>Ga0325410_1006426_pt1 | contig 12900 bp, 8 predicted proteins | sample PopdelMetagenome_16_FD_206182 | JGI IMG/M metagenome (GOLD analysis project Ga0325410, IMG submission 206182) | Populus deltoides microbial communities from Bellville, Georgia, United States - Xylem-PdIQD-R3 | ecosystem: Host-associated > Plants > Phyllosphere > Stem > Wood/Secondary xylem... | reverse complement strand
ATTGAGGGCATGAACATAACTCGGAGCATTACTATTGTTAGGACAAACAGTTCCAAATATTTGAGGAACATTTCTGTTGATCCTTGTTCATCTCCTGTGTCGCCTGCTACCCCTAGCACTCCTACGAAACCTCTGACACGTAAGCTTACTATTATGTGTGGTTTTGCATGAGTGAAATTAACATTTAGGATATGTCAACCAATAAATTATTGTGAATGATTGTTTTTCTTTTCGTTTTGCTCTCTTTGTTTATCTCTGCTGTGGTACTTTCTACTGTGATGTTCTCAAACTCGGTTGCTGAGATGAGGTTAGAAAAGAAATCAAAATTGGAACCTCAAGTTGGTTTCATTTCAAATAAATCTTGAAATTAAGAATTTATAGAATTAATTATAGATATGTCAAAGAAAAAATTTAAGTTATTATGTGAGATTTCAAAATATAATTTATATTATTCTCTTAAATACTCCTTTAAGTAAAAGCTTTTTGAATTTAAAACTTACACAGACTCATATTATATTGTGCTTGATTTATATCAAATAAATGGAGGATGGTGAGTTTAATTATCAAAACTCTGATATTATATTAAAAAATCATTTCAATTTATAAATTTAAACGATAAAATGAAATTTTAAGATATGATTTAATAGAATACTGAGGGAGGGAGCTAAGAAATAGCAGGGAAAGAAAAGAAAAAAGAGATATCCATAGTCATGAATTTAATAGTAATAAATATAGTGGAAGGGCACGGAATTTCAACTTTTCATAAATTTCTTTCATGTTTGTTTCATCACAACCATGCATGAATTATTCCAGAGAAGACCAAGACTTGAAATCTTTACACTAGTTGGTGTATTGCGTGTAGGATTTCAAGTTTCTTCTTTCCTTCTTTCAGTTTAAAGCTTTAGTTGGCGTTTATGTATGTTAATGTCGACCTTCGGTTATGATGCATGCATGCAGCTGGGATCACAGGGACACCACGCGGGGATTTCAGGAGAATGACGACGAGAAAATCGTCAGATGAAGCATTAGAAAGCGGCGAGCCTAGAAGTCTGACTATTTATGATTGGTTCTCTCTCTGTTTTATTTTTGCTATATATAATCACATTTATTTTCCTTGTTTATGGATGGTCCCTCATGCTTCTCAATATGTTTGTTTTGCAGGATAGTGATAAATGCTTTGGATCGTTGAGAGAGGAAGTGACCATTTTAATTTCTCGAGGTCAATCGGCACCAATATTAAACCTTTGTGCGTAAAGAAACCTTCATGGCCATATATGTGTGTATATAACCCCATCTGGAAAGAAAATAATTATTGTAAATAAGAAGGTTCTCAATAACCACAGAAGGAACCACCACTGCTTCGATCTTGGAGTTTCCTGGAGAGGATGGAGTCGGAAAACAGGATATCTGATGATTTAAGACCTGGTTTCACCACAACCTTGCTCATGTCAGAATGTTCATTAGTTTTCCCGTTTCTTCCATGGTTTTGTAATCTGGTTTTGTCCTTTGTATATTTGAATTCTGTATATTGGCCTCTGATACAAAACCGAAACTTATTGAAGCACTGACAAATAATTTCAGAAAACACGTGCCGTTTCATTCCTTAACTCAAACTGTGTGTGGTGTGATGTTTTTTTATTTCCACATCTAACAAGTTTTGGACTGCGTGATACAGTGTAGTCCTTTCCCACTATATAATATTATTGTATTTGAGAAAATTGTGACTATTGAGACCCACGCTTGACTTCATTCACCTTACATTATTATACATATATATATATATATATATATATATATATATATATATATAAAAAAAAAACTGCGGTCATTGTTAAAATTTGAAGAGGTGTTTAAAAAATTTTAATTTTTTTAAATTATTTTTTATATTTTTAAATCATTTTAAATTATAAATAAATTTTAAAAATAAAAAAATATTATTTTAATATATTTTTAAATAAAAAATATTTTAAAAAGCAATCTATCTAAATATAAAAATACAAAGTTCTCCAATTATGTATGTTGTTATTTGTTATTAGCTTGTTCTTTTCTCTCTCTTTTTATCTTTTTTTTTTTTTACAGAAGTTCTCCAATGATTTCTTCATGTATCCACATAATCTCTAACAATCTATACTTGTGTAATTGACAGTATCCTCAAGAGATAAATGGTAGTAATGCTAGGAATTTTTAAATTTTGGTTAATATTGATTGCATGGTTTAGAGAAAATATTTAGGTTTGAAAGTAATATCAAAATTATTCGCTTCAATTATTAATTAATTAAGCTTTTAAATTGATATAGTTCTTTGTCACAATATTAAAGCTTTAGGATTTATTTGTTTGTTGGAAATAGTTTTTTTTAGAAAGTGATTTTCATGAAAAGTGAATTCCATAAAAATAAATTATTTTTCGACATTTGGTAGTGTCCTGTTAAATGAGTTCTAAAATATTTTTCATTATTTCGTTATGTCATGGAAAATGAGTTGAAAAATAACTTATTAATGTTTTAATTTTTTTTCAAGTTTATTAATAGAATGAAGACCAAATCTTATAAATAAAAAAATTAGAGGATAAAATTGAAAAAAAATATAATTTCATAAATTATTTAAAAAAACAAATAACAATAAAAAGAAAGACCAAATCTAATAGATAAAAAAAGTTGGAAGATGATGAAATTAAATTCATAAATTTTTCAAATAAAATAAATAGTAATCAAAAGAATGAGATCCAAATGTGATAGATAAAAAAATTGCAATTAAAAAAAAAGATAAGAGAGAAAAGCAAATAACAATCAAAAGAATAAGGATAAAAGTTGATATAAAAATCAAATTTTAAGAAATGAAATTGAAAAGAAAAGGATTCAAAACAAAATATAAAAGTATTAAAAAGATTGAGAATCAAATTTAATATAATCAACAAATAACCATGCATTTCAGATTTTTTTAACAACTTCTAGAAAGTGTTTTCCGCTCAAAATAAAAAAAAAACACTTTTTTGAAATCCAAGCTAAATTTTTATTTGATTAAAAAGTATTTCTCGTTGATAAATTTTTCTAAAGGTAAATAAATATAAGAAAGTTTGAAAAAATAATTCTCACTAAACTATTTTTCATGAAACAAACGAGACCTTAATGATTAACCAATTAAGAGTTAGAATTCTATCATTCTCATTTTTTTATTAAATTAATAATAATTAAATACAAGGTAGCGATGATTTCGTGCAAGTTTCAAACTAAAAAAAACTTTCACTTAAAAACATCTCTTAAAGAATAATATAAAACTATTTAGTGAATCTCATCTACTAACTTTAATTTTTTAAAAGAATAAGATGAGTAATCCTGCTAATATATACATATTTGTAGATAATAACTTTGAGATCCAAGAAAGTAATTTCATTGATAGTGTAATTAGCAGAAATTATTTGATATTCCATCCTAGTTGCGAACTATGTTAGTATGGTTTTCATTTGGAGCTGGCCACTTTTCATTGAAAAATCATGGATGTTTCAATGGAAAATTATTATTATTATTATTATTATTATTATTATTATTATTATTATTTGATGAATAAGAAATAAACAAAACTAATATTTAAGTTATGTTCGGTTAGTGTTTCATGATAAAAAAAAATACAAAAATAATAAAAACATGTTTAATTAGAAAGGCAAAAATAAAACCATAAAATAAATCTTTTTATAACAGCTTTGAAATAATTATTTGATACTTTCAAAACAAAAAAAAAAAATATATATATATATATATATATATATATATATAAATATATAAATATATATATATATAAATTTATATATATATCCTCTTTATATCCATTATTTTCTTCAATTGCATTTATATCTCGAGATAAAACTAAATATTATCCGAGAAAAGATCGCACTAGCAACAACTCCTGCAAAGTTGAGAGCATACTCGAACAAATAAAACACTAACACCTGGAGAAGATAGCGTGACAACATCTCCATACAAAGCTAACAGCATATTTGACGAGGGATAAGACTATAAAACAATGGTTGAATCTTTTATGGCACTCTATTTAGCAAGGCCATCGACGCAAGTATTGCCCTCTCTCAAAACATGATGCAACTTGCAAGTCCAATCTCTACTTAGTTGAGTCGATTCGATTGATTCTTCCAATATTTTTCTTCTTTAATTTTGTTTTAACTATTGAAAATTTTGTATTAAATTTATTGTTAACGGGTACAATTAATACTAAATTAAAAATAAATTCCTTTTATTTTTTCCCGTTCAAAACTTTATTAAAAACTATTTTCCAACAAAAAAACTACAAACACTAGCTCAACTTAGGTTTGGGCATGAGCTCCCAACACAAGATCATGAGTCTTAAGCCCCGAGTTCTAGGTTCTTAGCATGAGTTTGGGTTTGCTTTTTGTCAATATAATATGGATTTTTGTTTGAATTGGTTACAAAATAAGTCTTTGATATACATGACTAAGAAATTGATTTTCATTGATGAAATATTTTGTCGTCTATTAAGCTATTTTTCCATCGGCATCGGGTTTGTCATCGATTTTGCAAGATATTGTCCAAATCCTTCATTTTTCTAAGGATTAAGGGTAAAGGGACTAAAATTCAAGAATGAAAAAACATTAAAGTCTAGAAAGAAGAATATCATAAGTCAGTCATGAAAATCAAGGCAATGAGAAAGATAAAAAAGGAGAAGAACGAAGGGAAAAAAAAATGGATTCCAAGAGCCACATTGGCCCTCCTTATAAAACTCATGTCACCTTATGAAAAAGAGAAGGTTGAGGGTTCCAAAGGCATCAAACATGACATCGATCAGAGCTTGAAGGATGGCTCACACGCCACCCAAGGCTACGATTCTTCCTTACGCCCTAATATATGATACCCATGCACCAACTACTTTTCTTTTTTTCTTCTTTAAATGTAGTCCCTTAATTTTTAAGACCTCTTTGATTCAATCTCAGAATTTTTTAATTGATTTTTTTTGATTTCATCCTTTAATATGGGTTTATTGAAAATTGTATTTCATAATTTGTTTCGTTTTGATTTCTATAAAGTTAACACGATGTCAAAAAAATATTCCGACGTTGGGGTTAATGCTCAATTTTGTAATCGTTTATATTTTTAACATGTAGTTAGATAAAAAAAAAAGTAGTTTAAGAAAAAACCAAATTATTAAACTTTGTGAAGTCCATGACTCGGTTTGCCAGTTTGGTAAGGTAACTCAAGTTGTCTCGGTTTGTGGATATTGTGGGGTAACTCTTTTTTTCTTGAACTTGATTTTGTGATCGTCTACTTTTTTTTTATCAAGTAGTTAAGAAAATGGTTTTAGAAAAAACAATGTTATTAAACTTTATGGAATACATTAATTAGTTCGCAAGTTTGGCAAGTTGACTTGTTCGTGAATTTGGATGGTTTAACTTTTCTTTTCTTTTTTTCTAATTTTTTTTCTTAAATATTATCCTTCAACACTGGGTTGATTGAGAGTTGTGCTTCATAATTTTTCGGTTAGCTTTCTATAGAGTTATCACGATCTCTAACAAACATCATAATATTGGATCGGTACTCGATTTTATGATCATCTATTTTTTGTGATCATATAGTAAAATAAAAAATAGTTTTGGGGAAAAACCAAGTTGTTGATAACAGAGGAGTCCATGATCCAGTTCACGGGTTTACCAACCAAACCTTATGTGCCTTTGTCTTCTTTTATTTGTCCTTTCTTTTTTTAATCTGTTTTTTTTTCGGGTTCAATGGAAAATATGCTTCATGATTTATTTTGGACTGCTTTCTATAGGGTTATCATGGTTTCAAACAAAATTCTAACATTGGGTTAGTACTTGATTTTAAAAACATCTATTTTTTATCATATAATTAAATAAAAAATAGTTAAAAAAGCTATGAAACCCAGTAGAGTCTATGAGTTGGGTCGTTGAGTGACCGAGGTCAATTTCATCATCCCAATATTTTAAAAATAAGTTTTCATCTTGAAAATAAATTTAAAAATTAAATCATGTTTTTACTAATCGTTTTGATTGTCTTTGAACCTATAAAGTCAATTAATCTATATCGAAATAACTCCAACATAGTTTAATTTAAAACTTGAGGCAGTAAAAAAATTAGATTAAAAGGTTTTAAAATAAAACTGTTTGGTCGGATTTACTTACACCATCAAAAAATTCCCATGACTTTAACCTTTGTTTTTTACATTTAAAAAAAATTGATTCGCCAGTGACGATTTGTCAGTAAATAGACTAGTCAAGAGTACATATGAGGTCTTCGTCGTCTCTCTCTTTCGAGTTTATGTCTAAAAGTCATTTGCAAGGATCCGAAATGGTGAACAAAGAGCAATGCCACTTGTTAGCGACAATTTCCAATTATGAGAAAATTAACCCAGCAAGAACTAAAAGGCCAACCCATCTCGAGTAAATTACATTTACAGCAGATTTTTTTTTTTTTTTTTTTGGACAGAGGAAGAGAGCATATCATGATTGTTAGATGGAAGCATTAATGCCATGGATAAATCTCATGATTGGCTAATAAGTGTGTGGCCGGTGCAAGTGCAAACTGTCCCGTTGACCATAAACATCAATTTTGCAGGAATGGCAGCGAAAATACCAGTTTTTTTTTTTCCACTCCAGGTGAAGGTCTGCTCTAAAGAAATTGATGAACACAAGAATTTAGCAATTAGAATGAGAAATAAAAAAGAGAATGGTGATGAGAAAAGAGAAGCCATGGCTATAGAATAATTTTTATTATGGGATGCAAGGCAATGTCGAGAAGCAGCAACGGCGATCCTTCCCGCTACTTACCATAGAACTTCGCGGCTTCAAGCAAACCAAAGTTGAAGCATATAAAAAAAAAATGAATCCAAGTCTTAATCAAATTAAAGTTGAAAGTTAAAATTAAAAATAAAATTTAATTAAAATTATAAAAGAAAATTAATACAAGTCAACTCGGTTTAATCTATCAAATCTGGGTTATGAAATCAGGATAAATATATAAAAAGAAAATCAAAACAAATCATAGAAAAGAATCAATTCTCAATCTATCTAAAAGGATGCAATTGAAAAAAAAATTAAAAAAAATTGAGTCAATCGAACTAACCTGCGATCCAGGTCATGAGACTGTGATACATAGAAAGCAAGTTAAAAAAAAATTATGAATCTTAATTCCTAATCAATCCAATGTTGAAAGATAAAATTAAAAAATAATCAATTACAAATAGAAAAAAATAATTTGGGTTAACCTTCCAAACTCTTATTATAAAACTGAGATAATTTCATTAAAAAATTAAAATAAATTATAAAACTAAATTCCAATCAACCAAATGAAGAATGAAACTGAAAAAACATTCAATTAAAAAAAAGACCAAAAAACCCGAGTCAACCGGATAAACTTATAAAACCCTTGACCTAGGTCATAAGAATCAGATAACTCTATAGAAAATAAATTGAAATAAATTATGAAGTTCAATATCTAGTAAATCTAATGTTGAAAGATTAGATTAAAATTAAAATTAAAATAAATAAATTCAAAAAAAATATTGTTCCAATAAAATAAATAGTAATATGTGAGGAGGAAAATAGCCAATTCCCTTAGTTTATGTTGATAAGTTGTAAAATTACCCAACCATTAAGATTTTTCAGAAATATTTTTTTTCTTTTAAAAATTGAACTTGTATTCTTGTATAGATCAATAGCATTTTTGGAATGAAAAAAAGTAATTAGATGAAAAACTTGACAAAACCACATATTGAACAATTAAATATTGTATAAAAACATAATGACATGTTAAAAACTTATCCAATAAATCATATATGGATTGGTTGGGTCATTTACTCGAATTAAATGATGACTTGAGAAAGTATAATAAAAGAGTTTATTTATTGGGTTAATGATATTTGAAGTGCTTGTATTTTTATTTTTATTTTTATTTTTATTTTCATCTAAGTAGTTGTATTTATAAAATTTGATCAATCAAGAATTATTTTAGTTTTCATTATAAACATATTGATGTGATAGTTATCTCTATATCAAGTGAGCCCATATATAATAAATTAAAAGAAATAATTGGCAATATGAAGTACCTATATTTCATGATTTTCTCTATTTGAGTGCGATATTAATTTTTTTTTTCTATTATAGCACTTGTATTTATAAAAAATTTATCAATCAAGTACTTCCATTAGCTTTATCACACATCAACCAATGCAACGGTTATATTCATGGCATAAAACATAGAAATAATCATGATTCTACCTTTTTTAGGATTTTTATTTCTTCATTAAGAAATTTAAAAAGAAAAAGAAAATAACTTGAGATGAAAAACTACTAAAACTAATTAATAAGGTGGGTTTATTTCATCTTACTAATTAATGAGGGTTTAATTTTAGATAAAGATGAAAGCTTTAAAAACATGATGGATAACATAAATATAAACTTATCTAATCAATCAATTAAAGAATAAGTTTTATTAGCCTTATTTTGTTTTTTTTTATTTCAAATTCTTCATAAAAGATTAGAAATATATTCTAACTAGATAGGTGGTTCATGTTATGCCACAGCCGGGTTAAAGTTTTTCTAATGTAAAACAAATATGTTGAAGCTATGATAACTCAAGTCAGGCTAAGTTAATGTGACTAACATCCGACCTGAAATATGATATCGGGATAACTTCGTAAAACAAACCCACAAAGTTCAAGGCCCAAAAGCCTAATGTAAAATTATGAAATTAGAAAAAAAATCAATTTTAAAAAAAGTAAAGTTGAAAAAAAAAACTCAAGTAAACACGAGCTAATTTAACTAACTCACAATCCATGATATAAGATGGGTTAAAAAAGTTAGATTAAAAAAAAGAACCTAGAAAAAAAGACATAAGTTAAATAAAAAAAACACAGAAAAAAAAACTCGAGTTAACCCGAGTTAACTTAACTAACCCGCACTCAAGATAACCCAACAAAAAGAAAAAGAAAAAAAAATTATAAAGCTCAAGGGTAAATAATTTAATGTCAAATGATGAAACTGGAAAAAAAAATTAATTTTATTAAAAAAGGTTGAGAAATTTTTTTTTGAGTAAACTTAGGTTAAGTCGACTAACTCACCACCCACGATATGAGATCAGGATAAACTCATACAAAAAGGCAAGTGAAACAAATAACAAAGTTCAAGGTTTAATAATTAAATGTCGAATGATGAAATTGAAAAAATAATAATAAAGAACAAAAAAAATGAACTTAAATCGAGCTAATATTCTAAACCAGTTATCTGGGTCATGAGAGCATGATTACCTGGTAGTAAGGAGGGTATGAAGAAATACAAAGTAAGATTTTTTATCATAAAAAAAAAAAAACAAAACAAATAGTCATTAAAACAATGAGGATTAAATCTAGTATAAAAATTAAATTAAAGAAAATAATTAGGGACTAAATAAAATAAATAAATCAAGAAAAAGATAAGAAAATAGAAATAAAAAGAATGAGTGTCAAAATTGGATAAAAAAATAAAATAAAATGTTGAGGGATAAAATAAAAAAAATCAAGAAAAGAGTAAGAAAATAACAATCAAAACAATAAGAACCAAAATTCGATTAAAAAGGTAAATGAAATAAAATTTTGAGGGGAAAAATAAAAAAAATTAAGAAAATGATGAGAAAATAACAATTAAAAGAATAGAGACCAAAATTGGATTAGAAAAAGTAATGAATTAAAATGTTGAGAGATAAAATAAAAAATCAATAAAATGATAAGAAAATAGAAATAAAAAAAATGAGGACCAAAATTGGATAAAAAAATAAAGTACAATGATGAGGGAAAAAATTGAAAAAAAATAAATTAATAAAAGGGTAAAACACAAAAAAAAAAAAGCATATCAGGAAAATGAGGACTAAATTGGATTAAAAATATAAAATAAAATAAAATGCACATGGATGAAATTGAAAAAAAAACTTCAAAAAACAAAAGAAATAAGAATAAAAAAATTATAGGTCAAAATTGATAGAAATAGAAACTGGATGACTCAATCAATTTTTCGAAGGGTTGGCCTGAATATCCATGCTAGGAGAGAGGGAAGGGAGAGGAAAAGAAAGAGAAGGTTATCATAGTCCAACCCCATCTCCGCCATGTACACGAGCCCTACCAACATGAAGAGAATGATGTGCCGCTCCAATTGCCGTTATGGATAATTGATTTTGACGCGAATAATTTTTGAAAGTACCTTAACTTAACTGTTAAAAAAATTAAAAATAAAAAATACTTCTCTATGCAAGTTTAATGTTTTTTTTAAAATTGTATCACCATAATTTTACTATGCAAATATTATTTAAATGGTAAAAAGCTTCTGAATCAAAGTTATTTAACTGTGAAAAAAAATATATAGACACCAATTTATACTCAATCAAACTTGTAATACTTTATAAATCCCTTTGAAAATATGATTTTACCCCAAATCCATTATTGGAGATATCTGCCACAACAACTATTCATAACATAGTCTAATAGAACTTAAGAAAAACATTCGATTGATTAAATTTTATAGGTGTAAATAATCTAGTAGGAATAAAATAAATAAATATGAGCATTTAAGTAGAAACGATCATGAAGTATAAATACTTTTATGTCATTTGTCACATGAACTTATTTGACATAAAAAGATAACTGTGATATTAGTATATTTATTATGATAATTAAGAGAGATATCTTATTGACCAAATTTTATAAATATAGATATTTAAATAAAAATATTATACAATTAATCAATTAAAAATAATAAAAAAGTAATTACTCCTCAATTATCCCTTTATTTATTTAATCGTTTAGAAGGATAACATCTACCTGTCAACAATTAGTTGTGAGGCAAGACTGAGACCATTGCAGAATACGTGTAGCGAGATGTAAATAAACTAAGAAAAAATAGTTAATAATAACCAAAAGAGAATTAAAAAAAAATAAGAGATGAATATAGATTAAGATATTCAATTAAATATAATTTGAGTGCTTTTAGGGCCACCGAAGGCTTACATGGTCGTTAACTTCAGGGCATATGGGATTAGTCAAGATGCGCACAAGTTGTCCAGAACACCCACGTTAATAATAAAAAAAAAGATATTCAATCAAACAAAATGAGATATTTACCTGATTGTGTTTATTTAAAAAAACTTATAACCTAAGAGATAATTACAAATGAGACTGATTAAATCAACCCACGCCCTTAAAAAAAATATTACGCAAGGCCCAACATATCAACAATATTATTTAAAAATGAATATTTCAAATTTTTAAAATAATATCTTGAAAAATCAAACACAAACAAAACAATTTTAAAAAATCTTATATTGAAAAATGACATGCAAAACTCGTGACCAAGTCATAAGACTATGATAAATCTATTGAAAAAGAATTAAAGATAATCACAAAATTGATATTTAAAAAAAAAACTAATACAGAATGATAAGATCGCATGAAACTGAATCATTGACAAAAAAAATGTTGAAAAATAAAATCAGGAAAAAAATGAATTTCACAAAAGGATCTAAAAAAATTGAGAGTGAAAAAAAAGCATTTATTAGAGGGTAAAAAGAAAAATTCATTTGAAGGGTTAAATTGAATTGAAAAATAGCTTTAACAAAAGAAAGAAAATCAAAAGAATAAGGTTAAATTGGAAAAAAGAAACTTTAATTAAATGATGAAATTAAAAGTAAAAAAACTTCAATGAAATGGCCAAAAACCTTAAAAAATAAGGACTGAAATGAACAAAACATCTGAGAAATTGTGATTGAAAGCCTAATTTAACAATAAAAAAAACTTCTATAAAAGGAATAAGAACAAAATAAGAAATTAAAAGAATGAAGACTAAAATTTAAAACAAAACAAAATGATAAATTGTAATTGAAGGACTAGATTGAAAAGAAAACTTCTTTAAAAGGAATAAGAATGAAATAAAAAATTCAAAGAATGAGGACTGAAACTATAAAAGGAATAAGAACAAAATCAGAAATTAAAAGAATAAGGATTGAAATTAAAAATAAAACATATAAAAAAGTGCAACTGAAGGACTAAATTGCAAAACAAAAAACATCTATAAAATGAATAAGAACAAAATTAAAAGAATGAGGACTGAAATTGAAAAATAAAAAACAAAAAGAATAAATGTATACTTTATTTGTCAGTAGAGACAAAAGAAAGGGGAAAAAACAAATGATTGTTGGTGACAATCTGACTACCATAAGCAGACACACGCCACTTCGTGTGAAAGAGGACACAATTGAGCACTAAGGGAGATGACAAAAGACTAGATTTAACCACCGGATGGTGTCACACGTGTCCTTTAAAAGATATATACGTCACCCACTCACTGGCACGTGATCAACACGAGCCAGTAGTTTTTTGATTTAAATATTCAAAAGTAAATATGAAAATATCAAAACCCTTTTCATGACCCTATTAATTACACAAAATACTAATAAATGCAAAGTTTTTTTTTTGTCTAATCTAAGGTTAATTTCATACTTGTATTATACATGGACAATGAAAAAACCGAAAAGATCATTGTCCAGCAATATGTTTTTGTTTCTTGGAGCAAAAAAGTATTTTTATTATTAAAAAAATTATAAAAAATAAAAAAAATTCTTAGTCAATAATTTTAAATTTTATTGACTTTGGAGTAGAAGAATAGTTTTATTGTTTAATAAAATGAAAAAAAACATATACCAATCTTGAAATAAATTTTATTGACTTTGGAGTAGAAGAATAATTTTTTAACTTTAGAGTAAAAAAATTTTATTGTTTCACCTAAAAACGGTTCTTTACTCCTTTTTTTAATTGAAACTTTGATTTAGGATAGAAGTCTAGGCACTTATAGTACGATAATTAACAAAATAGAACTCCTAGTTCATCATAAATATTATTTTT
>Ga0325410_1006425_pt1 | contig 12901 bp, 10 predicted proteins | sample PopdelMetagenome_16_FD_206182 | JGI IMG/M metagenome (GOLD analysis project Ga0325410, IMG submission 206182) | Populus deltoides microbial communities from Bellville, Georgia, United States - Xylem-PdIQD-R3 | ecosystem: Host-associated > Plants > Phyllosphere > Stem > Wood/Secondary xylem... | reverse complement strand
TTATGGGGAGGCTAGTCTAAGAGGAGATTTACCAAAATAGGAGGATGAACCTGTCTTATTATTGTCTTTTGTTTGATCATGTCTGTTTTAACTTGTTTAAGTCTTATTGGTATTTTGGCACATAATGCCACAAGACTTTCTTTGTCATATGAGCCTTCTTGTTAATAAGATCATGTGTTTCCCTGTGTTCATGACATGTCTTTATTTTTATTGTTGTTTCATGTAAATAACACTCTGAGCATAACATTTACTCATAAAACCACTGCACTAAGAATCCTTCAGTGTGTTTCCCTTTTCTTCCAAAACTATGCATAATCTCACATGTTCACAAGGATTTTTTTAGAATTCAAAGTTTAGTACAAAAAATAGAAATCATAATGGTGTTTGTCCATAAGAAACGAGTTCTGGAAATTCAAGTGGTTCCGTAGAAAGGTAACCATACACCTAAAAAACCTGGAAAAAAAACAAAAAAACAAAAAACAAAAACAAAAACAAAAACACTATAAGGTGACTCCAAAGCTGAGTTTTATTGGAATGAATAATGAGAAATTATTTTGCATACTTGTATGAAAGCAAGGCTTACCGATCTTAAGTGCATGTGTTTGAGATGAGGAAAGACCATTTTTTATAATCCTTTCACGAGGCTAAAATATATCATTTGCAGTCCTCTTTTGAGCTGGTAACATTTTTGAAAATAACCTTTGCTATGATCACACCCTACACTAGGGGCAAATATGAGAGATATCGATGATTAAAAGTGCCCAAATAACACTAGGGGGCATCAAAACAATTTCTCAATGGTCAAAGGTGCCCAAACAAAGCTGGGGGGGGGATGAAGAAAAATCCAAAGGACCTAAAAGATTTGAGCTTCTAAAAAATAATTGATATGATGATGCTCAACCAAGTGAAGAATAAAGAAAACAAAGAGAAAGAAACCAAGCCCAACACTAGGGGGGCACGATAAACTATTTTGGAAATAAATTCAAATGATAAAAGGTCAGGAAACAAACACTAGTGATCCTTAGTCTTGAAAATCCCTTAAACACCTTTTGAACCTACAAATATCCTTTTCTTCATAATAAAAAAATCAAAGCCTACATTACGTGCCTAATCAAGCCCTTTTTTTTTTTATCAAAGGCAAGCAATCTATATCGATAGGCAATGCTTTCCCATGCGAAATAAACTCTATTATTCATACAAATAAAATGAATGCTTTGAAACTCTCAGATGGAATCTTGAACCATTTTGACCAACAAAACATCACTACATATTTTCACCAAAGCAAAACAAAAAAGTTTTCATCACTTCTGAAAACTTGTCCATAGAAATCACTTGAATTTCTTCAGAACAAGTTTGCTTTAAACCGATGTCAAAATTATTTTTGTGTTTGGAATAGCTTTGAAATTCCAAAAATTCTGCATGAAAACAACTTCTTGTAAATAACCAGAGCTTCTTTCATATAGCCTCATCCCAAAGAAAGCCCAATTGAACACTTAGGGGCATAATTAAGCTGGGGGGGGAATCCAAACATACATGGTAGGGTTGGCTCCATAATTCCCTTTCTAAGAAAAATGTTAGGCAGAATTGGCAATCTTGAGATAAAGGTTGGAGGGTAAAGAAGTATGATGATATCAAGCCCTTCGAGAGGTCAAGATCACAAGATGTGACTTGAGTAAGCAAGATGGAAAAGGCCATCAAAGTTTGCTACCAAGACTCAAAATTTTAAGAAAAGAAAAACTTAATGAAGAAAAGGGGACCTATATTTCTTAAGTAAGTATACATGCATTTGATCATAATATATTGTTTTCAACATTGGCAGATCAGTGTTTCACCATCATCTTTTGGGTAATACATTTTCTAACCCTACCTCTTTCGAGTGCACCTTTAATCCACCATCTCTTGGGTAGTGTGTTTTCTAACTCTACCTTCTTTTGAGTGTGTCTTTGAGCTCTCATCTCTTAGGTAGTGCATTTTCTAACCCTACCTCCTTTTAAGTGCGTCTTTGAGCCCTCACTTCCTTTTGAGTACACTTTCAAGCCCTTATTTCTTTTTTAGTGTGTCTTCAAGCCCTCATCTTTCAGGTAGTGCGTTTTCTAACCCTACATCCTTTCAAGTGCGCCTTTGAGCCCTATCTTGTCATCTCTTTAAAACATCTTCCACTTGGGTAGGTCACCTATTATAATGAGACCATCCTTTTTTTTTTTTGGTAGGTCACCCATTACAATGAAACCATTCTCCATGTTTTTTTTACCTAGGGAGGCCACTCATTACAATAAGACCATTCTTCCACCTGGGTAGGTCACCCATTATAATAAGACCACTCTTTTTTTTTTCCACTTAGGTAGGCCACCCATTACAATGAGACCATTCTCTATATTTGTTTTATCTAGGTAGGTCACCCATTATAATGAGACCACTCTTTTGTTTTTTCCACTTGGATAGGTCACCCATTATAATGAGACAATCATTTTTTCTAGGTAGGTCACCCATTACAATAAGACCACACACATAATTTCTTTGGTTTTGGTTAAAGGAGATTACCAGAAGAGATCTCAAGTTAATCCAACCAACACACAGATTTTAGCTTTAGTTAAAGGGAGTCGTCAGATGAGATCTCAGGTTGACCAAGTTACCAACATTATCTTAACATTGGAAGAAAAAATGAGAAAAACCCTACCATTAAGAAATTCTCAAAAAAAAAAGAGAAGAAAGTTCAAACCCTGCCATCAAGAAGAATAATTTTAGGTTCTGATTAAAGGGAATTACCAGATGTGATTTCAGGTTAACCCAACCAAAGACAAAATTTAGAAGATCACTTGATCGGGATCACGAGATAACCAAGTTGTACATGGTTTTGATCATTAGTTTCCGATTGAAGGGAATTGTTGTAAAGACAAAGTTTCAGATCAACTAAGCTTGTAAGCATTGTAAAAAAACTTACTACGCAAAGTCTTTGCTTTGTAAGCATTGTAAAAGGGGGGCAACTGTCATAACCTATTTTTGGGTTCTTTCCAATTACATTTCCTTTCCTTAAAAAAAAACAATGACAAAGTTTCAGATCAACTAAGCTTGTAAGCATTGTAAAAAAACTTACTACGCAAAGTCTTTGCTTTGTAAGCATTGTAAAAGGGGGGCAACTGTCATAACCTATTTTTGGGTTCTTTCCAATTACATTTCCTTTCCTTAAAAAAAAACAATGAAATAGTGCTGTTTTGAATGGCACGGTTCTCCTTCTTTTTTGTGCATGCAGAGGCAGGGAAGAAGAAGATTTTAAATTGTTTTTCTTGCTCTCTCTCTCTTTCCCCCGACTTGACCACTCACCCAACACAACCCATACCCTTTCATACCTTACCACCATTAATGCAACCCATGCCTCCTTACCCTATCACTGTGATGAAGAGAAGAAAGAGCACCATGCCCTGCAGCGACCAAGCTGTTGCACAGAAGCCGCCCACGCCACCCTGCCCTACACCATGACAAGACAAGACAAGGTGATCCTCTCTCCCTCTGCCTATAAATAAAAAAGCAAAGAAAAGAAAGTGGGGGTGGATAGAGAGAAAAAAGAGAGAAGAAGAACAAAAAACAGAGGGGCGGTTTTGGAGAAGGGAGATGAACAAAAAAAAATAGATAAAGAAAAGAGGACAAGAACGAAACAGAGAATAGAAGATCAAAAGAGAATGAGGAAGGGCAGAAACAGAGGACAACACAGAGAAAGAAGAACCATTGTTTTTTACCAGCAGCATTGCTGAGGATCGCCACCCAACAGCCTAGAACCCACAGCGCCCTCCGCGAACCATCACCAGTGCTCTTCTTCGCCCCTATCTTGAGCCACCGTCAACGACAACAAAAAAAAAGAAGAAACAGAGAAGCAGGAGACATAAATGGGGAGAAGCAGAAACACAGGAAAAAACAAAAACAAAAAAAAAAGAAAATGAGTCATCGTCTGGAATCCCCTGTCCGCTGCACCATTCTTCCTCAACACCGCCACAGCTTGCCGCCGTCAACACCAGCACCGCCACCGCTGCCAGGTCAGCTTCTTCTCTCCTTCGTCGTCCTTGACTCCTCCACTGTTATGCATGAACAGTGGAGAGTGCTCCACTATTCACTGGGCCAAACTTGCCCAAAATGAGTGGGCCAGGTTCGGCCCAGTTCAAAAAAAATTCAAAAAAATATTTTTTAAAAATTGTGTTTTTCTCGCGTGTTTTTCTATCCATTTGACTAATATCGGTTTGTATTTTTATATCATAAAGATATGAATCTGGTATTAAAATACCTGATTTTCGCAAAAACATTGCAAAAATTACAAAAAAAGGATGTCTTGTTTTTTTCTTGCGTATGACCAAGTAAAAAAAATATATATTGTATTTTCATACAACAAAAATTTAAAAAATATGTGTTAGTATGCATTTTGGCTTTAATAACCAGTTTATTAAAGTCACAAGAACTAGGACAATATTTAAAAAATATGAAAAATATTTTGTTTTCTTTTAGTATCTTGGATTACGAATTTATACGTAAAACATATTCCCGATATTAAAAAAATATTTCTTTTGATGACATAGAACGGTTAGGTTTTTATCCGATAAGATAAGGACCTCTTTACCGAGGAAGACTTTTTCTTAAACCGTAGACAGATCAACAATTAGAAATTCAATGAAACCTTAGCATATATCAGACAATAAAACAATGCAGCTTACCTTAGGTAGGACGTATTTCTAGTAACCAAAATACTAGGTGGCGACTCCCATTCCAATTTCCACTAATAAAAAACTAGAATTCCTTATCGCCCCATATTTTCCAGATAGATATTTAAACTTTATAAGAGTGGATGATATCATCATGACGCCGCACATGTGCGACAAGCCACATGGTATTTTTGGACCAGTTATGGGAACATTATGATAATAACAATATCCCTTAAACCAAATCCAGTAACAAACACTTTTCCATAAAACTTTGAAGTAAAAAAGAGAATGATCTACTGTGTGGAATATTGGTCAAGAGTTAGAAACATTTTGCTTTCGGTATGAAGAGAACTTCAAAATTAGCTATCTATGTTGTGAATCAAACAACCAACAAAATACTAAGTGTGGTTATTATTGTTAAACAGTTTTACCACCGACGAAATATTCTTTCAGTATTTACTCTATCATTCTATCAGTGTGTATTTTACCAATGGATTCACGGACGAAATACAGTCATAGAAAAAAACCTCGTTAGTAATTTCTTGTCTGTTAGAAAGTTTATTGGTAAAAAAAAACCCAATCATTTTACAGACAAACAATGCGCACCAAAAACAAATTTACCCGCTGGAATATAGTGATGAAATTATTTTGTTGGTGATTGACAGTGGCATTTGAAGTAATTTTATTCCAACTTTTTGTAAAATACTGATGGAATAATTCCATCGGTGATGTAACAGTTGAATTGGCATTTGCATTATTTTTTTTCCAACTTTTTGGAATATATTGGCGGAATGAGTCCGTCGGTAACCCTGTCCGTAATAATTAAAAATATATATTTTTTAAAAACTCTATTGAATAGAAGAAGAAAATAATTAAAAAAATAAATTGGTATAAAATTCAAGTATGTAAAAATAAATTATCTTAATATAAAAGACATATTTATTACAAATTTATACGTTCAAATACAATAAAACTAGAACAAAGACAACGTTGGAGGAGAAGGAGGATGGTTGTTTCCGGGACCAGAGGATCAATAAGAGAGTGCACATATACTACTCATCTGTGATCTCATATTCATGACCATTTAGCAGAGTTCTTCATTATCCACAGAAAGTCGTTCATATTTTTTATTTAGATAGGTTGTATATTCTTGCACTCTGTGATGTAACAAGATTGCAAATTTATTGTGTTCCGTTAGCTTCAAAGCTAAATGCATGAATATTATGTGTGTTACATTTTAATTTTTAAATTAAAATGTTATTTTTTGGCTCATTAATTCATTTAATATTTAAATAATAAATTCCCCATATTAAATATTTTTTACTGAAAGGTTGTATATTCTCAAAAGTTGTATATGAAAGGTGGTCGATTGGGACATGTTAATTGCCTATTAATTATATAAAAACTCTTCTTTTGATGGAAAATCTTTACAAAATAGCATTACTAAAAGATTGACAAATAAAAACAGAAATACTGATGGAAAAAATTCCATCAGTAAATTGCACTGAACTTTCCTGATGAATTTTTTTTTTGTTATATATACTGAGGAAATTATAATAAAAAAATAGAAAAAAAATATGATATGTTATTTTTACAAACAGTATCACCAACGCAATAAACATGTCACTAATATCTGTCGGTGAAACCATCATTATTTCCCGTGATCTCGCCCACCTCTATTTCTTCTTTTTCTTCTTCCTTTTCCAATTTTTTTTACAAAAAATAATAAAAAATCACTAGCTACTCATTCAATTTGTGTGTGATCCTGAACAAAAAGGAACTGAAAAGTTTCTTTTGCTAGCTAGCCTAGTAATTTAGCTGGAATTAATTTAGGTTCTCTTTCTCTCGGCCATAGCTGAGCAGGCCATGCACACGACGAAGAAAACCAGCCTCCCTAAGTATCGCTCTTAAAAAATTCTCTCCTCGCTGTGATCAGCTGGAACCCACACACCTCTTCTTTGCCACGAAAAAAAACTTGGCCCCAACAGTGATTCTTCCTCCTACACCAGCAACATCCAGCAACTAGAACTGTGCGCCTCCTCCAGCTCTAGCAACATCCAGCAACCAGCACTGTGCGCCTCCTCCAGCTCCAGCAGCAGTACAGCAACAACCGTGCGTCTTCTCTCTTGCATCAGCTACCCATCCTGCACCGGCCGCAGGGTGCACCTCCAGCAAACGATCTTCTCTGTACTGCACCGTGAGCAAGCAACAACAAGAACAGCCACTCTCTCCTCAGTCGTAGTCTTCACCAGCCATCCACCGTTCAAAGTAGCTTCCTCCTCCGCGCCATCGATACACAACCAGTAGAGAGAGCGAGAGGACAAAGAGACAGGGAAGAGCCAGAGAGGAACAGGGGAGAGAGAGAGAGCAAAAAAAAAAAAAAAAACACAGAAACAAGAGAAGAAGAAACAGAGGGGAGGAAACCAAAAGCAGAAGGAAAAATCCCAGTTTTTTGAGAATCCCAGCAACGAGCGCCAGCACCAACCTTCGCCCAAGACGGCAGCAACAGCACTCCAGCAGCAGGTAAGCTTTCTTTTTTCCCTCCCCTCCATTTTAATTGCATGGCTACTGTAGCAGGCGTGCGTGCAGGATCCGCGCACGCCTGCAGGTAAATCAGCCGGGTTACTGGTTGAACCATTTTAATTCATGCATGTTTATTTTCATTTTCTTTTTTCTTTAAATTAGGCAAGACATGCATTATGTGCTATTCTGATTGGACACGCATAAAGTTAGAAGCATGGAAGTCAGAGTCTTGGGTCCACTTGGTTTATGCAAATAAACAACAAAAAATCTCCACCCTTCAACTTTTTAAGAAGAAAAGTGATGCAGTCTTAAAGTATACATGTTGCATTTCCAAAGCACAACATGCTAAATTATCATATTTTTAAAGTGTAATAATGTATTATTTTTTCAAAACCTTTTCAAACAATATTATTTTGCTTAAAAAAAAGAGATAGTAAAAAGGATTGGGTACTTAAAATTTCGATTGCTTACTTTCTTTAGGTTCGTTGATTCCATATAAAAATCTTGCATGCCATCGTAGATCATTTCAACTTTGCAATCACTTATCGTCCTAGTCAATCAAAATCCATAAAAAAAAAAAGGGAAAAGAGAAAATATAAAGAGAATTTGGAATTTACTGGAACTCCCAGAAAATTGTCAAAGACTGGTTAAGAAGGGTTAAAATATACAAATTTGGAAAATTCAACCCTGTTGACAAAGAGAATTTAATTTTTTTGTAGGAAAATTCAAAATTGTACGTTTGAGGACTCAATTGAAATTTTTCATGGATTAATTGAATTTATTGAGGAGTTAATTGCAATGAAAATTAATTTTTGAAGTCAATTTAGGCTTTAATTGAAAGAAATTAAAGTCTATGGGTTGAATTGCAAATTTTAAGAGTTAATTTGGTCAGATCAGGGTCTTAATTGTATAAATATTAAAGTTTGATGAGCAATTAGAGACTTAAAAGGACTAACTTATAAGAAGCATGAGATTTCAAGGTTTGAAATTGTTGAAATCAAGGATCGAATTGAAGAAAATTGCAAAGACGCTCAAATTCAGGGTTGGCAATTGAGTTTGGTAGTTGTGAAATTGCATGAAATTAGAAGTTTAGGAGGAAATTACGGGTAAAATTAAAAGAAATGGGAAGAACAAGGATTAAATTGAAGTTTGAAAAATCTCAAATTAAAAAATCCTAATTTCTAAGATTTAGCCAGTATGACATCATTTAGCTATTATGCACCTTCTTCTTTGAAAATTTTGACTGATCAAGTAGACACTTTTAAGTGAGTGAATGTGGTGTTTCCGACCACCTTTAAGGTTGTAACCACCACCCTTCAACTAAAAAACACCCTTTATACAACCCCATTTCCATGAAATCAAAAATTTACATCCTATTTTCTCCAATTATCTCATAAACATCTTGTCCACGATCAGTCACCCCAGTGTTTTCAGATTCTATGTTGATTAGGTTGGCACTTTGAAATGATTGAATGTGGAGCTAAAGACCTCCAAATTGAGTGAGATTGGATCCAATATAAAGGGATGCACCCTTCTACCATGATCAGGTGATCTCAGGCAATGTTGACATCAGTATTGCTCCAGCGAAGCCATGAAAGTGGCCAACCCAGTTAGTCTTAATTAAGACACCCATTTGTACCACAACACCCAACTCTTTCATGTGTTCACACTTAAAAACTCCAAAAAGGTTCTTATCAAGGGTTTAAAACCTTTATCTCAAGATCAATAGGCTAGAAACACTTTACTTTAGCCTCTAAGTTCATTACAAAACCACTTAAATCCAAAACCATTGATTCAGTGGTGAAACCAACTTAGTTTTGCTTTGTTAGAACCTTAACAAACTTATCTAGAAGATATGAATCCACCTATAAAAGGAGGGGTAATCAGAAAGAGGAAGGAAACTTTAGAAATGCATCCCTATTTGAAGATTTTAATCTTGGAAGGTATATTCTTACAAGCCTTGAAAGTGGAGTCCATATGGCCTCATGGATTGATTTTTATGGTTTAAATGCATTGTTTTGAATGTGTTGACATGTTGATGATTACTTTAATATGTCATGTTTGCATCTAAGTTTGATTTGAAATTTGCCAAATATGTTGGCATGGTTATGATGTTCTTATGTTTTAGTTTTACATGTTTCTGGATTTCTAAGTTTTATTTGGTTCAAGTTAAAGGTTTAGGAAGACGTTTTGAATCCAAGTTTGTTTTATTCAATTATGTTTGGTTATGATAATGTGGATTGTTGAGGCCAAAAGAGTATGGTTTAGAGGCTTAAAATGTGTTTTCTGGGTTTAGCACCATGCTGGGTTTTATAGGCAAATTTGAGTTCGTGTTCTTTATGTTCATCTAATGAAAATTGTCGTAGGTGTTAGTTTTAAGTCTCGTTTTATTTTAATTCTAGTTTCTATAAGTTCATATATCATTATTAGTAAATAATCTAGGGTTTTCAATCATTGATAACATGTTTTTGTGGGTTTTAATCTTTTTGTTTTGGTTTTTAACTGAAACATAATTCTAACAAAATCATGATGTTTGAAGCATAATCGAAGCAAATTGACACTTGATTCTTGATCTATGCATGATTACGATTAAAACTTTGCCTTTTACTGTTTGAAATTTGATATGGTTTGATGTTCATGTTGTTGGGTTTATGTTTAAATGTTCTTGGTGTCCTTCATCCTTTTTATGTTTGATCTGTTTTTCTCAAGAAATTTTTGAACTTTTATGTTTTTTTTTATGTTGAATCTGTTTTGGTTTTGGGTCCTTGTTTTGGTTTGTTGTCGGGTGAATCGAGTTTGGTCTAAATTGAGTCAGTCGTTAGGTCCTGTTTGGTTTGCAAACACCCTTTAAGCTTGTTTTGGGTGGTTTTTACTTCAAAGGAAATTGAGTTTTTTGCCAAACGTGGCCTTACAAAAATACAAAATAATAATAATAATAATAATAATAATAATAATAATACAAATGTCTTTTTCCGTGTTGCATACGGCCAAGTATCTCAAAAATGCAAAAATCATATTTTTGCTTAAAATATAGATATATAAAAATACATGTTGTGTTGCGTTTTAGATTTAATAATCAATTTATTGGATTTAATTATGAGAACTTAATTAATATTTCAATAACCCCTATAAATTTTAATTCATGGAATTAATGATCAATATTCTAGTGTAAATATTGGACTTACAAGTAAATTGGTATTTAAATGTTAAGAGTTGAGAGTTTTTTTTTTATCATAATATACAAATTGTAGTAAACCTTTCTATAAGAATTCATTTGGGCGCGCACATGAGTCCATAATAAATTCAAAACGCTAGATTTATTTTAATGGATAAATCCCCATCCTAAGATATAGATAGACCACTGGTTAGAAACTTATCAAAATCTTTAAACCACATTCAAACCACATAATATAGTCTACTTCAAGTAGGCTGTCAATCTCTTGCCTTTTGAATTTATGAAAAAATCAATATATTCAGGTTTTCTAACCGCTCTAAACCAAGCAACTAGATGACGACTCTCATACCCCAACACCACATGTCAACAGGTATTTTTGTCAAATTAGACATTGCCAATGAACTTAATTTGAATATATAAACCCTTAAACTTTCAATGTATTATAGCATCTGATCTCTTCATTCAATTAGATGTGTACACATTGCCAACATAAAATGAATATAAGTTGTACAGAAAGAGCACATGAGATTATGAATTGAAATTTAGTGTGTGGATTTCCAAGCCCAAAACTCAAGTACAAAGATTGATATAGCCAATTTCAACAATTTGAGGGACGTGAAATGAATTTGATTAACCAAAAAAAAAAAAATCCCTCGCAAATACTTTTATCAACAAATAAAACTTCAATAGCACATACAAAATGCCCCACTGGACACCAGAATGCTGGATCCTGTTAGCCATCCTTAGGCTGTAGAATTCTTGAAAAAAAAGAAAAACGAAGTGATCCACCAACCAATTATCAGACTGAGAATTAATGATCCTGATCTTCGAACACCAACTTTTTGCAAAATTTGCCTGTCCATCATTATCTTTCGAGGAGAAACCAGAAAAAAAAAAAAAAAACCATCTTGCATTGAACAATTTGGATACAAGGCTCTAAGTCTCCAGACATCTAGAGCACATGTTGTTTTCAATCGTAGACTTAGCAATTAATATTCTTAATGTTTTTCTGTCGCAAAAAAAAGACAATTGATCATAGAGATTTCATAAAACACATGCAAATTAACTTGAATGTTCAGAGGAGTTTTGAAGTATATATAGAGAAAAAAACGAAAATATATGGGAATAACATTAATTCCCACTCATGCATGTTAAGAATTGGAAGACCAGAGAACTGAAATAAAAAAATACTTAAAAAATTACTCCCTTGCACCTCCTAAAACATCCACTATATAGAAACTAGTTAGTTTCCTTGTGATAATTGAAACAAAATTTTTTTTATTCATGTGAAGTCAACTCACAAGCTAGCCAGGGTCAAGAAAAATATTAGTTAATTAAAGCCTTCAATAATACGTCATCAAAAGAGCTGAACCTCCATTCACATTGATTCCTTGTTTTTGTACAACTTTTTTACAATTCTGAAAGTTAATCCCCCCCAAAAAAATATTTTGGTAAAGATTATATCACCACTCAAATTTCTTGGTTTTTGAAGAAAAACTTTTCCTTGCGAATAAATTATTTTTCATCCAATATTTGATACCTCAAAATAATTCCAAAAGGGAGCAGTTGTTTCACTCTAGTCTCTTAATTTGAGTTGAATCAGGAATGAGATTTCCTTCACAATCATACATAATTTTCCCGGAAAAATCTATTGGCCTACACCTTTCCCCCATGATGATTGACCTCCTCCAAATTTCTTCATCACCATCCTCATCTCGCGCCAGCTTCCTCCAAGAAATCATCTTCACCATTGAATGAGCCTTTTCTTTAATATCACTATTTATCTTTGAAAGAAGCTTTTTCTCACTTGAATGTGAAGTTACTCTTTCCTCATCTTTTTGTCTATGTGATCTTGCTTTGTGATGAGAAGCGCATAGGAATGTTACAAGAGAAAATACACTAAGTATGGCTACAAAAGCAAGGAAATAGGAGATTGGGGTTTTTGATAAAAATGAATTGTTTTGCGTGGAGAGGGCTAGTAGAGGTCTTGCCATGGAAATCAGAAGCAGAAAACAAAAAACGTGAAGGAGAGCAGATGTTGAGAATTAAGGCTACCCAGTATGGAAAAACCTAACTACTTAAAATTCTCGAAGAGGACACAGTTAGTCAAGAATTCATTGGCAGTTCCGTTTCACGTTGGAGCTGACATGCATATAGACTTGACTATTGACTTGGGTCGTGCTTGAAGAATTGAAGTCTTTTTGATCTTTTACTAGTCAAAAGTTTTGAACGGTGCCTCTAGTTATTGAGAATTAAGTTAAATTTTGTGATCTAGCTAGGCCTTACTGCTTGTAGAAAAAACTGGAGAGGCTTCTAGGAAAAGACCATAAAGTACCAAAAACTATTTGAATTATTTTATTAGATTATTGGTAGGAGTCATAGTAAAATTTGTCTCCTATATCATACAATATTAATGTCGTTATTACCAATCACTCTGTTAATTATATGAAAATCATCCACCACCCACTGTCTGATTACATTAATCTCCTTGCTAATCTCATAAATAAATCGCGGGGGG
>Ga0325410_1006422_pt1 | contig 12903 bp, 12 predicted proteins | sample PopdelMetagenome_16_FD_206182 | JGI IMG/M metagenome (GOLD analysis project Ga0325410, IMG submission 206182) | Populus deltoides microbial communities from Bellville, Georgia, United States - Xylem-PdIQD-R3 | ecosystem: Host-associated > Plants > Phyllosphere > Stem > Wood/Secondary xylem... | reverse complement strand
CCTAGTAGCCTTCAATTAAATTACTAGGTGGCGACTTCAACGAACCAATCAATTGCAATTCAAGCAAAATCAAAACAAACGACAACGAAAAGTCGCCGAATCGCCGCGCGGGGGACGTGCGACAATGGCTATTTGCATTTTGGTCCTTGAAGTTTTGGAAGTTTTGTAATCAAGCCCCTTGGTAAATTGTAATTGGAACCCAGTATTTTAGCACCATTTACAAAATGATCCTTGAATTTTTAATTTCTTGCAAATTTGACCAAAATCAACCCTATACTTTGATAATTTTTCAATTAAGTCCCTGATTTCATTAATTTAATTAAATCCAAGTCCATTTAAGTCTCAAAACTTATCAATTCTCCAATTAAACCCTTAATTGGATTAATTAAATTAATTCTAAGCTCAATTAAGTCTCAAAACTTATCAATTCTCCAATTAAACCCTTAATTGGATTAATTAAATTAATTCCAAGCTTAATTAAGTCTCAAAACTTTATTAATTCTCCAATTGAACCCTTGATTGGATTAATTAGATTAATTCCAAAGTTTAATTAAACCCCAAAACTTCCAATCATGCTGCCCTTAACCCAAATTTTAATTCATTCTTCATTTATTTCATTTTACTTATTTTTCTATCATTATTATTATTTTTTTTTCCATCATCAATTTTTTTCAGTAAATAAAATAATAATAATAATTAAAATAGGTCAAAAATTGGGTTATGACAAAAGGTACAAGATTTATCTTTTTCTATTGAGGTTCTTAATAGTTTGGTTGATTTCAAAGTTGTCATTAGAAAAGGCTACGTGTCAACCTCCTCTAAATTTAAGATTACAGACAAAGAGGAAAACAAGAAAAATAAAAATTTTGGTGGGGGTGTTGCATCATGTCCATTGCTGATAAGGGAAAAGTTAAGTCATCGGGTGGACAAGGTAAAAATGCTAAATTGCACTTTGCTTGTTTCATTCATAATGGACCACATTTTGCTAGAAAGTGTCTAAAGAGAGAGAAACTCAATGTCATTCTAGTTAAATAGGGTAGTGAGGATGAAGAAGTAGTCACATATGTAAATTCAATGCGTGTATTGAATTGTTTAGTGGCTCGGTTAGGTAATTCGGTTGTAGAATCTAGGCTTATTGAGAATGATTTGACACAGATTTATGCATTACAACAAGGAAAGTTAGGTGTTTTGAACGGTTTGATGTGAAACTTAAAGTAAATAACATGGATGTCAATGTGATGCTAGATTCAGGTGCAACACATATATTTCTATCTGATAGATTAGTGGAAAAGTTGGGTTTACAATTGAGTAGTGTCACACTCGGATATCGCGGCGACCCATTAATAATAATCTACATTGGAAAAGGAACATATATCTAACATCTTGTTCTTTGGGGGCGAAGGTCTAGTTCAAGGAGTCACCACCTAGTATTATGGTCACTAAGAACTCTAACTGGTCAACAAAGATTCTAATGGTACGGGACTGGTCACACGAAAGGGAAGATGTTATTATCCCTTAAGCGTCCTACTTAAAACAGGCTGCATTGTTGGTCTTGTCTAAAATTGCTAAGAATATACTCACATTTTTTTCTCTTTTTTTTTTATTCTTTCTATCATGTTCCTGACTCTGACATCGGTAAACAATTCATATGAATATTTTCGACTCTAGCATTGGTAAATATTGCACAAACCCAAAAAATTGTGATATTTCTGACTCTGACGTCAGTGAATAATTTCACAAAAAATTGAATTTTGAAGAAGAATTTGTATAAGTCATTTTCTTTTTGTTTATTCTTTATTATTATTTGCCCTTTTTAGATGGAAATATAAAAAAAAACATTGCACATCAGATTTACATTTAACCGCAATGGTCCACAAATTAAGCATATAGCAGAAAAAATACAAAATGCAAAGAAAAATATAAAATAAAGTGTGAGGAGTCCACAAATAAATCAACGAAGATCCCTAATTATTTTCATAATTTTCTGATATCAAAACAGGGCTTGTTTAGACAAGTATCAAAATAGAAGGGGATAAAATACATAGACAAGGCATAAGGGTGTGTTTTGCCAAACACATCCTTAGTAAAAGAAGTTTGGGTCGGCTGAGGCTGAGGCCCAGACCCGACCCACTCTTACTCTCTAATGTTTTTTGGGTTGGATCTAGCCCAGCCATTTGGCCTAGACCTAGTCAGCCTAGCTTGGCTAGTGGCCTAAGCCACTGGCCCGACTGGGCAGCATGCACGTGTGAACTAACTCATGCGTGCACTGTTTTGAGAAGTTTGAAAATGCAAAATAGGGCAGGAGAATGAAGTCTTATATGGGTATGCTGCTGGAGACGAAGACGCGAGGTGACGGTCCCTTGGCCGATTGGTGCTTCCCCTTCTCTGTTTCTTCCTTTCCTTCATTTTTCTTTCTTCTTTTTCTTTGGTCTCCCTGTGTCTGTGGTTTTCTCACTCTCGTTCTCTCTCTGCTTTTTTTTGCTTTGAATTTTGGATCCCCCTCTGTTTTTGGGTTTTTGGTTCATCTGGCTTTTCCTTCCTCTTAATACTCTCCTTTTCTTTTATTTCCTTTGTTCTCTCTTTTTTTTTTTGTTTCTCTGGATAGCTCTGTATTTATAGGGAACATCCCTCGTTCTCCTTTGATGAGCATGGCTGGGAGGGAGGTGCTGGTTTTTTATTGGGACTTGGATACCTGAAGTTCGATCCTTATCTCCCCGGGGTAGTAATCTTCATGAAGATAAGATTTGCAATTTGTGTTTTGGTTGGACTGGGATGCCGGCATTCCATAATTTCTTTTCCTTTTTTACATATGAATTTGCAGCGTTGGAGGAAGAAGAACTGTGCATGTTTGAAACGGTGCTGTTTTGGATTGGGAATGACCATTTCTCAATTTGATCCTTGAAGTTTTCAAATTTTGCATTCAAGCCCCTAATCTTTTAATTTCAAATTTTAACCCTTTTAAAATTAGATTAAAAAGCAAATTGGTCAAAATTAGGTTATAACAAATAGTAGTCACACCACTATAAAGGAAGTGAATGCCAAAGCACAAAAGATAATCGACATGGCTTATAGTGCGTTAATTGTCATAGATCGTTGGAAAAGGAAACATGATTTCTTAGTTGTAAGTTTGGATGATTTTAATGTAATTTTAGCATGGATTTCTTAAGAAATGCCAAGGTCAGTCTTATGTCATATCTTCATGGCATTATGATTATTGACGAGAATTGTCCATGTTTTGTTCAGTATTGTAAAGCTTTGATGGAAAGTGGCAATAAAAGGAAGAAGAGTTTATTCTCGGCTATCATAATTGATAAAGCTTTGTGAAAAAAAGAGAAGTGTTTCTTGTGGAAATGTTTAATGAGAAAATGGATAGGTATGATAAGGTACTTAATGCCATTGCATATGTGTTAAAATAGTATATAGATGTAATGCCTCCTTAAGTTACTGAATGAGCTCTCACCTAGAAGAGTTATTGACCATCAAATTGAGTTGGTACAAAGATCAAAGTTATTATCTCAACCTCTAACCGAATGTCACCTATTGAATTGGCAGAATTAAGGAAATAATTGGGAGATTTGATTGATGATGGGTTTGTTTGTCCTTCTAAAGCTCTATATGATGCCCCAGTTTTGTTCCAAAAAGAGCCTTTGTATATACGTGGACTATATGAGATTTAACAAAGTGACAGTAAAAAACAAGTATCTAGTTTCTTTGATTCAAGATTTGATAGACAGATTGTGTAGAGCTTCCATCTTTACAACCTAGACTTGTGTTCTAGATATTGGCAAGTCATAATTGATGAAAGAGATGAGCGTAAGATTAAGTATGTAACAAGGTATGGTGCATATGAATTTTTGTTCATGCCATTTGGTTTAATGAATGCTCTAACAACTTTTTGTAATATTATGAATGATGTATTGTATGATTATTTGGCCAATTTTGTTGTAGCCGACTTAGATGATGTTGGAGAGATCATGTAATTCATCTTTTAAAAGTTTCGAGTAGATTGAGAGAACATAATTTATATGTAAAAACAGAGAAATGCAAGTTTGTAAGATCTAAAATTATGTTCCTAGGATATTTAGTTGGGGAGGGTCAAGTAAGAATATGACTTAAGAAAGTTCAAGTCATTGTTAAGTAGCCAACACCAAAGAGATGTTCCGGAGTTGCATTTATTTTTTAAGACTAACAAAATAATTATAGATGGTTTATTAAAGGCTATAGCAAGAAGACAACCTTTTTTTTAGATTTTTTAAAGAAGAACTAGAAATGGGAATGGTCAATTGAATGCTAATGAGTTTTTGAGAAGTAAACGACAACAGTGATTTTTCCTCCAGTTTTGGGATTGCTTGATTTTGAGAGGACATTTAAAGTGCACATCGATGCCTTGGATAAGGTTATTATAGGAATGTCGGTGCAAGATGGACACCTGTTGCATTCGAGAGTCAAAAACTAAATGATGCCTTACAAAAATGTTCAACACATAAGAAAAAGATGACAACAATGATGCATTGCTTTGGTATGTAAAGAGTATACTTGTTGGGGCCAAGGTTCATTATGAAGACTGATAATGTGGCTATTACTTTCTTCAAAACTTAGAAGAAATTGTTGTAACAGCATGCTCGGTGGCAAGAGTTCTTAGCCGAATATGACTTTGTGAGGGAATACAAACTAGAGCAATATAATCATGTTACGGATGCTCTTAAAACTGTACCAGTCAGACATGCTGGTACAATTTTATCAAGCTACTAAGGATGACATAACGTACAAGAAGCTGGTTGACCCTATTTGAGAAGGGACAGTCCAAAGATATTGGCTGAAAATGATCTCTATACAAAAAAGAGTTATTTTTTTATGTTAAGTAGGAAATTAAAAAAGTACATCATATAGAAGATGCATGATTCGTAGTGGGCTAGACATCCAAGAAGGGAAAGAATACAGGCTATCATATCCCAAACTTACTATTGGCTAAAAATTGACGAGGATGTTGGGTTTTATGGCAAGACATATTTGGTATGTCAATAGGATAAGGTACTACAATAGAAAGAAGCTAGATTGCTACAGCCACTGCCTATTCCAAAGAAGACTTGGATGTCAATTTTGATGAACTTCATTATGAAGTTTTTAAAAATTGATGGCATGAACACCATCATGGTTATCATCAATAGATTCACTAAGTATGCAGTGTTTGTGGATGCCCCCTGACAGTGTGTCCAATTGAGGTTGTTGCTGGGTTGTTCTTATCAAAATATAGTGAAGTATTCTAGAGTGCCTTTTGATATTGTTAGTGATCACAATATGTGATTTATAGGTAGGTTTGAGACAATGTTATTCAACATGATGGGGACAGTTAAAGCATTTCATTATCAATCATTCACAAACCGATGGACAGATAGAAAGGAGAAATGTTTTATTTAAAGAATATTTGAGGCATCACATGACAACAATGCAACAAAATTGGTTGGAATTATTTGACAGTGTTTAATTTTGCTACAATATCCAAAAATCCTCGATAACAAAAACTAGTTTGTTTGAGTTGATTTTGGGGACACAACCCCAAACTCCTGTAGAGATTTTTGTGCAAAAATATGATGAGAAGAGTCCAGCTACGTATAGGTTTGCTATGGAAAAACAAGAATTGTTTAAACAAGCAAATGATAGCTTATGAAATGCAAGAAAAAAGGATAATGAATTATGTTGACCAGAAACAAAAACTGCTGGAATTAAGTGAGAGCGATAAGGTGTTACTCAAATTAAGTCCATAGATTTGGAAGAAAATTATGGGGAAGTCAAAGCATCGAGGGCTGATGCCGAGATATGATGGACCTTTCAAAATGATGGAAAAACAGAGATTGTTGCCTGTAGATTGAAGCTACCAGAGCAACTACTATAACTTTTCATATAAGTTATTTAAGACTTTTAATAAAGACCAAAAAGGATCTATAATAAAGTAAGTTATAAAAAGCTCGAGCAACGATTCATAAACAGTTTGACAATGGTATTGTCAAGATTCATCATCAACTCGACCAACATAAAAAGAATTAACAAACTAAGTTTTTAGTAAAATGGGAGAAAAACTTGGAGGTGTTGTGGGAAAAGAAAATAAATTTGTGACAATTCAAAGATAAAGTGTAAGAATACCTCATCTTTATTCTGATGAGAAAATTGGACTCTTCTGGTGGGGGTAGTTTGTTAGAGGTATTGGCGCAAGGGTGCGCCAACAAATGCACATTATCTAGAATTTGGCAATGAAAGACATGTTAGCCCACGCGAATAACAACGAATCTGGCAGGCAGTGTGCAATTGGTCATACGAACCATGGGTTATTGGCTTGGCATGAACATGGGTCTTTGATAATTGACCATCTAGGTTGGCACAAAACATAGCAAAACTAACAATAAGGGCTTGTGGGAGAAAGTGGCAGCAGAATTATGGGAAGTTTTGGTAGTTTTCAAACATGGCTAGTTGGTGGGAGAACTATCCTGATTGTGGGTGATAGGTTGTTAAACGTGGGGCATGGTTAGGAATGCTCTACATAGTCACTAGATTCATGGGAACATGGGAGAGACTGTCCAACAGTTGTTAGATTGAGGCCACTAAGTTCATGGAAAATATGGAGGAGAAATTGTCTAGTAGTTGCTAGATTGAAGCCACTAAATTCATAGGAAAAATGAGAGAAAGATTGTCCCACTATGTCTTTTAAAATAAGGATGACAGCTTTGCTTTGTAACTTTCATAATATTGTTTATAAATAAGCTTGAAAGCCTTTACTATGTAGCATGCAAGTTTTATGCATGGTACATTTAAGTGTATTGTGTATTTCCTTTGTTGAGGTAATACTAAAGGTTCAAAATTTTCTTGTATATGATATGTCCTATTTTGTTTTATTGTTTGTGTTGATTCCGCTTGCTTACAACAAGTTAACATGTGAAAACCTTTTTTGGTGAGTGAAATATATAATTATAAGCAAACACGAGTGAAAATATAAGAAAAACTTAGTCTAACAAGACTAAACTGCCATGTAGGGGCTGGAATTTTGAGCGAAAATTGTCCTTGTGACAAAGGGGATGGCAACCGACCCTCGGAGAGCAGAGGCAATGCAGAACTGGTCTAACTTAAAATCAATGAAGCATGTGAAGGGATTCTTGGGGATGAAAGGTTATTATAGATGGTTCATACGTAATTATGGCAAGATTGGCAAGCCACTTACTGACCTGTTCAAAAGGAAGGGTTTCACTGGAATGCAGAGGCACATAAAGCGTTTAAAATCCTTAAAGAAGCCCCGGCTACAGTTCTAAATCAATATCTGTTAAACTCCCTCTCCCTGTGTCTTTCATGGTACAGGTACATGCGAACATCTTGTGTGTATTCAAGTAAAGCAACTCATAGTGCAAACCACTGCAAATGCATGGCAAGCTTCCTTTAACGCCAGCACCTGATAAACATCAGTAAGAGTAGAAGAGATAGCATGTTGATTAACGGGGCACAAACAACTTCCTGGAAATGCAAATTGCAAGGCTCAAAGAGAGATGAAAGAAGATCATAGAGAATACTTGAACTTCATGAATGAAGGGTGCACGGTGAAACAGTGTTTTTAGGGCCAAGAAAGACAGAAATATGGATCTGCAATGTTTTAAGAAACGAAGAGATCCTTCAATGGAGAGAATTTGAAATAAAAATGAAAGAGGATTATGATTTGCTGGATATTTCCCTTATTAATTCAGTGGCGCAATCAGGTTTTGAAAGCAACTTGATATCCATGAAATAATAACAAGGGAAATAGCTTTGAAACAAAAATAATAAGCTACAGGCAAATGGTAACTGATCAACAGAACAAAATTGATTGCAGAGCTTTTCTTGCTTAACAAGAGCAACCAGCTTTTTAAAAGTCTATGGTTCTTCAGAAGTCAATATGATTATAGAAAACTCAGTCACTGGCTCAAACAAGATTGGGATAAAAACAGTTCTCAAATCTTGTCAGTGAAAAACCGAAGCTCTAAGAAAATAAATATTTCATCTACAGACCAAGCTACAAACAGCATTCCAGCAAACAGTGCACCACCTTTAGAAGAGCTTGTGGGAAATATGAAAAACATTTTGCAAATTCAAGGCCTGCCTTTCACAGGACATTGCAAAACAATTTTACTGACAGTGAGAGTCTCTGTATTATGCACAAAGAGTGCTCGAGGATAGAAAAGGGAGAATTAGGATGGCTTGACCTGTGCTGGAATTTTAGCTTGGTGGCGAGTCTAGTATGGGTGTTCAGATATCTCTTGCAATTTTTACCTGCTGCTGATCCTTTAAAGTTCATGTGCATACTGGATAGCTAAGTTTCGATCGAATGGGATAAAACAGTACTGCTATGAATAGAGTTCTTTCCAGGAATAGGATAATAAGCAGGAAGACATTATTTCTTGCTTATTATCAGCCAAGTACTTTGTTTCCAAACTTTGCATGAGGCCAATTATGTATCACTACAATATGAAAATCCCTGGTTTCTATCCCAGATTTTGCCTTTTTCCCATCAGAACTCTGAAGTGTATAGATTACATTCTTCGCTTATCACTCCCCATGATTTGAATATAACTAAGTTGTGCCAGAAGCCCATGTAAGATTTGCCAGATTCTGCGATTCACATGTACAAACACATTTATGCTAAGGTAGGCATGGAAAACCCACAATCTTGAAGCGAAACACGAGCAGCAGAATAAGGCTTCAGCAGGGATGTTTTCCGGGCCCAGTCACTTGAAAATTGAAACATAGCATCAAAGACAAGTAGAAGGATATCAATTTGTTATTAATATTGGAATTCCAATCAATTCTCAGATTTTAAAATACAAAGAGCAACACTACAGCTCTTTACACCAGTGGTTTACCTTTCAACAAGCTACACAAGAGTATCCTGCAAAACTGTCTAAGACTTCCTCTTTGTTGGCTGTAAATTATACAGCAGAGCTTCAGGTCTGTAGCGATGGCAGCAGACAGCCAACACCGATGCTTATCGTACAACAGTGCAACCAACTGAGGGCATTCTATTTGAAACTTGCCCTGGCTTGGTTGCTGCAAAATAATTTCCTGATTCATACAGGATCTGCAGCAGGAGAGTACAGACATCTGGATGCTCAACCCACAATTTCCATCTTGCAGGGGCCGAGCTTCAACAGAAGGGGAGCCATCTGGTTCATCCTGGCAACAAGAAACAGAACTGGGTGCATCAACAACTTCCAATTTAAACAATTGTCAATGCCTTGGAACCAGGACAGCCTGACCCAATTATAGCTTTGGGATAACAAATCTTCACAGGTATGTTTCAATCCTCGAACGAATGCATGCATATTTTCTCCAGCAGTAATGGCCAATCTTCACCAAGTTGCTGTGGATTTAGCTCCATGGCAACTTTGAAATCAAGCATGGATATTGAACTATGCTGTCTCTGTTCCTGCATCCCCTCTACAGGACCACTGCTACTCTGCATATGCACGTGATTACTCGCCCACATGCGATTGATAACCTTCTGTGCCTGCTGCTTGTGAACAGGGTGCTTTCTCGGATCATGCAGAGACCGTGCTCCTACTAACTCAACACATGACTCGATCAACCTCTTCAAGTACGAATCTAACATATTATTCAACCTGTTTGCACATTCCATAGTAACCCCTCCAAGGCCTTGTGCAGCTGCAATCTGCTCCATGCGTTTCCTCAGCATCTCTGAATCAGACAATTCACCACTGTCATAATAGCGAACAAAATCACCACTACTTGCAACTGGCATAGTTTTGCGGGCCCCACCCACACTAGCTGAACAAAATGGAATCCCTAATGGTGCAAGTAGGGGAGTTCTAGAAAAGTTCAAGCGGTTTGCATGCTCCACCTCTTCTCCATCTTCCACAAAAGCTGTCTGGTCTTTGCTCTGTATCCTTGATCCTTCAATTGGCCGTTGAGCTGACCCCTCCCTTTCATTCTCAGATTGCTCAGCAACTGTTTGAAGATGCTGCACTGGTCTCTGAAAATCACAAGGAGCCGATTCCCCATTCTCCACAACAAACTTACTTCCACTATCTTCTGTACCAATTGATTGATGTGAGATACATTCGACTTTCCCATTGGGCCCAAGTGGGCTGGGTCTATCTCTCTGCTTCCGATCACGTATCCCTGATCTAATCTTTCTTGGAGACACTGGTAAAACTCCATTAGACCAAATGGGTGTGTTTTGATTTGGAATAAGGGATCCACTTTGTTCATGCCCATCTTCTCTAACTGGAGAACTGTTTGGAGCTTGAAGCAGAGATTTTGTGGGACCCGCCTCATAAATTGGTGGTGGCGTCTTCGCCTGACAGGCATTCTTCAATATTGAGCGTATAAGATTATTGTGCAGCGGCAGATTCTCCCTTCCGAGCAAGCGAAAACATGACTTATCAAACTCACTCTTACTCAGCTTCTGACTCAAAAATCGATTCAGATAGTAAAAATACTTCTTTGACCTCTCAACTCCAATCTTCTTCACTATCTGAGTTCTCAATTCAACCAAATCAACTCTGGAGCTCTGATGAGGTAGCATTTCTCATGAAACAGATTCATACACCATCCAAAAACAGAACCACAAAACCCCAAAACCCCCAATCGCACACTCAATTACTGTTATTTTCACCTCCCTGATAACAAAATTCACACACCCACATATCAAATTAAACGCAAATCAACAGTCAACCTCTGCTTATCTCTAGCACAAACAGTCCCAAACACCACCATTCACCAAAATCACAAAAACCCAAGATTCTCAACCTGGAAAACAGCTATTTCTGTTTCCAGACAACCCAAAAGTCGCCCGCCAACAACCAATACAATGCTAACCCAAATCTCATCTTTACAAAATCCAAAACCCTAAGAGATCAAACTCACAAAAAAAAACTCAATCCAAATCACCCAGAACCAAAACCAATTCATTCAAACACACAATAAATCAAAACCCTAACTTCAAATCACCAAACTTTATACGCACAACAAACTCCTTTCTCTTCTTTCACCACTGCACCATTCAAAATAACAAAAACCCATTTCAGTTTTCACATTATTTCACACAATTCACAAGCTAACAAGTTCAAATTTTGACTAATTTAACTTAATAAACAGAGATCAGTAAAAGAAACTAAACAGAGCCCGTTAAAAAAATTGACACCAAAACAACAATGAAGTGCAAAAGGCAAACTTTAAGAGTGTAAAGTTAATGGGTTTTAAAGATTAATTAAGTAAATATTTAAAAAACTAACCTTTGATTAAACTTCACCAAAATTGGAGAGTGAGAGGTTGATTCTTGGCTTGTTTTCTTGGGTTTTCAATGTAGTTTTTTCTGTGTTGTTGATTTGAAAAGAGGGCCAAAGAAAGAGAGGTTTTCTTGGCTTTGAGAGTGTTAGCTAGCTTGATCGCTCCTTTTTGCTGCTAATTTAGTGTAATAAATAGTTTCCTTTCCTCTCTCTCTCTTTGTTTTTGTGTTTTATTTTCTTGGTTTCTCTCTGTGTTTCTTTCTCTCTCTTCGTTTGCTTCTTTCTTGCTTGGTCTCGCCTTGTGTTTTTTTTTAAGTACAAACGTGTTTAATTCATTTTTTTTTTAATTTTGATCCTTTTTAATTTATTTTGTGAATTTAAATTCAACTATCATTTATCCTTTCTACTTTCACATGCTATTTTTTAACAATTAGCATAATTATTAATCCTGATTTTATATGTTTTAATTTTAAATAAAAAAACTAAAACATTATTATTTTAAAGTTGTTTTAAGTCAAATTAAATTTTAATTAAACATGTCATTAATTGAGTTAAATTACGTCCTGTTTAATTTAAAAATCAAATTAAAAATCAAAATAGTGAATCAATAGATTAACAAATCAAATTTAATGTTAATATAATTAAATTATTTTTTATGTGGTTAGATTAATTTTTTATTCAATTGAATTTAAGCATAATATATGATATGTGTTTAGTAGAGAGAGAGAGAGAGAGAAATTAATTGTCACATTTTGATTTGAGTTTGAGATTAAAAACCCACTTGTTTTCAACCAAATTTTCAAAAATACCTCATATTTTTTAATTAAAGAATATTAATTTTGAACAATTAAATTGGTTAATAAACTAATGACCCATATAACCAAAATTAGATTTTATAACAAATAAGGTATAGAAACACGTAATTATGTTGTATTTGAAGATTTTCTACTTGTGAGTTATTGGTCGGCAAGTACTATTAGGAAAATGGGCAAGATTCATCGCATAGTATATGGCTAGGGCAAACGGCTCCACCTCCCACTCGAGGAATATTTGCCATCTTGGAGCTCAAAACGGATGACCTACTACACTACCATTTGAAGTCAATTGAGCTTTGTGGATAAACTATTTAATACAAATGTGGTGGTGTTTTATCCTCTTTTAAGACTTCACATTACCAAGTAACTACTAACTACCTTTGAAACACACTAAACCTGGGAGAAAAGAAGCTCTCGTGACCTGCCTTGAAAGCCACTTGCATAGGAGACCAGAAGCCATGCATAAGCTGAAACAATTATTCCATTTTTTTTTTTTTAAATAATTTTCTGCTGAGTATTCATTGAGAATTTTATGCTGCTTCCCATGAAAGATGTGAGAGATCCTGCCAAAAAAATAATAAGAATTCTTTCATCTATTAAAACTTTTTTATTTTTCAATCCCTTCTTGTTTCTCTCATTTTGTATTCGTCTCTCTCAGTAGAGTGTCATAAATTTCTTTATTAATAAGATGTCCTTTACTCTTATATGATTGAAATTATAATGCAGTGGCTGAATTATTATTTACTCTTATTTGATTAATTTTAAGTTTTATAATTAATACGAGGACCTTATGATTTCATGATTTGATATGTTGATTGACAAGTTAA
>Ga0325410_1006421_pt1 | contig 12905 bp, 13 predicted proteins | sample PopdelMetagenome_16_FD_206182 | JGI IMG/M metagenome (GOLD analysis project Ga0325410, IMG submission 206182) | Populus deltoides microbial communities from Bellville, Georgia, United States - Xylem-PdIQD-R3 | ecosystem: Host-associated > Plants > Phyllosphere > Stem > Wood/Secondary xylem... | reverse complement strand
TTAAAGTTAGAACTCCCACTAGTTGGCCTAATGAATTAAAATTCAGCAATAGGGGGACTGTGGAAGAAGCAATTAGAAAGAAGTTTCTAAGGCAAGTTAGATGTGAAATACGTGGTTGAAGTCGCTTGATGTACTTGAAATTAATTCTTGCAGAGATCTTTGTCACTCTTTTATACAAAGTAGGTACAAAAATACCAAGTTCTAACGTGCTTGTCATTTTGCTAAATATGAACTTCCCCAGCACATGAATGGTGAAGGAGGTGTGTGTCAGGATAATGGGAAATGATTGTTACCGTTAAATTCAGTAGCTGGTAGAGCATATGACAAGAATATTGTCGATGGGACGTTTCGATCTTCCAGATTGATTGATTTTAGTCACCCAATTTGTTTTCTAGGCACACCACTCTCTGTGGATCCGAAACTTTGGTGGGATATAGTTCAGCTGGCTGGGATTTTTTTTATTTTTTTATTTTTTTTTGCTAGTGAGGTCCATTTGGCCTAATTATGCTATCCAAATCCCATTTAAAAAAAATGTCCCATTCATTTATTTTTTTTTACTTTGATTAAAAACTCAATTTTTCAAGAAATACAGTTTGAACCTCTATATTTTCAAACACAGTTTAATAACAAATTAGAAGACAACATTAGCTATAAGCCCTGCTTACTGGAGTTCCTTCCTGCTAGAGGAAAAATATAGGTACCCATTAAACTACATGGTCGAGGAGTTCTCCAGCTCTAGTCATTAATTAGAAATACGATGAGATATGATTTTTTCTCAACTTAATTTACTATTTAAAGAAAGTAAAAAACCAACAACGAGTTACAGAATTTCTCAAAACCTAACAAATGGTTTACAAAAATTGTGATACTGGTTATTATTATTATTATTATTAATATATAATTTGAAAACAAAACAAAACAAAAAACAGAAACCGTAAATTAATTAGTTGCTACAGGGCTCTTTCTTTTACTTTCTGCAGAAATGGAAGGTGATGAAGGAAATACGCAAAACCTGCATTATACTCTGTAGAACTTTGCTATGTAGTATAACCTTAATCCATCAGCAATCTAGCCCGCTCTACAAATGTTTCCACTCGATGTTATTATTGATTAATCCATTAAAGTTGTCATTGAAGCAAACGTTTAGGATCTTGTACCTGTAGTTATCTGGTTTAGAAATCCCTACAAAATAAAGCTTCTAAACTTTGAATTCTGTGTTTGTTTCTGTTCTATGAATCCCAGTGAACCAAGGTCTAGCAACACTTGCATTCTTTGGTGTTGGTGTGAACTTAGTTCTGTTCCTGACAAGGGTTTTGCAACAAAGCAATGCCGATGCTGCTAATAACGTTAGCAAATGGACCGGGACCGTCTACATCTTCTCTCTTGTTGGTGCTTTCCTCAGCGATTCCTACTGGGGAAGATACAAAACCTGTGCAATTTTTCAGGTCATCTTTGTCATAGTAAGTTACTTTGACTCCGAATCTTCTCTAATACATTTTGCATTCAAGTATAGCTTTGCATATTTCGCCTCAAAATTTACAGGAAGATTTGTACAGTGAGCTTTTAATCCATTAAGTTGTGCATGTAATTAATCGAGTGAACTTCAGCGAATCTGCTTACGAAAACTAACATCTAAAACATTACGCAGTGTATAGGTACTGCGATCTAATTGTATACATGTTCTAATTGCTTCTTTTGTGTCTTAACTGGCAGGGCCTAGTAATCCTATCACTCTCGTCATACCTTTTCTTAATCAGACCAAAAGGATGTGGGAATGAGCTGACTCCATGTGGATCCCATTCAAGCATGGAAGTTTCATTGTTTTACCTCTCCATTTACCTCGTTGCTCTAGGAAATGGAGGGTATCAACCCAACATTGCTACATTTGGGGCTGATCAGTTTGATGAAGAGGACCCCAGGGAAGGACAATCCAAGGTTGCATTTTTTAGCTACTTCTACCTGGCCTTGAACCTCGGTTCCCTCTTTTCCAACACAATATTGGGGTATTTTGAGGATGAAGGGGTGTGGGCACTAGGATTCTGGGCGTCTGCAGGTTCTGCCTTTGCAGCATTGGTCTTGTTTCTAGGAGGAACATCTAGATACCGGCACTTCAAACCAAGTGGTAACCCTCTCTCCAGGTTCTGCCAAGTCATCATCGCTGCAATGAAGAAATGGAAGCTCGAGATGCCACGAGATGGAGAGGAGGAGCTGTATAATGTCCATGCAAAAGATTGCTCGATGAATGGCAACAGAAAGATTCTCCACACTGATGGATTCAAGTAAGTATTGAGAGATAGGTCACGGACTCATAAACGTAATTTATTCAAATTCTACAGAACTGATAATCCTCACTAAAGAAAAAAAATTAGATTGTTTGGATAGTTTGACATCCATTGCACGTTATGTATAGGAATCAATTTTATCCAGTTTATCGCGATTCGACAAACTGGGTATCTTAGATTCCGTGAAGCAAGCATTGCAAGTTCCTTTTGATCAATAACAATGCTAACCCGTGTTCATCCACGTATTATTTTAGGTTCTTGGATAGAGCAGCTTTCATCTCTTCAAGAGATATTGATGATCAAAAGCGGGACTGTCGCAACCCATGGCGTCTGTGCCCAATTACACAAGTAGAAGAAGTTAAATGCATACTGAGACTACTCCCAATTTGGCTCTGCACCATAATCTATTCAGTGGTTTTCACACAGATGGCCTCTCTGTTTGTTGAGCAGGGTGCTGCAATGAAAACTACAGTATCAAACTTCAAAATCCCTCCTGCCAGCATGTCTAGCTTCGATATTCTAAGTGTTGCGTTTTTCATTTTCCTATATCGGCGAGTTCTTGATCCACTTGTAAGCAGAGTTAAAAAGACGGGTTCAAAAGGACTAACTGAACTTCAAAGAATGGGTGTTGGCCTTGTGATAGCAATAGTGGCAATGATTTCGGCTGGGCTTGTGGAGTGTTATAGACTCAGGTATGCAAGAAAAGACTGCACACACTGTGAAGGCTCAAGCTCTATGAGCATCTTCTGGCAAGTTCCTCAGTATGCACTTATTGGAGCTTCTGAAGTTTTCATGTATGTTGGTCAACTGGAGTTCTTTAATGCACAAACTCCTGATGGATTAAAGAGCTTCGGAAGTGCACTTTGTATGACATCTATCTCGCTAGGGAATTACGTGAGTAGCTTGCTTGTGACTATGGTTATGAAGATCTCGACTGAGGATCACATGCCCGGATGGATCCCCGGAAATCTGAACAAAGGTCACCTGGATAGGTTTTACTTCCTCTTAGCAACCTTGACAACTATAGACCTAGTTGTGTATATAGCATGTGCTAGGTGGTACAAGTCAATCCAACTGGAAGGAAAATGCGAGCTGAATGATCAGGAAGAGAACTTCAGAGTCTGATGTACTCAATAAAATGTCCCACGGAAAAATGTTAATGCTTATGGTACCAGCATATATACATACATACATATATATATATATATATATATATATATATAAGAGGGAGGGATTGGGGTGACCGTTAACATTTTGCAGAAAGTTCCTGTATCAAAGGAAAAGGTGGGTATAAAGGGGAGAGTACACGACCTTTTCGCTGAGCTCCCATGACACCCATTTGTCTCAGTTTCTGCAACATCTTACTCCCCTTTTCACTCTGTTTCTGAAGTTAGGTTAAGTAGAAATGAGTATAATGAGGCGGGCAGCTTTTGGTTCAAGTTACCTCATTCTAACCTGTTGGTTCTATTGCAAGCCATGGAACTAACATCAGTTTGTATTGAATTTTATGTAAAATGAGTTGGTTTAATGGCTGTCTTTCTAGAATGATTTCCTATTATATATTTAGTTGTGTTTGACAATAATAGGAGCAGTATATCTTCTCTCCAAATTTGCACTTCTCCAGCCCCTTCACGCAAACCACCAGCACTTGGACTACAAAGTCATCCTTCCCGGGGCAGACAAGACAACGTAATTCCTGCTTGCTTCACTAATAATCCTACTGCAATTTTCTCGTGCTCATGCAAGCATTAATTCTATAATTACAACGACCAATTAGATTTGGACTCCAAACTTGGACAGATGCCAACCAAGTGAAACATATTTGAAACTGCTCGCAAGAGCTAAAGCTGGTAAAGCATTGTAAGATATACAGGTCAGTTATCATAAAACCTCACTCTGCCTGCTAGGTTTCAAGTGTAGATTGGTTTTAAGGGAGCAAGAGCACTCAGGAGGATCTGAATAAAATCCCAAAAAGTAAAAAAAAGATCAAGTCCTATGCGCTGTTATACAGTGCGCACGGTAATTCTGGTGACAGCGGTTCGATTATTTGTCACGACTTGTTTCACTGTTAAGGTTCTCATTAAAGATTCTTTGATGAGGGTATAAAACGGAGAGTAAACAGTATACAGAAGCTGCAGTTACGAGGGCTAAGGTTTCAGAGATGTCCTGGTGGCTCTTAATTCTGACAGAGCTTTTATGTTTTTATGATCTAGAGAAATTCATGGGGTATAAAAGGAGAGGGGGGTGATGGAAACCTTCTGGTTATCAAAACAGAATTGACTCCACTAAGGGTTTTGTTATTCTAAAGAGAGGTCCACAAATGCATCGTGGATTTTATTCAGCTAATCATATGGCAAGTATCTTGATTCTGATGTCTTCAGGCAGAGAGAGTGGATGCGAACTCTCAGTGTCTGGAAAGGTCAAAAAAGGGGCTGCTCTTCTCAATCAAGAGTTCTTTTTTGTTTTTTGGTCACGAGACCTAATGCCTCTTAGTAGGAAACCCAGGTCTTGACCATTAGGGTGGTCTCCTTAGGAACACTCTAAATACTTGACTTTGAATACATTGCTGGCTCAAAGAACAACAATTGACGTCCCAGGGTGGCCGAGAATGACGCTGAGATTGTCGCGTCCTAACAAAAGGGCCTTGGTAGATCATGAAGGGCCAAGACGACAGTGCAGGATGATCATGGATTTCCACTCAGATATCGGGCTGTCAATTTATACCCCAATATTATAGCCCCAGCCACTAACACAAAATCTTTCCACTATTATAGTGTTACGTTTTTTACTAATTAGTAATGGAATAAGACAGATAGGAGCCAACATCAAGGCAAAACAAATACAACGTATCTGTTCTGAAATAGAGGGTCCGAAAAGAACATTATGGTGAAATCATGTTAAAAGTGAGAGACTGATTCAGATAAAAGCAAAAAACAATACATTAGTGGTCAGAAAAGTAAACCTCATTAGGATAAACTAAGGCTAGATAAAGATACCTGTGCAGAACTTCAGTTATAATACCCACAAGTCTAGGCGAGAATAAGAAAAGATAGACAACTGAGAAGGTAGACTCAAGTTGACAGCATAGCTGGAATGGGACTCTTTATTTCTGATGAATAAACAAAGACTTGGACAAAGCGACAACAAAAAAAGTCAAAAACAAATAACACTTCAAAATACCAGAAGAATTGTTGCAAGACTTTAGGGATCTTCATAGCATCTAATCTAATCCAATCAGTAGAGTAATTTTTTCCACATCAACATCTTTGCAAAAAAAAATTGTCATTGAGGTATTCAAACTCATTAGGATTTTTCACGTTCACACTTGGAACAACAAAACTCGTGATTAAACAAAGATAAAATAACGTTCAGCTGCTCAAACAAAAACCCGTTATCATTACAAAATTAGGAGTGGACCTTGCAAACTTGAATGTGATGAGTAGATTTTCGACGCCAGATAGGTTGTGCTCCACTTTGGACAAGGGTAACGTGCTGCCCTTCCATCAATTGACCTTTATTCTAAAGCATGGAAAATATTTGAAAAGATTAATTTCATGAAGTGCTTTTCCAAGTGTAGAAACAAGAGAGATGGAAGAATCACTAACCAATAGTAGCTTGAGTGCTCGAGAGAAGGTCTCCTCTGCATCGTCTGAAAACTGCATATATATTGGCATGACACCCTGATAAAGTACCAGCCTCTGCTTTATCCTTTCTCTGCCAAGCATGAAAATGTCGCAAATAGTTAGAAATGAAGAAGTTATCCTAATTTACACCACCAACAAGATAGTCACTAAAAGATTCAATGCACAGATCATAGGAAAGGTAAGCATGAAAGCTAAAAGACAGCGCACACAGCATGAAATGGTAGTAAATAATGATATTCTAATCATCAGTGCATATCATCAACAAAGCCAATCTAACTTCTTTAACATGATGGCAGAAAGACAGGAAATGTATTGGCATCAAGGAAATGCTTTCATCCACGAGAAAAATAATTAGCACAAACAAATTGAAGGATGTACAGTAGTTGTAGAAAACCATACAAGCAAATTATTGAAAACCATCTAGTAATTACTGAAAACTAGTATACCAAACTGAAGGATGAACAGGATCACACCCCTATAAACAAATGGCCAGTGTTAGTGTGACTAGTCTTCTATCTGCTACTTGCACCATGAAGCATTTATTGTTAATCTATTTGAAAGCATGTACATGTGGCATTTCAAGCTTTCTAACATTGTAAAAGCTTTGAACAACATTGTATTTGAAAGGACCTTTATTCTATTTACAGACTCAAAGAACATAAATTAGAAAAAAAGACTACAGCATTCATAGTGCTTTCAGAACTCACTCATTTGTGAAGGCAAATATTGTTGAGGAAGGCCGAAAATGACTTAAATGTATAGCCATGGATCCTGTTCTTGTGAAGACGATGATGGGTGTATTGAGAGTGTTAGCCATAATTGTGGCGTGGAAAGCAAACATTTCACCCATATGGCTCTGCAGAAAATATCCATGAGGTATTCAGACAACGAATATGACCAGGAGTTGGAAATTAGAAATAGTCACTTATGGACAGTAGCAGCAGCGGTCAAATTTGGCATCAGCCATCACAACTCTGATATAAAATTGACATAACATCTGATTCTATTTTTCAAACAACTTGTATGTATTATAAGAGGAACAAGAAATAGATGGCAAGCTCTCATAATGCATACCTGATAGACGTTGCAGGTAGGTGCTGTTGTGTTTACTGGCAGACTTGATTCTGTTCTCAATGCCACTGTGTGCATGACTTTAACAGCTTTAAGAGGATACCTTAATTAAAAAAAAAAATTAATAATAAATCAACTGCAAAAACAAAGTAAAATTTTTCTGCATGAAAGATTGAAAAAATCAAATCATAACTTGCAAAAGCGATATAAGTAAAAACATGGTCCTGAGCTTGCCATTAAACCAGTTAAGATAACATAAGTTTAACCAAAGAATCTTTGTGAAAAAGAGATAATTTGAGTTAGTTACCATACAGAAACTTCACCCAGTTATCATCAATATTATATCTTGATATTCCTTTCATCTGACCAGCTAAATGAAATATGAGCTATGAGATTAAAAGAGATAGAAAGAAACTCAAACTTATATTGTGTTATCGGAGTCTTAAAAGCTTTAAAACAATGAAGGAAACTTCTCTAATTATATAACTCAATAAGCTCATTAAATGTACTAACTGAAAAAAAAAATTATGGAAAACATGTTTTAAAAATATTTTTTTGTAATTTTCTGATCCGATGTAAAAAAGAATCATATGTTCACATAATTATAGATGGGATTCAAGTGGCTGGTGATTGTTTCCAGCAATGGTAGACAACTGACATTGAGTCAACTGAAACATGATTACGGTGATCATCAGCAACTATTGCTATGGTTGGAAACGGATGGCACTCAGTAATGGGCAATAGTAGACCAATGGGAAATGCCTACAGTGAAGGTGAGAGCCAAATCAACCGAGAGCTAGAAAAATATCCCAGTTGCCATTTTCTGTTGTGTCATCAAACACAAAGGAGGAAGAAAAGGACAGATTAAAAAAAGAAGCAACGCGGTTTTCAAGCAAAACATCAATTTAATCCTTGGAAAAGGTGATGCAAGCAAGAATGGAACTCAAGCCATGCATTATAAATGTTAGAAATGTTATATTCTACTTCTACCAGACAGATACTTAAAAACACTCAGAGGCCTAACAACAGGCAATTTCACAACAAAACTCACAATTTTAATATACAGGGCGGTAGTTTATTCCAGTTCAAGCAACAAAAGGACTGCCACCATAATATTATTAAATTGACATGAGCAGTGAAATCACTTGATATGAACCATGTTCACTTACTTTCCATGGGCAGTTTCCCCTGAAAGCATGACTGCATCAGCACCTTCACGTACTGCAATTGCTATATCTGAAACCTCAGCCCTTGTTGGTGTAGGATGATCGATCATGCTTTCCAGCATGTTTGTCGCTACAATAACTGGTTTCTGCATACTGTGGCACCTTCTAATGATGTCTTCCTGTTTGCATGATCATAAAACTCTTGACTAAACAAGGAATTCAAGTACTGTGATTAAACTCTAAGCAGGACAAGTATTAAAAGGGTAAGTGTTGTTGCCAGTTAACAAGGCTACATACAGGTACACATGGCCATTTCACCTACTATAATTTTACGTGGTTGGATCAGCCATGCACGGTGAGTAGGTTTTGCTAAGAAATAACATGTGTTTAGACAACAACAAAAACAACCAAGCCTCGATTTTAAACTTGTTGGGGCTGGTTTTATGAATCCCTTTGCACCCTTCCTAACAAATCATGTACTAAATCCGCCAAATAAAATGCGTGTAGACAAACTACAAAAATGACCCATATGATGGATCTCTAGAATTCATTTTAAGCTATTGCTAGTCTAATCTTTTTTTCTTAGATTCAGAAGTAACTTCTTAATATCTCCAAGAACGAGGTGAGTCCTCAAACTTTTCCATTCTAATCAAGCCCCATAGCCAAATTTGACACATGTATTATGTGCACCATAGAAGTTAGTATTAGACATGTCACATGCAGTTCAATTACCTGCAATAAAGGGACTTCCTCTATTGGAAGTTCAGCACCAAGGTCTCCACGAGCAACCATTGCCTATAAAGGCAACAAAAAACAGTTAAACAGGAACACATGAGCACGTGAACACATGCACGGGGTGTGCACAAGGCACATCCTGGCACAGAACAGAAAATCATAGTCTCCTGTAAAGAAGACTAAAACACACAAGCACACTTGAGGGGGAAAAAAACAGCCCTTGATGAAAACACTCTCTACAAACACAAAAATTAATTTATTTTCCTTGACTTCATAATGGCATAAAAAATCTGTAGTAATTCATTAAAAATATTGAAAACTGACCCCGTCAGATGCGGAAATTATTGAATGAAGATTTGGTATGGAGTCAGCACTTTCAATTTTTACAATCACATGAATGTCAGCATTGCAGCCTGCATTGAAATAGTTAAGATAGATAAATTGAACAGGTATGAATTCTCAAATGCAGCTGTAACATGAAGATGTGTTTATAATGAAGAAAAAACTTTACTTTTGAGATAATCTTTTAGCTCATGAACCACTTCCGCATCCTTCACAAAGGAGACAGCATAAAAATCAACTTGGTTATCCACCCCAAATTTGATATCTTCCCAGTCTTTGTCTGTAGATAATGACCATATAGCACACAAAAACACAGCAAAGTGTTCAGAAAATCGCAGAGGAAAAATGGAGAATCAAATCTCCACATCATCAATGTTATACAATAAGAAATCGGAACAGATAAGACCTGTAATTGAAGGCAGAGTTGCACTTTTCCCACGCACGTTTAAATGGCGCCTTGATTTTAGTTCTCCACCATCAACTACCACACACTTAACTAGATCATTTGTCTTTGATTTCACAGCCAATGACATCATTCCACCTATGTCACAAAAAATAACACTTCAAGTCTTGTGAGCAGAAGAGAAACTTAAGAGTGCAGTGAATATTTTGTAGAGTGTTCCCTTTGTGAATATAGATAGGAAAAAGAAAAGAAAAGAAGATGATTATTGAGAATCTACAGATAGAATAAAATCCAAACATCAGGAAATTAAATTTATTGTGTTACCATACATTACTAGAAACTCGGACATATACTGTAAGAGAAGCCATCAACCTACTACTCAGTAAATAATGAATCACACTTCCAAGAGGCAAATCTAGATGTCAAAAGGAGTTGATAGAATAACTTTGTTTCCAACATGATGAATTATTCATAGTGCTACACCTCAATTCAACTAAATGTTGTCGTGATAGTTTGGCAGTTGTAACACGATTCCCGTTTCCCATAAAGTCATCATACATAAAAATTGACCATTGTCCAAAAATAGAAAGTTCTCAGAAAGGAAAACTGAACACATACAGTACATCAACTATATTAAAAGAAATTGAATAATTTTTTATTTTTATTTTTATTTTCATGGTGATATATCATACTTCTTTCTGTTTTTAAACTCATTTGTTTCGAATTATAGATTCCAATTACATCAAACCTCTAATCAGATGGTGCAGAAGTGCAGGTAACTCACATACCATCAATCGAAATCAGTGCAAGATATGTATACTTACCATCCACCAGTATCATGTCCCCAACCTCCACATCATTTATGAAGTCATCGTAGTTTACACTAACAGTGTCTTCAGAGCTGACTCCTCTTTTGATGGTGAAATTAAATTCTCTTCCCTCCTCAAGAATAATTGGTTGAGGCACATCTCCACTTCTAACCTCAGGACCCTGCATTCCGATAAAAGAATCTGAAACTTTGACATTTGTACTGTAGGTCTAAATAGGAAGTACGCAAGAACATTGAGCAGCATGTTGGACGAGTGATTGCAACAATGACAATATTTAATGTAGGAGTTGCTTGGCATGCAATCACTGAACGTCTTCCAAAGCATCCCCCCAAAACATATTCCAAAGAAAACTTGGTCATCCAAACTCATGCATTGCATGGTGAGCGTAAATAATAAAAATGAGAGAAACCCACTAGCTATCACTAACATTGGTTAAAAATGAAATAAAACCAAATGAATGTGTTATATGATAATTCATGAAAATTTTCATGAAAGAGTTTCACCACAGAAACAAGGATAGATAAGGATCAAACTTGAATTTATTGAATTTGTGTTTGACCTTGAACAACTTGAGAGGGGGGAGGGGGGTGTCTTGTTCAAAAAACTAGTTGCGGAAAAGGAATAGACTTGACAGAGAATTAAGTCAAAAATTTTAAAAACCAATATACCTTGGTGTCTAGCATTATGGCAATGACGTTGTCATCAGATTGTGCATTATACTCTTTAACAAGATCAATAGTTATCTTGTGGGAAGCGTGGTCTCCATGCGACATATTTAAGCGGGCCACGTTCATTCCAGCTTCAGCCAGTTTCCATATCATTTCACGTGAGCTTGTGGAAGGACCAATTGTACAAACTATTTTTGTTTTCCTTCGAGAGATTGGATCTGTCTTTTCCTTTACCAAAGTTAGGTTGTTGGTCAGAAGCTCTAAAGGAGAGTTCACCTTGTCCTAAAACAGTAGAATCTCAAGTTACAAACTTGCAAAGGAAAGCATGTACAATGTAAACATTCGAAAGGGAAAAGGCATATGCAAGAGTTTATAATGAAACAGAACTACAAAACAGAGCATTTGACATGTGGTTTTTGCAAGTCTAGAATTTAAAAATGCTTAAACCAGGAAGCACAAGTATCTTTTCTACCTAAAACAGAACATTCATACCGATTAACAAAATCCTGAAATGCAAGAGAAAACACTAATTGCCTACAAAAACCAATTATGAAATACAGAAAAGCAGAAATTTAAAAGGACATTGAATCCCTAACCATGGAAGAGCTCTTATGAGATATGTCCAGTTGCACAAAAACGATTTTCATTTGTAATTCTATCGGAGGAAAAAATAAATAAAAACATAATCACCTTGCTCGTAATGGTATTGAAAGCTTAAAGCTATTTCCTTATTTTTTTCTTTCTTTCTTCTAACTAGTAAGACTCGCTTAGTGGCTCCAAGGCACTACTTACAAGTTACAACAATACCCGTCATGTGTTTAGTTAAGATATTTCCGAATACTTAAATAAAATACTTTCTTTTGCTTCCCAGCAATATCTCAGAAACCAAACAGAGTGTGTGTGTTGTGTGTGTGTGTACACACATATTAAAACACACACACACATTAAAAGAAGATGAGAAGAACTCACAGGGGCAGTTAAAGGACCATTAGAAGAGACCAGGTTTGCCGTCTGGTTCTGCTCCCTGACTTTCATGGATCTAACTGTAAAGTTGGGATTTCGAAAGAAGCATCTCTTTCTAAGCCTTGATTCCAACATAAACACATCACTCAATTTACTCGACGAAGACAAAATCCGATGATCCCTACACATTATGGTCGACATATTGTTAATCGTCGCCATTTCTTCTCAGGTTTTGGCGTCTCTTATTCTTCAATATATATATATAGAGAGAGGGGGGGGGGGGACCACAGAAAAAACTGGCAGGCTCCTGAGAGATATGGTTAGAGAGAGTTTATAGAAAGGTACAGGGAGCAAGGGAAGGGATGTGTTTGTGGCTGGTGCTTACAAAACAGCGAGAGAAACAGAGAGGGGTTTGTTTCTTAGGACAGTTGGCTGCCTTGTGGCCTGTGGGGTTTTCCAAGTGCCAGACAGACCTACTCTCTCTCACGACTCTGTTTGTGACACTGCCCAGCCCAATCACTCGCTCGCTCAAAGATTAAACAAAAATTAAGGGAAAATCCTTTTTCTTTTCTTTTCTTTTTCCCCTCTTGTTTGGCGAAAATAGGGTGACAAAAAAACTCAGAAAAGGAAGCTATTTTACAGTGCGATCTTGATGGGGTGATTTCGCCTTGTCAATTTTTATTAAGTTTTTAACACAAAAACAAAATGAAATGCAATCCTTGTTCTTGAATAAACATATATATTTCCACAATCTAATTTTTGACCTCTTATTTTTAAATATATTTTTTTAAGAAAACACAA
>Ga0325410_1006420_pt1 | contig 12905 bp, 4 predicted proteins | sample PopdelMetagenome_16_FD_206182 | JGI IMG/M metagenome (GOLD analysis project Ga0325410, IMG submission 206182) | Populus deltoides microbial communities from Bellville, Georgia, United States - Xylem-PdIQD-R3 | ecosystem: Host-associated > Plants > Phyllosphere > Stem > Wood/Secondary xylem... | reverse complement strand
TGTGATTGCGATGGATACCATCATTTTCGCTCATCTCTAGTAGATAGTTTAGAGCAAAGCTATCTAGCATGAAAAGAGTACTGAAACTAACATAAACAAGAGTTAAAAAAATAAATGACCTAGAAGTAAAATAAAATTTCACCAGCTGCCATTGTCTGTCATGATTATTTTATAAATTTCTTTTCGCACTGCATAGCATTGCTCTATAGTTAATGGATGCCATTGTTTTCACTCATTAATACTTGGGCATGCCAGGTTTTACTATTTGTTTTGATTAATAAAATGGTAGGGAATTGCAACATATGGGTACACATTTTGTGAAAAAAATTAAAGGATTATTAACTTAATTGGCTAGTGAACCTCCAAGGAGGGAAATCATGTAAGGAACATCAATTTAAATATTTTAGTGTTATTTTGTAATTTTTTTCTCTGAGATTTGTTTCTTCTCCATGAATTTTTTCTTATTCATAGTTGCCTATTTTGGTCCAGAATGCAGATCAGAAACATGTTTCCTTAGATCAAGATCAGAGCTCAATGCTTAAGGTGATCTGCAATCAGCGAGATCGATTTAGGGCACGTTTGCGGGAGACCGAAGAGGCATGTTATATGCTATACAATCTTTTTGCAAATGCTGACTTTTCATTATAGTTCAGTTTTTTGTTTAGCACATTGCGAAATATTCACATTGCTAGATCAAATGTTAGTGTGATTTAAGTGAATTCTTTCAAATATTGTAGGAGGTGAGGCAATTGAAGGAGAAGATAGGGGTGCTAGCAGCAGACTTGGAGAAAACAAAAGCTGATAATGTCAAACTATATGGAAAGATACGCTATGTCCAAGATTACAATCTTGAGAAAGTAGTTTCTCGAGGATCAAAGAAGGTACCTCATTGCATATCCATTTTTATCTCTATTTCCCTATTTTGCTTCTAGTGTTCTATTTTATTAATGTTATATGATCATTTTCAGCATGCTGAGGATCTGGAAAGTGGCTTTGCCTCAGATGTTGAATCTAAGTACAAGAAGATATATGAAGATGACATAAATCCGTTCGCTGCTTTTTCAAAGAAGGTTGTTTTCTTTGAGCACATCTGCTAAAAGTTGTTTCATCACAAAACTCATGGTCACATGTTTGATCATAAAGTGGTTTTTAAGGCCTGCCAAGTCACTTTCCTTCTTTAGCTTTTGTTTTCCCATTTGAAGGTAGTAATTGAATGGAACGGGCATAAACCTTAATACCTCATGCCTATTCTTACTGATTTTGTTGCGTTAGGGCTTTGTCATTGTTGTTCTTCAAGAAAACTCAATTCAGTTTTCCATTTTTTAATTTTCTAATAGTTGAGAGGGGTGGGCTAGTAATAGTCTGTTTTATCATACTTTGAACGAAGAGATCTTTAATGACATTTTTTCAGATTCAATATTCAGATGCATATCTTATAGGCTTTTTGAAGTCATTTATCATGTACTGACCAACCATTTATTTGTGACTAGGAGCGGGATCAAAGATACAAGGAGTTGGGTTTCAGGGATAGAATCACGCTTAGTAGTGGACGCTTTCTTCTGGGTAACAAGTATGTTTTGGTTTTTTCCGTATTGCAACTGTTCTTTACCCCCTTATTTCTCAGTACATAGTGCAGATCCTGAACTATGCATCTCTCAAATACCAGCATTACTATGGTCTCTAGTTATGGTTCACCATCATAACTAATGGTATCTTACATGAATCAGTGTTTGGCAGCTCACTGAGTTTTCTGGTCCTTTGAACTGTAACCAGATTTCCTCCTGTCTACTCCACAATTTGTTTATTTTCACCACTGCTTGGATGCTGTTTGCCAGTTTTATAATATGTGCTAACAAATCAGAACACATTTTTTTTATTCCTTCAATTTATCATCACTTCTATTTCTTGTCTTTCCCAATCACATTCTTGTCACATCATTGCATAGGCTATATTTATTTATATAAATGAACCTTCTTTTTTTTCTCTTCAGCTTATGCTTGGAAAAATATAATTTTCACCCATGAATATGGATATTCGTGCTCCGTATGTGTCATGTTCACTTGTGGGTTGAGTATCCTTGTTGCCCCTATACGATGTGTGCTGCTACATGCTTTTCCTGTTCATAGCATTCATCTTATACACAGCGCTCTTAGTTCCCACCTTCTTTTTATGCAAGTATTTTCCAATGTTTCAAAAGTTCTTCAAGTTCTAATTTAAAATAACTATTGCAGATATGCTCGGACTTTTGCATTTTTCTATACAATTGGGTTACATATTCTGGTGTTCACCTGTCTCTATCGAATGTCAGCTCTGAGCTATCTCAGGTGATCATTTGTCATTGCTTAATCAATATCTACGTTTATTTTTAAGATTTTCTGCCAAATTATTAAAGATTGTGTCTTTGCAGCCACGGTGAGTCCTTCGATGGAGATAAAAAGCTGGACCTCCCACATGCACTCTAGTGTATAATACTTTTCTCTGGTTTCTATTGATGAGACTGGACGAAATTGATCGTCCATAAAAGTTCATCGGATGTATATGTAACAAAAGTGACTTGCGATCGACATTTTTTTTATTTTTTTGACAACGCAATGAAAATAGCTGCATTTTGTTCTTCTTCACGCATTCATTTGTGGGTGGATATCGTGAAGGCACTGAAGAATAGCCATTAGGACTATTTGAATCTACTATAAATAGTGAAATTTGTGTAAGGTTTGCTGTGCGACGCAGCTGATTATGCCTCCTTGACCATGAAAGTGTCAAATTTGTGTCCAAATTAATTTCCCAGGGGATGTTCTAGCGTTGTGTTCATTTCTGTAACTACGATCTTCTGAAAAATTAAGATTCCTTGCCATTCGACGACTCCTGTTTACTAGCTTTTCCTGTTTATTGTCAGCAGATTCTCGTATCTTGCATGCATGTGGGGAATCAGTCACCAAACAAAGGACGGTGAGAATATTCATGGGTGGTGACTCGACGGACAGGTGAGAATATCATAGAAAAGAGACCATTTCTTCCTTCACAGTGATGTCAAATGTCTACATATATCGGCAGATTAATTAACAGATAACTAACTTCAACCGTGGCTGTGGTCAGCCCGTGGCATACACAACTAACCAATATGGCTCGATAAAACAATGATATAGAAAATAATTTTCAGATATTGAAATGAGTTAAAAAATTTTAAAATGTTGTTCATAATAAATATATAACAACACTAAATAAGCTAAGTTAATACAGATTATCCCACTAAACTCACGCTCCAGGTCATATAACTGGAATAATATGAGAAAAAAAAGAATTATAAAGCTTTATATATATATATATATATATATATATATATATATATATATATATATATATGTTTACTTCTTAAACTAGTGAGTTGAGTCATCAGATCTAAAGTACTAAATCTTGAAAAATCATGAAATTCAATTCCTAATAAATTAAATATTAAATAATAAAATTAAAAAAATAATAATCATACAACATGATTTAAAAAAAATAGCAATTCAAAAAATCAAAATTACTATTACTACTATTATTAATAAGTAATATCATCATTATTGTCATCACTATTATTATTAAAATTATTACTATTATTATTACTATTACTACCATTGCTATTAATATTATTATTATTACTATCATCATCATCATCACCACCACCAACAACATTATTACAAGCATTAGCATTATTAGTAATAACAGTAGTAGTCATATTAATATTATTACTATTTTCATAACTATTACCACTATCATCATTGCTATTATTATTATTATTATTATTATTATTATTATTATTATTATTGTTGTTGTTGTTGTTGTTGTTACTACTACTATTATTGTCATTATTATTACTGCTAGTACTATTATTAGTATTTTTATTATCATCATCATTCTTTTTCTTCTTCTTCTTCTTCTTCTTCTTCTTCTTCTTCTTATTATTATTATTATTATTATTATTATTATTATTATCACCACAATTATTACAATCATCAATAAAAATATTATTATTATTATTACCACCAACACCACCACCACCACCACCATAATCATTATTATTATTAAAATAAAAAATAAAAATCATGAACTTGATTTGAAGGATATAATTGAAAACTATAAAACTTTGACAAAAGGGCCAAGAAAAACAATAAGAAATCAAAAGAAGAGGACCAAATTGAAATCATTATTATTATCATTGAAAAAAAAATCATAAACTTGATTTGAAGGATAAAATTGAAAACCATAAAAACTAATAAAATGGCAAAGGAAAAAAAATAAGAAATTAAAAGTAGAAGGATCAAATAAAAAAACATTATATACATACAAATTAAAACTAAGGGTTAAATTGAAAACAAATAAAACTTTAACAAAAGAGAAAATGACAAAAATACAAAAATCAAAACTAAAAGGGCTAATTTTGAAATAACAATAAGAACCATAGTGTATTTATCGGAGTAGGATAAAGAAATAAAGGGGGGGAAGGTCATTGATGATAAACCAGCCATATTTGGATGACACGCGTCACTGAAAATGAAAGAAGAGACGACGAGGAATAAAATGACACGATGAAATCTCATTTTTTACCACTAGAAGTCATTGCACGTGCCACTTGAAGTACATGGTGTTCCCCACATGCTAGCTTGTGCACAAAACGGGCCGACAGCTTTTTCATATTAAAAAATATTATTTTAATATAAAATCACATCATTACCCTTAACCAGACTTATAATCGAAAAAATTCAAGACTAAAAGACCCTAATACCCCTGATATAAGTTAAATTCTTTGGATCCAAGGGTACATTTATAATTCTACGGTGTGTAAAAAAAATACCTAAATACCCCTACTCAAAACTATTGATTTTTTTTACTCTTGGGGTTTTTTTGGTTATTTTATTGTACATTAAAATGTTGGATAGCATGTGTAATCTACCCTAATACCTTCCCTTTTAGTATATTTGTTATAATTACTTTCTATTTAAAACCCCTAATTAAAATTTAAATTTTTTAGTATAATCTCTTTTTTTGTCAAACTAATCTATATTCTTATACTTTAGTGATAGCATGTGTAATCACCCCATTTTTTCCATGAGAAGAAAAAAAATAAAACAAATAAAAAATAAAAAAAGTAGTGTGGGCTTGGACTCAACAACACAGGTGAGCCCAGGTTGTTTTAGTTTAGGCCTAATTCGGTTAAAAAAAATCTTGAAAAGAAAATCCCTAGAACAATTGATGCGCACACACACACATACACCATATCCTCCCTTGTACATGACATGAAAAGACATCCAGCCAACCTTAAAAAAAAAGGAAAAAATAAAGTGTCATTTTCATCATCACGAGAATTTTATGATAACAAGTGCTAGTTAACTCACATCATCTTGCTTAGCCACCTCCATATCGACCAAACTAAAAAGTCGTTTGGCAATGCGGTGCACACTTCTAAGCAGACCCTAAAGTTGATCGAACTTTTCGTTTGCCCTTATGCATCAAGAGTGGGCTATACCTGATGTGAACTTCGTGAATATAAAGATTCAGAAACCCACAAGGCAATTTAAACACAATCCTAGAAAAGTCAAAATAAGATTTAAGATAGAAAGCATGACATAACAATTACCTTGAACTGAGGCACCAATACTATTAGAATTCGAACCCCCACCACATAATTAGCAAATCGTGAATGAGAAGTATAAGGAAGATGTCACAAAAACAGTTGTTCTTCGATAAGTCAATTTCAATTCTTTCAAGAACCAAAAAGTATGAGTTTTCCTTTCATACACATAAATATTATTATGAAATTAGAGTTTGTAAAAAAGACTTAAGTAAAATAAATAACCTTATTTATAATAGTAAAAAAGTCATAAACAATGTTGGAGAAATAAAAAAGAATTCTAAATAAAATAGAAAAAAAAATCTTAAATCAACTAGGAAATTAATACAAATCTCGTATAGTAGTTTCTAAATCTTATCCCAAGGCCTTTTTAATATCCTAATGATATGAGATTTCAACTATATATAAAACAAGACCTCTAGAAACTTTTGATAAAATTTTAGCTTGATCCAACCATTGGATTGAAAATTATACTTGTTGGTATAAAACTATGCATAAAAAAAATCAACCCAAAACCAACTTAAATGTCCTTGAATAATAAAGTGTTTCTACCAAATTTAACTCTTTTAAATAAGCATGAAAAGTTTTGTAATAAATATGTCCCCTTATTTTCCTTCTATAAGATGGAAACTCCAAAAATATTTTGTCAAAATATCCTTGTAATGTTAAAATTAATTTTCATTACCTATCTTTTCTTGTAGAACATGGAAAGTTATTCAAACAAGGCCTCCCAATTATACCGCTAACCATAAGCCCAGGTTGAGGTTGAGTTGAGCCCTTTTTGCACATAGATAAAGTTGATTATAGGTTATCCCATATGTGTTGAAGCCTCTTTGAAGTTAACCTTGGCACAAATGCTCTAAACAAGTCATTCAATGTCTCATTTAGCTTCTTGACCTTTGACCTTGTGATTGATCTAATTAGCACCTTTAGTGGATCCTATGTCATGGTGGGCTAATTCGTAACATCCCCTATTTCCTAAAGAAATTCAACCTCGAATCACCACCCACTTTAAACAAAAAAAGATTAGAAACATTTAAAGTAACACTAACATTATACTCACTTGGTAAATAAATTTTATAGGCATTTTCATTTATTCTTTCAGGGATTTGCAATGGACCATCTCCTTAAGGCTTCAATTTTGATTTCATTTAGTATGGAAACCTTTTCTTTTGCATATACACCCAAACTAAATCATCAGGTTGGAAAACAACTTGTTTACGCCTTTTATTTGCCTTAAATGCATATTGTTCATTCTTCTTTTCTATATGTTATCGTACCCTCTCATGAATTATCATCTTTATTTATGCTTTTCTATCTCTATCAAGACCAACCCTTTCATCAACAAATAAACAAATCATATCTAATGGAGTTAATGAGTTAAAGTCATACACGATCTCAAATCATGAAAAATCAGTAGTAGAATGCACAGTATGATTTTAAGCAAACTCAATAAATGACAAACAATCTTCTCAATTTCTAACAATCTTTTGGATGATGGTACGTAAAAGTGTATTTAAATTCCTATTTACTACTTCTATTGTCTCATCCGTTTGTAGATGGCTAGTCAAAAACAATAACTTAGTTCCCATCTTTCTCCAAAAAAACCTTTCAAAAGTAGCTAAGAAACTTAACATCTCGATATGAAACTATGCTTCTAGGAACCCTATAAAGCCATACTATCTCTTTAAAGAACAAGTCTATTATTTAGTTGTAGCATTAATTTTATGACATGTTATGCGCCATCTTAAAAAATCAATCAACAACCACAAAGATAAAATCTCTAGCCCTTTTCAACCTAGGTTAATCTAAAACAAAGTCCATAAAAATATCTATTAAAGGTTTCTTAGGTACAGGTGAAAGAGTATACAAACTATGCAGTAAGATCTTAGACTTACCTTTTCTATATGTAATGCATTTATCATAAATTCTTTGCATATCTTTTTATTATTATTATATACCAATAAAAATGTTCATATAATACATTAAAAGTCTTAGCGACACTAAAATACCCCATTAAACTGCCCTCATGAGCTTCCCGTACTAGCAATTCATGAATAGAATCGTTAAGTGCATTGATGTAATCCAAGCAACATTAAGAGATTCGTTAGAGGTTCTAGTTGGTCCAATGACAAAACTTAGGACTAAGAGGTTCAAAGAGTATTTCAATGAATTTCTTCAAAACACATAGGATAAGGTGGACTTTAAGAATATATTAAATAGCAAAGTAAAAGTCTTGAATAATTTAACTCATATTCAAGAAGGGCTTGTAAGTGGGCATTCAGACATTATAAAAATATTGGAATAAGAAGATTTAAATCTATCAGTTTTAACCTTTAGCTTTTTTTTTTGTCATAATTGGAGTTGTAGAAGAAATTTTAATGTGGTTCTAGTTGCATTGAAAAGTAGACATCCATAGTTTTCCATTGATATATGACACACCCTCTAATTTATTAAGACACAAGAAAACCATGTATTTGAAGTTGAACTTTGATTCTGCCAGCAGATTACAAAAATAACTTTAGTCTTATTTAAATTAATTGAGCTATTGTTTTATTTATCTTTTAATTATTATTAAGACTTTTAGAGATATTAGAGCCTTTATTTAAATTTAGGTTCATTAAATTATTATTATTTATTAGGTTATTCATATTCATTAGGGATATCCTATTAGACTTAGAATTCTTCATAATATAAATACTCTTTTGTAGAGATTATTTTAAAAAAAATAGACTATTTTTAATAAAGAAATTGTAGAAAAGAAACTATTTTTAATAAAGAAATCAACATTATTGCTATCTTAAACATGGTTAAGTGATTCTCATATTAAGTTCTTGATTGAACTTACAAACTCTTTGAAGGATTGATTAACTCCGTTATGATTTTATACTACTCATTCACGTTTCTTCATAGATGTAAATAGAGAGTAATCATTGTGTGTAACTTTGGCTCTCCAAGGCAGGTTATTGTTGAGTCAAGTTGCAAACCATTCAAATTTGATTTTATCATATCTTGAGAGATGTTCGCATCATGTTCAAAGTCTATTTTCTTTAAACAAAGTATCCATCAAGTCTATAGAATTCTTCAGAAGCTGAATTTTCACATGCATGAAATACATTAACAAAATCGCTGTCAACGTACAATTATTCACATAGTTAAATCTGAACAAATTAGCACTCAAAGTAGATAGAAGAATATATATTTTAGTAACGTATTATCCATTATATTTGTCATAACTTGCTTGTATTTGATCATATATAAGAATGTTTCAATAAATTCCACCAAATTGATATGTCACGATTCAACTTACTTTCCTTTCAAATACTTCAACGATTCATAATCCGAATGAATCATGAATTATTTTGGCCATAAGTAATGCTACCACATCTTCAAATTTCTAAAATATAAAGCTCCTTATCATAAGTAAGGTAGTTTAAGCTTGCACCATTGAGCTTTTTTCTAAAATAAGCAATAAGTTACTTATCTTGTATTAGAATAGCTCTAAAATAAGCAATTAGTAAGGCATCACTTTTAATCTCAAAATCTTTCATAAAATCAAGTAAATCTAAAAAAGGTGTTGAATAAAGTTTTTATTTCAACAAGTTAAATACATTACCTTGTTCAATTTTCCATTTAAAACCAATAATTTTTTTAACAATCTTAATTAAAGGTGCAGTTATAGTACTAAAATCCTTGACAAAATGCCTATATAAACTAGTCAAACCATAAAAGCTTCTTACTTCTATGACCGATTTAGGTGTAAGCCATTCTTGGATAGCCTAACCTTTTCTCATCTATCTAAATACCTGTGCATTAATAACCTAGCCAAGTAACACAATTTTCTCGATGCAAAAGGTACACTTCTTCAAATTAGCATAAAATGATTCTTTACACAACACATCAAGTATTAGTTTAATATGTCATATAATCAATCGGTTGGTTACACATGGCATTATTATATTCATGTAAATATATATTTATTATTAATAAAGGCTTAATTTATCTTTAATATTCATATAATATTAGATTAATGAATCTAGAGTAAAGATAAAGTTTATGAAACAAAAATATTTTGTAAAGAAGATTATAAATTTGTTATAATTATGGGATTTGCATTGTTCCTAAAATGTTCATGGTTAATGCTCTCTTAAATACTAGACATTCATTAAACCTGTAAAGACAGATACATATTATATTCTTTTCTTTATGAAAGGAAGAAGCTGATTTCATAAGTTGAGGTATAAGGGATACTTAGAACTACTATGTAGGTACTTGTCATAAGACATGTACACTGAACTGACCCGCATGAAAATTTCATATGGAGAGATTACTTATATATATGGAAAGGCTTACGTGACGATTGTGTAAGTGATCCTTTGACTTGAAATCCCTAAGTCATCTTATATAGAGAATGTTGTGCTTTGATCCTGTTACATATTATCTTAATTGAGGTAACAAAAAGGTAAACATTGTGTATAACATGAACTATATGAAGGTAATTGAGTGATCAATAGAAGATTCAGCACCCTAGGTGAATTAAAGAAAATATTTTATTTGTTCTCAAATAGTATTGATTGAGAAATTGTTGGCCAAGGTGAAATGAGATTTGAAAAGAGTTTCAAATCTTATTCAAATAATCAATGACTACTATGTAGAGAACAAACATAATTTAACATGACAGACATACTTCTTACTTTAATTTTAAATTCAAACATTATTGATAAAAATATATTAATTACACTAAGAAACTAGTCATTGTAAGGTTAAGTCAAACCACTAATAACTTTTCTAATATTTTGGGGATCATGACACGTTGTTAAACGATGTACCTGATCTTTAAATATAAATTAATCAATTGTTTAATTGATAATAAATTAAATTATTTAATTCTATTTAATTATAGTTATAATTTATATTTGTGTCAACATATTAAGAGCCTAAAGGGTCATACACTTTAAGAACCATTAGTCAAAAATTAAACTAGAATGATTTAATTAATATGACTTGATTAAAATATATTTTAGAAATTAAAGACTAAAATACAATTAATACAAACATTATATTTCTAGACCTAGAAAAATTAAAGACTTGATTGAGTTAATTTCTAAAATTATCCTAAATTAATATATGGATATTATTCAGGGGGTAAATTGATATTTTGTCAATTTATAAGGTTTTTTAGATTTCCTTATAAATAGTAAGTTATGCATCTTATTTTTATGAGTTGTTGTCTGTTAGACATAAAACTACATAAACACAAAATTAAAGCTAGCACTCTAGACATAGCAATCCCTTTCTTTTAAATAGAGATTAATGAGATTTCTCACAGGTGGTTCATGTGGATTATCATTAAAGGCTGGATAATTAGATGACTTGTGATTTGCAACAACCTAACCTTTAAAGAAGTATTCAAAGTCGGAAAAAGTTAGATCATCAGGCAATAAATCCCTAAACAACTCTAGATCTGTTTAACAGGATTCTAGGAACTCCTGAATAATTTTGTTTCATAATTTTTTTTGCATGTATAATATTCGGGAAACCGAACATCAAGTACATGACATAAATGTTCAACATGCTCATTTAAAATCTTGCTGTAGATTATAAAATCATCAAAATACACTACTATGAGTTTGCTTATAAATGCACACAGCACATGATTCATTTAGTCTCATAGAAGTACCAGGTGCATTAGCAAGTCTAAAAAGCACGACTAACCATTTATACAAACTATACTCAGTTTTAAACGCAGTTTTCCATTTATAATCTTCTTTCATCCTAATTTGATGATATCCACTTTTTAAATTAATTTTTAAAAATACACAAGATTCATGCAATTCATCTAACATATCATCAAGCCTAAGGATAAGATGTTTATACTTTACTGTTATGTTGTTGATAACATGAAAATCAACATACATCCTCCAAGTTTCATCCTTTTTAGGCACAAATAAGACCGAAACAACACATTGACTTATGATTTCTTGTATGTACCTCTTTGATATTAACTCCTCTACTTACCTTTGAAGTCCTTTATCTTTTTAAGATTACTTCAGTAGGTTGGTCAGTTAGGAATCGCAGCTTTGGATATAAGATCAATTTGATGTTTGATTCCTTATATTGGTGGAAAATCATTTGGAATATCTTTGGGAGACACATTATTAAATTCTCGCAATAAAGAAACAATCACACTGGTAATACAAGGATCAAGTTTGTTAGTGTTAAAATAAAACTCTTTAGACACAAGAACAATCATCATCTTATTATAATAAAAGCACTTTTAACCTCACCCTCTGTTGCATAGAAAATTAGTTGTTCCTTCATTTTTTTCTCTTTTTCTCACCTTTATTTTTTTTCTCTTCTTTTGTCTTACCTCCACTCTTAGCAAAATTCATATTTGTTTCATTAGTGGTTGAATTTGATTATCTTCTCTCACCAAGTTCCTCACTTGTATTTTATCTCCTCTCCGCCTCGCTTTTCCTTTATAATTTTGTTTTATCTTTATAAACTTGTTTTAACATATTTAACAATAGAATGCATATCTCTAAAATCATCATGTAATGCATTCCTATCGAATTGTCACGAATAACCTAACAATAAGTGATTCAGATGCATAGTAACCACATTATACAATACTATAATTCTCAAGTGGTGGCATCTCTTTCTATAACAACCACAATTTCCAATTAGTTTTCCTTAGTTGAACAATTATAACATATAAATAGGGTAAATTTTTTTCATGCCATTGACAAATCAGCAACTTGTATGTTATGTTATTAGTTACAATTCCATCCTTATTTGAAATCTTTATATTTCATTCAACATAATGTTTATCCATTGTGTACTAGACATTTAATTATCTCAAGTCTTATTTAAATTTCAACAAAATTTTAATAGAGTTTCCCATTTACGAGCCCTATCCAAATTTTGTCCCACTTACCCAACTTGCAAGTAATTGCAATCAAGCCTATTTAACTCAGTCAATACACAACCACATCACTGTGATCTCAATCCTTAGAATTGTCCCCTACATCCACCACATTCATAATATGAAATATACATATAAATTCGTGCATTGATGCTTATATTTTAGTTTTATCATTTTATAGTTATTCACATTCTTCAAAATATAATTAACTAAGTATTAATAAGAAATATATACATATCATATATCATGATTATTTTTTCACAAAATAACTATTAAGTGGCCTAATAAAACTAATGCTAGGTAGACTTTAGTACTATCATTTTTGTTATGTATGTAAAATATTGTTTTCCTTTTTGTATACATTTT
>Ga0325410_1006416_pt1 | contig 12907 bp, 6 predicted proteins | sample PopdelMetagenome_16_FD_206182 | JGI IMG/M metagenome (GOLD analysis project Ga0325410, IMG submission 206182) | Populus deltoides microbial communities from Bellville, Georgia, United States - Xylem-PdIQD-R3 | ecosystem: Host-associated > Plants > Phyllosphere > Stem > Wood/Secondary xylem... | reverse complement strand
ATGAATTTCTTTTTCTTATGTATAGATATAAATACAAATATGAATAAATAAATGAGAAATATATAAAATAAACTAACATGAAATAAAAAATTAAAATTGATAAATCAAGCACATCACTTTCAAAGCGAGGGAATAGTTAGTGGCAGAAACTCACTAAAGCATCTGCATACAAACCAACATCCTAAACCGGGGGGGTGCTAGAAATGGAAAAATGGTTGATTCTCATCAGCAGCGTTGCATTAACAATGGCAGCATCAGTTTCGCGGATGCCATCGTTTCTCCTCTTTGAGTCTCAATGCTGAAAGCTAATATAATCCGTGGCGGCTGTCCCTTGTCTTGTGAGCTATTGTGTGAGATAAAAACAAACATGGGCACGCTATATGATTTGAAATTTCTTGCTTTATGGTTAGAAGGGAAAAAGAAGAGTCATCAATTGTAGGTTAAAAATTGATTGCTGAAGAAAGTAGTTATGGATGTTCAAGCAATCCACACGACACAGGAGCCGGTCCGCATCACTTGTTAGAAGCCAGTTTTGCTAATACCGTCCTGTCTCTGCAATAAATGCACAGCGCAGAAAGGAAAACCTTGCCAAAAACACGTGAAGTTCAACTATGTAATGATACAACAACACGTTCCGTGAGCCAGTGATATTGCAGATCAATTATTATGATTCATACATCTCACGAAACTTGGCATGCAGCTTCTATGATGAAACTACCACTATATATATAAAAAAGTGTGATTTTACATTAATAAATATATCTGGCTTTTTGTCATGCCTCGGCCTTCTGTTAGAAACAGATGGATACTCTGATAACAACTCATGCCCTAGAAGACACAGGTCAGCTGATCGTGTTTTTTTTTTTTTGGTTTTTGACCGCTCTGCCAGCCACATTTTCTGATACAAAAGTATGTTTTCGCTTCATAACTTATCACCGGGTGCTTCAAAGACAATGACAAATGCCAGTACCAAGAGTGCTCCCATAGTTTCATCAAACTTCATCTGCCACGTTGGTCATCCCTGCTGTAAAAAATTGCTCTGCCCTGTCCATGAAGCTGCTAGGGAATCTACAATGCAGCATCATGGAAGTTTGAGGAGCTACTGGATTGTGTTTCAAAGCCATTTCTTCACTAGTTTTTGTTGTTTTGCCATCTCTCTGGCTTCTCATCTTGCCACCTCTGATGCTGTTTCCAAAAGTACCAGCTTTCCCCGTCAAGACCCGCATGCTTCTAGAATTGTACCGGTTGGATCTTTGAAGAATGTCCCCTTGAGATGATTTTTTAAGTTCAGAAATCTGCTGATTACTTTCATTTGCATCTTCTGTTGGCAGATTTTCTACAATTGGATTGGATCGCATTGCTGGCGAAACATTTCTACAAGATTGTAACAACGAAACTAGCATATCCATGCTCAATTCTTGCTGAACCACACATTTGTTCTGTTCACACCCATAGCAGGCAGCAACTAGTGCACCGGCCAAAACTGGTATCAGCTCGGTGTCACTGAAGAACACAAATGGCAGATCGCATATCTGTCTTCTTCCAGCTAGCCAATTAGATTTTATCCACAAAATAACTTGACAGTAAACAAGATATTCATTAGTTTCACTGACCTTGTGAAGTATGGTGGGACTTTTTCCCCATCGAAGAACAGCTTGATTCTCAGAGTGGAACAAGGCAAAATAACCAAGAAGCGAAAGGCATTCAAGCAGAAGAAACCCAACCTAAGACAAATTGCACAAAATGCAGAGAAGCATTTAGCTTACTGTAAAATGTCCCCAAATACTGATTATTTTCATCTACATTCATACAATAATCAGAAAAAATTTAGAGATTGATGCTTTTTTATCCCAACACATCCACCCTCCCAGCTCATCTCACACTATTTGCTTCAGACTATGTTATGTTTAAAGACCAATTATTGATCACTTCTCATTCTACAATACACATTCCATTTTTTATGTTCTCGGATTCTTTCACTCGACCACTGATTCATATTTATATCCAAGCTGGTCGCTCATACAGACACCATCATGCTTTCCAGACAGATTCTTGTTTATAAACTAAGCAGGTTTTGCATCCCTCTTGTATTTTAAATTGCTGGGAGCTAACATGGAGATCTTCTGTATATGTTCCTGAATTAAAAACAATGACATGCATAAAATTACCTGGTCATTAGCTACTTTCCATTTGCTGGTGCAATGAGAAAGAAGAAAACTCATCAAATGAAAAAATTCCATTTTCAGGTCTGGCCTAGCCTGTGAAGAATTAACGGAAAATAGTGCTGCTTTAGATTAGTGGGAAAAAAGGGACAAACTAACTCCTGCCCATAGTGTCAAGTAATTAAGATGCCATGTGTGAAAAAAAACATGTAGATCAAAAGGAAAGTAATAAAGAAGGGGAAAACAAAAAGGATTTATGAAGGAAAAACTGGCAAGACATGAAATTCAATAAAACACAGTTAAAGCTGTGATTCATGGAAACATAATTCCATGACACCCATAGGCACGAGCAATTTTCCTCCAATCCCATGAAAAAGAAAACAAAAAAGATGCACATTGCAAATTGGTCTAGATATTTAAAGAATCAATGCTTCTTTGAGAAGTCACCATTCATCTATCTAATCTGTCAGTTGAAAAATGAAACTAACTTACCAGCATTCTCTGCATGAATACAATATCTAAAAGGGCCAAATTATTCAAAACCTTCAGCACCCCAGTTGCCACCTCTTCAAAATTAGATGGAAGGATATATGAGCCCTGAAACAGAAAGAAGAATATCAAAACTTTTGTTCGATGGAACATATGTAATTTGTACAATGCTCAATCAGTGAGCGTTATTACAAGATCAGCCTTAACAGAACACTAAGTAGAAAAAAGAATTCTGGTAGTATAAACCACCAGATGCAGGGGCCATTGCCAAGTTGCAAGTATGAAGGTGGAGGCTGGAATCTTGAGAGCAAATACTTCATGAAAAATGCTGAAGGATAGAATTGACTCCAAATTCCCTGGTGCACAGGATCTCTCTTTAGTAGAACCATAGCAATGATCTAGTGTAAGAAACTTGACATGCACAAGTTCCAGTCAATAAACAAGTTCCAAAACAGAACTAGTTCTGGTCATATACAGCCCTTCTTTTTGAAGGCTCAAGGCCTGAAGGGAAATACTTAAAAATCACTTCTCAAATCTGATTTTACAAGGAAAGTCTCATTCCATCGTGATCAGATTCTAAACTTAAAGCCTCTTGATTCCAAAAGCGTTCTCATATTGTTTTTTCTTAGAGTTTCTTACTAATCCACAAACAAATGATGGAACTCTTCTGGAAATATGCTCAGGGTTCATCAATAACAAATCATAAAGATAAGAGGTAAATATCTATATTGATGCTAAGGTATGAACAATCAACTCCATGACACATGGCTAGAATGCATCCGGCCAAAGCTTAGAGGGCATTTTAGACAACAGAAAACTGAGGGGATATGCCATATAAAGTGCTCTGGTCACAGACATGAACGTGAGAGCAGAAACACTAACATTCTCAGAGCAGTCAATTGATTGCTGCAAAACTGAGGGGATATGCCATAAAAATATTTTTGTAGCTGACAGCAAGTTACCTGTTCCGAGGTTAATCTGTTGTTTGCCTGAAGAAGCACAGCTGTCAACAGAGAAGGAAGACTGACTAGTCCAGTTTCAGATATGGCAGAAAGGAGAAAAGCTACCGGTTCCTTCATGTTCAACATGACATTATTCTTGTGCTCTGCACAATCACTGACAAACTGTTTCGCATCCTTCTCCTCAATCAGATTTTTCTGAGCTTCATCTTGACCATCTCTTGTGTTTGTGTTGGCGATATTCAACTCAACAGAACTATGTGGCTTCTGTTCACCATCTTTGCTAAGGGATACTGACTCCTTAATTTCATTTATATTACAGGACTCATCTATGTGTATATCATCTGACACATTTGGAGGTGATACAACTGTGCTACAATTTAGTACAAATAGTGGAGGTCTATAATCTTCAGAAGTCATAACTGCTGAGGAATACTGAAAATCAGCATTTTCTATGGGCTTGGCCTCTTGATTTTCAAATCTCAGCACTGTCTTGACTGGAGAAGATTCCCAATTAATGGAACTATTGGTTCCAGGTCTGTATGTTAGAGCCACCAACAGATGTATACTCAAGAGAATAGAAGAAGGAAATGGTGATCTTTCCACCTGTGGCCTGTCATAAAGTGCAAAAAGATCCCGCAGTCGATGAATAACTTGGTATGCAATCAATAGCTCTAGCAAGCCATCTTGCATTTGGACTTGTTGTTCATCGGAACTTGCATGACCAATAACTGTCCCAACAGTCCACAAGAAGTTATCGAGAACTTCAGAGATTGATTCAAAATTTTCAACTGATGTTTTGCTTGATTGCAAGTTGGTGCTCCCAGGGACATTTAAAGATGCAGCAATCTTTATATAATTCTCAAGGGCTGCAGACAGCATGGGGATGATTGGGGGTAAGAGATTCTGTGACAGAAAGTAACTCCTGTTTGTAGGCGCTGAGAGTACCACCCTCAAAAGTTTCAGGAGGTGTATGGTGACCTGGCAAGTTTCAGGATTTGATGTATGAGAGGCAGGCAGAGCAGCAGCAATGAAATCAAGCAGACCAGCTTGTCGAGAAGCTTGCAGCTCAGGATCCTTACCCTCCACAAACTGATTGATAAAAAATTGTATGCAATAAATTAGAATTCAACAGAAAAAATTCCCTCAAAACTTCCCACTAACAGAAAAGGGAAAAAAGAAACAGCCATTAAACAATGTCCACCAAAACAAATGTTACAGTAGGAATTGATCAGGATAGCAACTTTTAATTGATGTCCTACTGTACAGTAACTCCCACCACCTTTAGCAAATACAGGCACAATGGTACAGCAGTATAAATGATCAAAGTTTGAAATGTCATAATACCATCTTGCTCTACAGTGGAAATGAGTACCTTGATCATTTCAGCTGTTATTAGACCAATACTTGCGGCACCTTTTTTTCTTGCCTGCCGAAGTCTTTGAAGTTCTTGAAGCCACCTCCCAAATTTTGCTCTGGCAGTTCCCACAGCCATTCTATACCCAATGCTAGTATTCTCAGAACTAGCTAGAGGCTCGGTGAACTCATATCTGAGAGCCATAAGTCTTTGCCGAATCTTTTTAATCCGCCGTTTCATTGAATGTTGCAACAATGCTTTTCCTACAGCAAGAGTAGAACTTCCTGCCCCTGCAACATTGTTTACTTGATAATCTTCACTGCTATTGGTTGGTGTTGTTCGACCTTGACCCTCCTTATACATTGATCGGCGCATTAAAGGTGAAGATTGATCCCTGAAATCCATAGAAGCTCTCTCCCGTATTTGCTCCAGGTAAAATTTGCGACGCTGTTCACTTTCACTAAGTCTCTCAGCTAATTTCTGTGCCAACAGCTCAGCTTCCTCTTGCTGTGCTTTCGCTCTTTCCTCCCTCCTCCGAAGCTGTATGATTGCCCTTGCTTCACGTGCTGCATTTGATGCTTTGCGTTCCTCTTCCCTTCTAACTTGTGCCTCTTCCTTTTTTCGCTGTGTTTCAGCAAGACGCTGTAACTTCTCAGCTTCAATAAGTTTTCTGCGTTCTAAAACAGCCTCCTCTCTAGCCATATCCTCTTTTTGTTTAGTTTTTATCACTTGAAGCTTTTCAGCTCTCCTCAACTCTGAATCGTGAAGTTTCTGACGCAACATAAGCTTCTTGTTTTCTTCATTCAAGGAAGTAATGAAACGAACCTCATTAACCTTACTGCTTTCATCACCAGCTCTCCTCACAACTTGAGCTAGAAAAGCTTCATGTCGAGATTCACTACGCTGGTGGCGAGCATACATTCCTTCTCTTAACTTCATAGTGCGTACAGCCTGCCATTCATTTACACGATTTAGTTTTTCTGAGGTGCGCTGAAGCTTTTGAACCCTTTCATTCTCCAGCTCGCTTCTGATCCTCATAGCCCGTGCATGTTTTTCTTCTGCTTCCCTTTTCAGATCAAAAGCAGTTTTCTTCTTCTTATCAGGAGACATTAGTTTAGCATGCAAAATGCGTGCGCGCTCAGCACTTTTTCTGCTAATGCCTGGTGAATTTGATAAGCGAGAAGAGACACAGAAAGGAGATGAGAGAATGTCCTCCCAATTCCTCCTCTCTTTCCATGCATCCATTGATTTCCTTGAACTTGAATTTCTCCTTTCCTTGTCTTTCTCAGAAAAAGGAATCTGCTTCTTGGTGGTATTTTCTGCAGATTTAAGGTTTTTCTCAATGGCAGTTTCTGAAAATGTTTTATCTTTCTTATGAAGCAGCATCTCTGCCTCAGTTTCTTGTATGCCCTTCACAAAACCAGAGGCAGAGTTATCCCTGAAGAGTAGCATAGATGAATTGGCACTGGAAGAAGATACATTGCGTGGAGCTTCATTAACATTTTTTACAAAGTTTACTTTATTGAACCTGCCTAAGTCAATGTTCTGCTTCTTATTATTCAGGTTTCCTTTAGTGGAATATGAACCTCCACTCTGTTTCCTTGACTTCATCACTGAATCTTTGGCACTGAGCATTACATCACTTTTCCCAGCAGACTTATTGAGATGATCAACAGATACATCATGGCTATTGGAGCATTCAAGCCCCATAATTTTTGCATTATTAGCTGCAAGCATGTTAGCCCTTTCTTGTTGAATTTTCTTAAAAGCCTCCAAAGATGAAGATAGTATCTCAGCTCTCTGAGATGAAGTTGTCATTCTGCGAACCTGCAATGAGAATGAAATTACTAACCATTTTCAATAATAATAATAATAATTTAAGAAGAAAACATAAACATTCACTTCAAAAGTTCCGTGTTAGAAATAAAATATCCTTTGAATCAACCACTTCCAAGCACCCCAAAACAAAAAAAAAAAGAAGAGTAAATGGATGCACAATTCCCAAACATAAGTAACCAGATGATCAAAAGAATTTCTATTTATTATAAAGAGTAAATTACAATACCCTCCTGAGATATTGTGAAATTACAGATATGATAACCCCCTGAGATATCATGAAATTACAAACACTAACTAAAAGATCAATAATTTTACAGAAAAACCCTTTATAACCAAAATGCCAAATTTACAGCAAAAATGCCCTTACTAAGTTAGAATTCAGTTTTTGTCCATACACCAGTTATTTTAAATAAATTGATATATTTCAATGTTACTTCACCAAATTTTAGTTTTTAAGGGGAAAACCCAAAAAATCCATTGTTCTAGTGATTGCTTTCAAATGAGTTTAAGAAATTAAATAATTCATTAGGTCGATATACAAGGATGGGAGATTAATGGATTTTTATTTAAATACATTGAATATAGATAAATTATTTAATTAAAAAATCACTGGAAAATACACGAAAGTCAAAATTATTAACTAATATTGAAATTATAGTATTAAAGTAACCAAGATAGCTAATGTTTAAAAGATAAGTTCACTGGAAAATACACGAAAGTCAAAATTTCACAATAGCTCTGGGAATTATTGTAATTTATGCAAATATCCCTACACAAAGTCTAATTAAGCTGAAGATGGTTTGTAACAAGTTGGTCAGAGGATGTGCACACGATATCACAATGCATTCTGTAATCATGCCAAAACCATAAAGAAAAGAAAAAGTTCTGATACAAAAATAGGATGATTTTAGGATAATGAACAATTATCATCTACATACAAGCAGATACATAATAATCACTATCACATCAAATCACCTACTTGAAAGTACCCAAAAAGCACAAACAAGGTTCATGGGCACACAAATTCCTAAATATAAGTGATTAGATGATATAAAAGGAATTCCCATCTGTTACAGACCATCCCCGCACAAAATCAGATTAAAGTGAACGTTTTATTGCAACAAGATGGCCAATGCACATGCCACAGTCATGTATTCAACAATCAAGATTTTTGCTTCACTTGAAGAAATGTCATTTGGTGGCTCATAAACAAAACAAGCTAGCCTGGACACCATACAGAGTTAATTTCAAACAGCAATTTAGAAAAGAAATAATGGGCAATAAGGAGTTGCATCGTTTCATTGATTGTCCATTATCCTTCTCAAGGTGAATGATTGCAAGTAGAAACCAAATAATTTTCTGTTAATTGTTATGTCCAATAATGTAAAAACAAAAGCCAACATTCAACCTATATCACTAGCTAATTTCAATTTGTTATTTTACTCCCTTCTCCAAGGAAACAAACAACAAAGACATCATGTTTCGGTTTTAAAAGTTGTATTCCATTTTTCTTGTCTTCCAAAAATCCAAGTTAAAAGGCATGCAAGCAAAAGGACCCTGATGGTACCTAGAAAATAAATTTTCTGACCGATGCACATAGGGAATCTACATTTGGGTGCATATGCAGACAAATACACAAATAAAATCCATAATAAACTTCTTCTCAATTGAAACAGGGTATTATTAAAACCCCAAAACACTCATGAAACGAAAACAATATTCCAAATATAATACACATCAAAGCATAACCGTATTTATATGCATGTGTTATGGAACTTCATGTTTTCATACTCAATTCTTTTTTTTTAAAAAAAAAAAACAAAAACATCATAGGGAAGAAACTCAATATGTTTTCTTCATGTCTTTTTGCTGGAAAATTAGCCAAGGTCTAGGTTATATTTTCAATTAGTATTTTATTTTAGGTTTTTTATTCTAAATAGGAATAGTTAGGTCAGGAGTTGAGGGTATCTAAGTCCTTGTTGGGTTTGGACTGCTAAAACTCTACAAATAAGCATGTAGTCTTTCAATATTTTCATTGCAATTTATGAATAAAATTCCAGCAATTTGCTTTTGATTGTGTGATGTAATCTCCCTTACGTGTGACTTCTAAGAACCCTAGGGGTGAAGCTTAGGTTTCCTTAATCTCTAGGTGTGACTCCTAGAAACCTTATTAGTGTGACTATAATAATTTATACAATTTTCGGTATACGAACCCTATCAATCTACCATAAGACACTCATCAATAATCCCTAAACAACCTCTAACACATACTTAATCAACCCTACAACAATTACCCAGAAAAGATTCAGCCTAAAATCTCCTAAAATTACTGTTCACATCAATGTCTACAGCCATAAACAGCCTCTAAAAGTCAGACCCAAAACAGCCCTTTAAGCTGTTCTGCTTCACCAAGTTGTCCTGCATCAAAGAATTTCTAGAAACTTTCATCTCAGGAAAGAAAAACTAATACTCCAATTAAATCAACAAAATACTGATAATAAGAACTGAGTTTGTAACTTGATAACTTCCTTGGAAGAAACTTTGAATTACAATGAAATGAAATTAGAAAATCAGTTCTATTTTGAATCATTTATTTTGGTTTATATACTATTTATCTTTTTGGATCAAAGAATTTTTTTTTTCAGGTAAATGATTAACATTAATTATGATGGTTTGGTGACAGTAATTTTACGTCAATCAATATGGCATTTCCACAAGACAAATAAGAAAGCATTTACCTCCCATGACATAGCATGTGGCCTGTGATGCTCAGACTTCAAGCATTTTACATCAATCGATTGAGGAGAAGACCTTTTCACATTCTCAAACTCCTGTACTCGTCTAGTCAGTTCTTTAAAATCGGATGCAGCTTCTTCAAGAACAAGAATGGCCTCTTTCATCTGTCCTACGTCACATTCTAGCTCGCAAAGAAGATAGAGTTCATCCACAGCCCTGTTGAGATTCTCAAACAGAAAGCACCAAAGTCGTTCCCTAAATCTTTCTTTGCTTTCACCTGTGTCACATTCTCCAAGGAAGCCAGTTCTGTGGACTTTAAATAACTCATTGTGCAGTGCCACATCAGGTGGTCCCTGAGGGTCATCAACAGATGCAGTAACAGCAACTTCTCCTGATATTTCAGGTACATACTTCTCAGATGCAAGTGACTCATTATCCTTGGCGATAACTGCAGTGGTTGAGTGGCTATTTGTAACAGGTTCAGTAGAAATTTCAAGATTAGTCTTTTCAGGTGGAAGCAACTCACTGTCCTGGGGAATCATCACTGTGCCTGAATTCCCATTTCCCACTGGTAATTCAGAAATTTCAGGTGCAGCGCTTCCAGTAAGAAGCAACTCACTGTCCAATGGAATAATTGTTGAATTCGTACTCATAACTGTTAATTCAGAAATCTTTAGCCCGTGCAACTCAGACACACCAGCAGGAACATTAAGTTTCATCTCTCGCACACTGTCTCCACCAGATGGATGGGTAGAACAAGAAAAATCATCATCTGTTGTTTTAGAATTTTCAGTGATTTTTTCCTTGCAACTTTGTGGATAATTTGGAACAACCATTCTGCCATCTGTACTTGGTACCTCTACGTCTTGAGATGAAGTTTCACTAACATCTTTACTGTTTTTTCCATGTAAATCTTCTTTATTAGTGAATGGAAATGTTTGATCAGGAGAAATATCTACATTTACTGATGAGGCCACCAATCTGTTTTCTTGAAGGTTGCTAGAAGAAGAAACATGTGAAACAAAATGACAGTTATTCTCTGGCTTCCTATCCACCAAATTATTATTTCCTTCACCAACAAACTTTTTAACCACTTGAGAATTATTTTCACCATGCAGAATCAATAAATCATCCTCTAGATCTCCCCACTTGATCTTTGGAACATCAGGCTCGTCCTTCAATAACATTTTCTGGGTGTCACCAACTTTGGCATTAGAATTGGTAATCAACACTGGCGACAACTTGGAACATCCACTATCTTCCCCATGTTGTGTAACCAATAATTTATGGGGCAGGAACACCCTGTTTTCATCTTGGTTTGACATGGAAGAAGAGTTCGCAGAGTTGCCACAACCATTTATGGAATGATTTGGCCCTCCCTTTGAATGATGGGATACATGCTTCCCACACAAATTCCTGTTTTTTTCATTCGATGATGATTGGGTAATATGATAACTGGAACCATTCTTTCCAGAAAATCCTGCAGCCGAGCTATGCAATGAAAACTTTGAGCTGCTTCTATGCTTCTGGAGAAAAAGTACAGAAAACCAAAACCTTAGAGCACGTCAAGGGCAAATAAACAAACTGCCTGCTGCTTAGAAAAGTCATCAAGAAGGCTACATCATGTTATCACCTAGGGAAAGTGAACCATTTAGAAACATTATAAAAAAACCTAACCTAATTAACTTTGTTAAAGAAGGAACAATCTCAAACAACAGTTCCCGATGAAAAAAAAGAAAGATGTGACAACTTGGAAGAAAAAGGAAAAAAGATGGGAGCTATGTACTGGTTCAATGCACAAACATAAAATACCCAAGGCTCACAAACTCAACAGGAGCATAAATGCAGCCGCTCTGGAATGAGAACCCCTAAAGTAAAAGAGATCAATTTGAGGTCTGATAAACCCAAGCACTTGATAGAGTTATACAGATTCCTTGAAACACATAACTTATCACATTGACCAAATTGAAGAGATGATCACAAGTAAGCACATTATATATATATATATATATATATATATAGCAGATGGCATATTCTATATGTTTCTATTATTCAAGCTTCAGATTTTGTTTATGATCAAAGAAAATAATAATACATGTATGAATCTCACTTAGCAAAGCTAAATACATGATCAATGGCGTGGATAGAAATATATGCTGAAATATCCAACCAGCTGAAGCTTAATAGAAAAGAGGCATCCACAAAACATAATATTCTTTTTTCTTTTTTCTTTTTTCTTTTTTCTTTTTTCTTTTTTAGCTTCCTTATCAACTAAACAATGGGAATACTTAACGAATGACAAAAACAACACCTTTTTCACTTGAAACCATCCTGATCCCTGATCATCCACTGCTTCTCCACTGTTCTCCATTACCAATTTTAACCAGATTGAAACCAAAAAAGAAAGCAATCTACAACAAACAAACACTATTCAGATTCATCATAAGAAAACCCCAGAATTTACAAAAGAGAGTAGTGCTAAAATTCTCTCAATTTGTACAACAAAATGCAAACTTGATGAATAATACAGGAAGAAGAGGATCAAAATCGAAATGGGTAATGAACAAAATTGAGTTTAGAAATGAAATAAAAAGGTTGGAATTTGATGATTTCATATAAACTAATGAAACGAAAGAAGAACAAAAAGGTAAGAGGTTGTTGAAGTGGGTTTCTCAGGGGATGCAATAGCAGTGCAATTGATAGAAAGAAAAAGTGGGGATTTTAGCATTGTAAAATTCTCAAAAGAAAAGAAGTTTGGTTAGGTTTTTTTTTTTCTTTTAGATTTGTTAGGGAAGAAGAGGAAGGAGGGAACAGTAGAGCGAGTCGGACTTTCATGTTTCATGGGGAATTTCCCTACGTCCTTTGCTTTTTATTTTGTATTTAAAATGTACCTTTATTTAAAAAAAAACATTAAATTAAATTAAATTAATAGAATTAGCCAAAAGTCGGAGGCGTTGCATATGTTTTTTTGGTTGTCTATTTTTTTTTCTTTATACTGCACAAAAGTAGATATATAATATAATAGATAATTTATTTCTAATATTTTGTTGGAATAATAAAAAGGCTAAAACGGAAAGTAAATTTAATATACATATAGACTCAGCTTACTATTTATCACTCCATTATAATTACCATTTCTTTCTTAAGGAAAAAAAAATAATGGTCTTGATATTAAAAGTATTTTTATTTTTCACATGGTTAATTAGATGTTATTAAAATGATAAAGGGAAAAATATTTTTTTTTTCACTTTTAGATGCATAATTAAATTATTAAATTTTTTTAAAGTAAAAATTTTAATTATATCATACAAGAGCTTCTTAGTCTTTTTAGTTGTATACACACTAAAATAATTTAACTGTCTTTA
>Ga0325410_1006415_pt1 | contig 12908 bp, 9 predicted proteins | sample PopdelMetagenome_16_FD_206182 | JGI IMG/M metagenome (GOLD analysis project Ga0325410, IMG submission 206182) | Populus deltoides microbial communities from Bellville, Georgia, United States - Xylem-PdIQD-R3 | ecosystem: Host-associated > Plants > Phyllosphere > Stem > Wood/Secondary xylem... | reverse complement strand
ATCCGTCGGTAGGGACGTCGGTGATTGTGGCATTTCAAGTAATTATTTCGTGTTACAAAATATATCATCTATGATCTATAATTATTTCGTGATTGTGGTGGCATTTCAAGTAATTATTTCAAGTAATAAATATTTCATGTTACAAAATATATCATCCATGATCTAAATTACATGAAAAAGGGTTTTACACAGGGCTTCATTTTGGTAGTTAGTCAGAATTTTCTTCTTCTTCGTCATCAATTGAATTGTCATCACCTTCATCGCAATCTTCAATATGGATGTCATCTTCTTCATCGACATTTGCTTGTCCGCTAGAGCTCAAAACAAAATTCAACTCCTCTGCGTCAACATCAACAAGACTATCATTGAAAACATGAAAATTTGAATTTTCTTCCAATTCAATCGAAGGTGTAACTCGATATGGTTCAATCAACTGACTAATTTGAAAGACTTCATCTCGCACACTTGTGTCTTCGTTCTCATCCTGAACAACCTCGACACGACCCCAGGGTTTTGTTTTTAAAACGGACAACCAATCCACTCTTAATCGATCCTTTCTAAATGAAGGGGTGTATGTGTAATAAACTTGTTGACATTGCTTTGCGAAAACAAAGACATTGTTTATGTTGCGAAGTCTAGCTTTTGAGTTGATTTCGACCAGACCATAGTGCAGATCAACTCCGATTCCTCTGTTAGTCGTGTCATACCAATAGCATTTGAATAAAAACACTATATTCTGCTCATTATGATATTCTAGTTTGACGACCTCTTCTAATCTATCATAGTAGTCAACTTCTAACTCACTACTAGTGGATCCCTTAACACAAACACCGCTGTTGTATGTCTTTCTTCTTTGCTCGTATTCTTCAGTATGGAAAACATATCCATTGACAAAATACCCGTTGTAGCACTTGCATTTTCTTTCAGGCCCCAGGCTTAGTGGAGACAATGACTTAGACGCACTCATTCCCATTTGATAAACCTTGTATATAATGTACATCAATAAACAGTAAATGAACGAGAATCTCGTAATGACATGCATACGTACAGTAATTTTGCAAGTTAGAATGAGTTTGTGATAATGCTTACATGTGTTCTGAACCACGTGGCAAACTGTTCATCTTGTAATTGAAAGATCTGGGATTCAGTCAGCTGTGAGTTATTGGAGAGCAAATATTATCGATGTTATCTACAAGTGATGATGAGTGTATGATATTACAATATATAATTAATAGTATATTACTAACAAATTTTAATTAGTATAAACTTACTGAATAAAAGGTCTCAGCTCATCACAGTTAAATAGAACATAGTTGTGTGCTTGTTTGAACTCTATTTCCGACAAATATCTTCCTCTTACGGCATTTTTAGGCGTGGGTCGTCTAGTATTAGAGAATATTGACAAGTTCTCACTAGAAGGCACTTCACCGCCATTATTATGCCGTGGAACGCGATTGATTCTCATTCTCAAATGAGGTTCGAAACAGTACGAGATAAATATTGAGATCTCCTCAATAATATAGGCCTCACATATTGAAGCCTCAACATGCGCCTTGTTCTTAACTTTTTTCTTGAGATTAAACAAGTACCTGCATTGAAATATTAATCGAGTATTTTCAATTAAGAAAAACATATAAAATACTTTTATATATGAATTACATTGCAACTGTAATATCTAACCGTTCAAATGGGTACATCCATCTATATTGGACCGGTCCTCCAGCTTTTGCCTCGAACGGTAGATGTATATGGAGATGCTCCATTGAGTCAAAAAATGATGGAGGGAATATCATCTCAATTTTCCATAGTGTCTCGACGATATTCGTTTGAAGCCTCTCAATATGATCAATGACACGACCAAAAGATTGATGTTTTTTCCCAAGTGTAGGAGTGTCGAAGTAATAAATAACCCGGTAAGACCGGGGTCGAACCACAGGAAGGTTAATTGTATAAATTATAAACAACAATAACAACAATAATAGTAACAATAACAACAACAACAACAACAACAATAATGATAATAATAAAGATGATGAAAAAGAAGTTGATGAGAACTTTGAGATAGAAGATTAACGTAAGGATTAAACAATGATAACAACAAATGTCAATGTTAGAGGATCCACTAATGGTATTTCAAACAAGTATAGTATAAACTCTTATTATTCAATTGGAAACCACACACAAGGAGGTTCCAATCAGATTATAAATTGTTAACATGATTACATTAGTTATCTTATTCGAATAATGTTAATACTTGTAAATGTTGTCAGGCATTCATGATTATAACTTATGTTAACAACAAATCAAGTTTCTTTCATAGCTCAGGTGTCGGTTATACCATACAGTATGGGCTATGAAAGTGCCAAGTATTTGTTGTACCAAGTGTTATACAACATAAATCTAGATTAACCATTTAACAAGCAAAGTATTAAAACTGAATAAGATAACAAATATAAAGCATGTTAGTATCAAACATTAAGGTCCATGTTGAGTTTATATTATACTTATTCTTACACCATTAGTGTACCCTTTTCATCTTGACATAATTAACTTAGCTAAACATAATGAAAGAAAGAAACATAAATAAACAAGATAAGAACATAAATGAGAAAGAAGTTAACTAAGTAAAGAAAAAGGAAATGAAAGGCATAAACAAGAGATTAATATAAACAAAACTTAAGTATTACAAAAGATAAAAAGAGAGCAAGAGCATGATCTTGATCTGAACACCAAGATGCCTAAATACATGGCAAATGCCTCCTTTTATAGGCCAAAATTCAGAACTATTGATTTGTTGACTAATTGATGAATGGGTGGCCACATCTTGACTTGGTGACAATTCTTATCTTTTTGTCTGCCAAAAAGGTTATTGATAATGTCATAATTTGAACAAACTTCAATCATGAAAGTTCTAGGAAATTGTCTCATCTTTCTAGGGTAAAAATTGGAGATCATTTGGACTTCTAGAACTTGAGATATAGGCTAAACACTGAACAGTGTCTGAGCCGCAGGACAGATTCAGACTTCTTCATTATTGCTATAATTTAGACTTGAAAACGGCCTTGTTAAATCTTGGGCTCCCATGAAAGTTGTAGGCCTATGTCTTAACTTTCCATCCATATAAAGTAGACCTAAATCCGAGATATACAGCTCCAGATATGACCCAATTATCGAACAATGTTCCAGTTTGGACTGCACCAACATCTCTTTTCTAACTTTCCATCCATATAAAGTAGACCTAAATCCGAGATCTACAGCTCCAGATATAACCCAATTACCGAACAATGTTCCAGTTTGGACTGCACCAACATCTCTTTTCTAAGTTTGGCCATCAATTTATCCTTTTAATTTCAGTACTTCAACTCATCAATCAATTCTTTCATTTATGTGATAGGCCTGCATTTAAGATGAACATTTACCATAAATTAAAGGTATCTTATATTATTAGATATGTTATTATAAAACATGCTTTAGTTAAAGAGTTATTGATACTTCAAGTGCAAAATGATGATATAAAACCTTGATAAAAATACACTTTTAAGTACTAATCAATCAACATTCAACTTGCTGGAGCATATATCTCTGATGAAATGACTGATCTCCGTGAGTGCATCCCATATTCTCTTTGGTAACAAATCATGAAAAGCTAATGGGATGAGTGTTTGCATAAACACGTGGCAGTCATGACTCTTCATTCCATACAATCTGCAGTCCTCTATATTAACCAGCCTTGATATGTTTGAAGCATGTCCATCCAGAAAACGCAGACTCTTAAGCCATTTGTAAACTAGCAGTTGTGTGTTTTTCTCTAACACGAAGCTTGCTCTTGATTTTGCGACCCATGACTCATCATAAACTAACTCTATATTTTTACGGTTACAGTATAATAGTATATCCAATCTAGCCTTTATGTTGTCCTTTATCTTCCCCTTCACATCCATAACGGTGTTGAAAATGTTCTTAAACATGTTCTTTTCGATGTGCATGACGTCAAGGTTATGGCGGAGCAGATTGGTCTTCCAATAAGAAAGCTCCCAAAAGATACTTCGCTTTACCCAATTATGGGTCAAACCAAAACCAGGAAACTTTTGCTTACCTGATTGAAGGCCAAACACAATGTCACCGTACTCTGAGACAACATCATGCAATTCTTCACCAGAAAGACGTGGGGATGCAACATCTTTTTCAACTCTGCCAACAAAGAAATCTTTTCTGTTCTTTCTGTACCTATGATGAAGTGGCAAGAAGCGACGGTGACAGTAAAAAAAAGAAGCTTTACCTCTATTTGCTAGCGTAAATGCCTTGTTGTTTTCCATGCAGTATGGACATGCGAGTTTCCTATGCGTGCTCCAACCAGAAAGCATTCCATAAGCTGGAAAATCATTGATAGTCCACATCAATGCCGCCCTCATAAGAAAATTTTGTTTCCTCGATATATCATAAATCAGAGCTCTGGAGGACCACAACTGCGCCAACTCATCTATCAACGGTCGAAGACAAACATCTATATTCTGCCTCGGGCTTCTTGGACCGGGTATGACAGTAGATAAAAACATGAACTCCGGCCTCATACACATTCCCAGTGGCAAGTTATAAACTGTGAGTATGACCGGCCAACAAGAATAAGGAGCAGCAAATGACCCAAATGGGTTGAATCCGTCTGTACACAACCCAATACACACATTCCTTGATTCAGCTGAAAAGTGAGGATGAACACTGTTAAAGCGTTTCCACGCTTCGCCGTCAGAAGGATGAACCATCACTCCATCAATCGCATGGTGTGCTTGGTGCCACGTTATGTGCTCAGCAGTCCTTGGTGACATGAATAACCTCTGCAGTTTAGGTGTGATCGGGAAGTATCTAAGTTTTTTATATGCCATTAGAGTCTTTCCCCTGCCAGTTCTAGGTTTGTGACGGGAATGCCCGCATGTCATGCACTCGGTCATCTCAGCATTTTCAAGGTAGTATAACATGCAGAAGTTAGGGCACATGTCAATTTTTTGGTATCCTAAACCGAGGGGTTTCATCATGGACTTCGCAGCATAGAAGTTCTCTTTCAGCCTGTTCCCTTCAGGTAAAATGCTTCTTGCCCATTCAATAATCTTGTCATACCCGGCCTCACTCAACCCGTGATCTGACTTGATGGTGAACACCTGTGCTACGGCCGATAATTTACTGTGGTTCGTGCAGCCATCCCATAATGGTTCGTCAGAATCTTTCAACAAATCAAAAAACCTAGCTGCATCTGCATTAGGTTCTTCTTCTACGATTGGACATTGACTGCCATTACCTTGATTCATTCTCATTGCATCCATAACCATATTTCTGTAAGGATTAGTGTTGTCATTTGCCGCTTCATGCACGTTGCTAGCACTAGAAGTAGACCCAACCACCGTTTCTTCCATTCTCCTCTCACTCTCGCTAACAAATACTTCTCCATGTGCATACCAACACTGGTAATTCTCCATAAACCCTTTATGTAGAAGATGCATCATTACAACATCTGGATGCAGATACTTTTTATTTTGACACTTCCTGCATGGACACCTAATACCGCCTCCAGTAAAATTTCTGGGAATAGATGTTGCGAAATTAATAAAACCCTGAACCCCGTTACAATAATCCATCCTTCGCAATCCTTGGGGTGAATCTCGATACATCCATGAACAATCATCCATGATTTATATCGAACCTCTATAAAATTATGATGACATCATGTATTAATTAACTAAGTTAGGTAAATAAACTTGCAAAAATATTACTTTACCTTGAGATTATCCAACAAACCAATCACAACTTCTCATAAATATTAAATATTCATTATCATTTATCAATGTCCATATAAATTAAAATATATAAATTTACAAAAATTACCACTTCAAAAATACCATTGATAAAACTTTAAACGGACCCATTAAACAAGCTATTAATTATTTCAAAACAGCACATGTACTTCGGTAGTTCCATAAAGTTTTAACAATTTACAAACAAATACAATCTTATAAAATCTAAAACAAACCATAACAGGTATAGAATTATACATTCATATACTACAAGTTTGTTTGAGAAATAATAATAAAACATGTACATCTACTAACAAATTACATATACTAAAAAAACAATAAAATTGACATTTAATTAAATGTTAAGATTTAAAAAGATAAAATTACTTACAAAAATTAATAAAATCCGTCGGTAAATCAGAACACGGATGCTGTGACCACAAAACTTCAAGAAATATAACTTGTTATGCTGATATGAGGGAGATTTTTTTTTTAGGGGGAGGGGGGCTGGTTGTTTGCAGATGGGGAGAGTTGAGATTAGGAAGAAGAAGGAGAAATAGGGGAGGAGAGGGTCGGCAAAGCGAACATATATTAACTTTTCCTGACGGTTTCACCGACGGACAATCCGTCGGTGAAACCGTCGATGATTCTGATGGAACAATCGACACGTCACCGTACGGATCTGCCATTTCAAATCCCTCGATGATTTCGTCGGCAATTTAAATGGCAAACCGGTCACGTCGCTGTACGGGCTGTCTTTTTGAATCTGTCGGTGATTCCGTCGGAAAAAATAACCCGCCAAAACCTCCACGTCAGCAACCCGTCTTTTTTTGACGATGAAAACTTTTCCATCCGTAATTCAGTCGGTAACTACTGATGAAAATTTATCGTCGGTAGTTACTGACTAAAGTACAGATGGAATAGTGTCCGTCGGTAATTTCGACCTCAAATTACCGACAGATATATTCCGTCGGTAAATCCATTGCTATTTAGTGAATTTCTGGTAGTGATTGTTCGTTGGCTCACATTTCAAGCATGTGCTTTTAAAGGACATGATAAACGTCCAGAATAAAAAAACTGAGGTAATTTTCTTGAAATGAAGGAAATTTTAGCATCATACAATGAATAAATAGGTGCTCTTGTTTTGGGTAATGCTCCAGAAAATGCTAAATACACCTCACATCAAATTCAAAAAGAAATCTTGCATGTCTTTGCTAGAAATGTTCAGTCTCAATTTGTCATGAGTTTGGTGATGCAAGATTTTGTTTAATTATTGATAAAGCTCGAGATGAATCCAGAAGAGAGCAAATGACCCTTGACCATTGTTATTAGGTTTGTTGATAGAAGTGGATTTATACGAGAATGATTTTTGGATATAGTTCATGTTAAAGATACAACTGCTTCAATTCTTAATGAAGAGATTTCCTTTGTTTTATCTCATCACAATCTTGATGTTCAAAATATTAGGGGTCAGGGGTATGATGGTGCTAGTAATATGCGTGGAGAGTGGAATGGTTTGCAAACTTTATTCATTAATGATTGCCCTTATGCATATTATCTACATTGCTTAGCTCATCAATTACAATTGACTCTTACTGCTACAACTAGAGAAATATTTGATGTTCACACTTTCTTTCAGAATTTGATTCTTATTATTAACATTATTGGTGCTTTTTGTAAGCGTAATGATGAATTACGGGTTTTTCAAGAAGCTACAATTGAACATTTAGTTGATATTGGTGAGATTGAAATGGGTAAAGAAGTTAATCAAGTAGGTGGTTTAAAATGACCTGGAAATAGCAGATGGAGTTCGCATTTCAAATCAATTTGCAGTTTGATAAAAATGTATGGGGCAACTTGCTTGGTTCTTAAAAACATCACTTTAGATGGATCTACTTATTCTCAATGTGGTGATGTGGTTTTTTCATTTAAGTTGCTAATGTCATTTGATTTTGCATTCATCTTACATATATGAAGAATGTTATGGGAATTACTGATGTGCTTTGTCAAGCCCTGCAACAAAGATCTCAAGACATTTTAAATGCTATGCATTTGGTGACTACCACAAAGATTTTAATTCAGAAGTTAAGAGATGATGGTTGAGAAATTCTTTTAAAAGAAGTAACATCATTTTGTAAGCATCAAGACATTAAAGTTCCTGATATGAATGCTTATTTTTCTAGTGTAGGACGATCTCACCGTAAAAAAAAATCAGTAGCAGTTGAACATCACTATCGAGTTGATATATTTACAGCTATCATTGATCAACAATTGCAAGAGCTAAATAATAGATTCAATGAGCAGATGATCAAGCTTCTTAAGTTGAGCACATCTTTAGATTCTAAAAATAGTTATAAATTATTCAATGTTGAAGATATATGCTTACTTGTTGACAAATTCTATCCTAAAGATTTTTCTGACCAAGAAAAAATTCATTTGAGACTTTAGTTGCAGCATTATGAGCTTGATGTACCTAACCATTCAAAGTTAAAGAACATGTCATCGATTGCTGATTTACATCAAGGATTGGTTGAAACAGAAAAATCAATAATTTATCCACTCGTTAGCAAGTTGATTCGGCTTATTTTGACTCTTCCTGTTTTAACAGTAACTACTGAACGAACTTTTTTCAGCGATGAAGATTGTTAAAACAAGACTTCGTAATCGGATGGATAATGATTTTCTTGTAAATTATTTGATTGTCTATATATAAAAAAAAATTGCTGAAAGATTCACAATTGATATGATAATTGATGATTTCTATTCTATGAAAGAACGACGAGCACAATTAAAATAAATATGTAAAAATTATTCTTTATTATTTTTTACTTTATTTCAAAGTTTATCAAATATAAATAATGTTTCGCTTTAGCTAATGTTTCTTATATACTTTGTATGTTTATATTTGATAGGTATAAAGACCAACAAAATTAAAGTGATAGATACATTATAAAGATGAAATTAACTTTATTGCTTTGACTCAATTTGGTATTGCTCCAAACCTCTTACCTTATACAAAGATCATTATATATTTGTAGTAAGTTCTTTGAATAAAACTAAATCATGCAGTTTTTTTACAACTCATGTATAATAAATTAAAAAAAAAGTATTATATCTTGTTATATTGATTTTGGCCTTCGTAACAAATAATCCTAGTTCCGCCTCTGTCTCCGACCATAATAAAGCAATAAAGTCTACCAATGATGGCTTTTCTAATAATTACTTGTTATATAACCAACATTGTAATTTTTTTTAAAAAAATATTAAGTATGAAGATTATTTTATATGTTTTTCACATTAAAAAATCAAAGTATAAATTAAAAAATTTATATGAATATCTAATTAAATAAATTGATAATCATTTATGTAAATAAATGGAAAAAAATAGTTAACAATAATCAAAAGAGAAATTGAAAAAAAATAATTAAAAGATGAATGTAGATTAAGATATTCAACAATACAAAATGAGATATTCACCCGATTATGTTTACTGAACTTGATTATTTAAATCAATAAAAGATAAATCTACACCCTAAAAAACTCATGACCTAAAAGATAAAAACAAATAAAACTGACCGAATAAACCCACACTTTAAGAAAATATCATGTAAGGTCGAACACATCATTAATATTATTTAAAAATAAATACTTTTTTATTTTGAAAAATAAATTTCTTTTGTTTAAAACAAAAAAAAATATAAATGAATTACAAGAATAATGATCGAAATTGAAAAAAAAAAGAGAGGACAATTGTGTATTTGACATATCAAGAGAGAGAAGATAAGGGGAAAAAAAACAAACGAACACCATACATTGCCATGCGTCAAACCATGTGGAAGAGAACATGATAGTTTATCCAAATAGACAGTGAAGGGCCGGATTTGTCCACTAGGTGGCGTCACACGCGTCGTTTGAAAGATGCAATCGCAGAGAGCCATATATGGTCACCATTACCACGTGCTAGCAACTCTTCTGATTTAAAAATTCAAAAGACAACATAAAAATAACAAAACTCTCTCAATAACCCTAGTAATTACCTAAAATATCGGTGTGAAAGTAAAAAAAAACCCCAAGTGCAAAGTTTTTTTTTTGGTCTTTTATAAGGTTAAAAACTACTTCCACTATACATGAATAATGAGAAAACCAAAAAAGTCCTTGTCCAACAGCTCAACATTTTTTTATCCTAAAGGTAAAGAAGTATTTTCACCGTTAAAAAGCTTACGAAAAGTCAATAAATCTTTTGGTCGACAACTCTAGATTTTGGGGGTAAAATCATATTTTTATTGTGTTAAAAAAATTACGCAGACACCTTCTAATGATTTTTTAATAACCAATAGGCCAATGGAAAAAACCAAATCACCTCCAGTATGAAGGCTTAATTTTTTCCCACTCAAAGACAAATAGATAATTTCACTATAACAATCAACAATAAACTATGTCTATTACTACAATGAAATTCTGACGCCTTTAAAGTTTATGTTAATAGTTGGATTCTATCAGGCGCGCGCGCGCGCGCACACACACATATATAACTAAAGGGGATTAGTATTTCACTTTAGTGTGAGCTACTATTCACTGTGAGTGAATTTATTGTGGATTGCACTGTGCTGCACTGTGAATGCATTGTGAGTGCTTTCACTATGGATCGTGAGAGCTTTCATTGTGGACTGCACTATAGTGTGGGTACTGTGCACTGTAAGTGCTTACACAGTGGATTGTACTGTTGGTGGGGGCATTTGGAGAGGTTGCAACCTGTAGGCCCCAAGCACTAGGCTAGAAGCGCACCCCCTGGGGCTGCGCACATGTGGCGCTTGGGTTGCCTGTCTAGGGCTGGGCAAACACAGCGCCATCTGGCGCTTGGGCAGCACCACCCCAAGCCCGCAGCACAGCGCCACCTGGCGCTTGGTCTGCTTGCTCTTGGGTGCAGCCCAAGCACCACGTGGCGCTTGGGTTGCCTATACTTTTATGGCGCTTGGTCTGCTTGCTCTTGGGTGCAGCCCAATCGCCACGTGGCACCTGGGCTACCTATACTTTTAGTGTAATTACAAGTATTGGTATTAAAAATATTATTCTTAGTTTTCTTATTATTCTTTTTTTAGTATAATTAATTTTAGAGTTTAATAGTGAAGATATTATTGTTTGTTTTGTTGAATTGTTTTTTGTATAATTAATATTAAAAGAATTATTATATTTTTTCTTAATATAAAAAAATATTATTTTTTTTAGTCTAATTAAGTGTTGATCTCAAAACTATTATTATTTGTTCTCTTACTTTTATTTTTTTTTGGTATAATTAATAGTATTAATCTCTAAAATATTATTATATTTTGTGTTATAAATAATATGATTTTATAATAATTCATATTATTGCTACTCAAAATATTATTATTTGTATTTTAAAAATTTTAGTATTTTCATTAAAATTTATAAGAGCATAAATATTATTGTCATCATCAATAAATTTTAAAAAACTGCTATTCCTATGAAAAAAATCTACGTTGGGACACGTGGCGCTTGGGTTCCCTCCTAGGGCGGATAGCCCAAGCACCACGTGGCGCTTAGCCTGCTTCCTCGTGGCTACAATCCAAGCACCAGGAGGCGCTTTAGCTTAGGCATTTAGTGGCATGGCCCAAGGCTAGCCTTGGGCCTGGCAGGGTAGGACCCAAATAGAATTGGGTCCTGGCCGCGGACAAACCAAGCGCCATGTGGTGCTTGGGCAGCACCACCCCACGCCCGCAGCACAGCGCCACCTGTCGCTTGGTCTGCTTCCTCTTGGGTGCAACCAAAGCGCCACGTAGCGTTTGGGCTGGCTACACTTTTAGTGTAATTACAAGTATTGGTATTAAAAATATTATTATTAGTTTTCTCATTATTTTTTTTAGTATAATTAATTTTTAGAGTATTAATAGTAAAAATACTATTGTTTGTTTGTTGATATTTTTTGTATAATTAATATTAAAAGAATTATTATATTTTTTCTTAATATAAAAAATTATTATTGTTTCTTTAGTCTAAATAATAGTGTTGATCTCAAAACTATTGTTATTTGTTGTCTTAATATTATTTTTTAGTATAATTAATAGTATTAATCTCTAAAATATTATTATATTTGGTGTTATAAATAATATGATTTTTATAATAATTCATATTATTGCTACTAAAAATATTATTATTTGTATTATAAAATTTTTAGTATTTTCATTAAAATTTATAAGAGCATAAATATTATTATCATCATTAATAAATTTTAAAAAATTGCTATTATTATGAAAAAAAACCACGTTGGGACATATGACGCTTGAGTTCCTTCCTGGGGGCGAACAACCCAAGAGCCACGTGGTGCTTGGGCTGCTTCCTCTTGGTTGTAGTCTAAGTGCCAAGTGGCGCTTTGGCTTGGGCATTCACAAGCAAGACCCAAGGCTAGCCTTGGGTCTTGCAGGGTAGGACCCAAAATAGAATTGGGTCCTGGCCGCGGGCAAACTAAGCGCCATGTGGTGCTTGGACAGCACCACCCCAAGCCTTCAACACGGCGCCACCTGATACTTGATCTGCTTCCTCTTGGGTGCAGCTTGGGCTAGACTTGGACCACGTTGGACAGGACTCAAAATACCATTGGGTCCTGGCCGCAGCAGGACTCAAATATGCTTGAGACCTAGCCTGACAGGACCCAAATGTATTGTCAAGGACAACATTATTATTATTGGAAAAAAAAACAACAGAAACATTGATAAAAAAAATATTCAATCACGGTTTATCAATAAAAAAATTGTTAGTAATTTCTGACAAAAACAACAATAAAATTAAAATTCCACTGATGTTTTTAAGAGGAAATTAAACTTAATAGCTTTTTCAAACACAACCTCAACAAAAACTTTCTGTCATAGTTTCCATGTTCAACCAAAAACCTCCTCCCTTTTTTTTTCTTTCTAAAACCTTCACTGACCCACACAAATCTAGCCACAATAACCTGTCGGTGCCAAGAAATCTTGTTTTGAGGGGCAGATTAAATTTTTTTCTAGAGGGCAAAAGTTAAAATTTACTAGTTTTAGGTCTAAAAGTTAAAATTATTCAAGGAAAAGGCAAGAAAAAATAATTGCAGTCGCGCAACACCTCTCCCAAGGCTTA
>Ga0325410_1006412_pt1 | contig 12911 bp, 13 predicted proteins | sample PopdelMetagenome_16_FD_206182 | JGI IMG/M metagenome (GOLD analysis project Ga0325410, IMG submission 206182) | Populus deltoides microbial communities from Bellville, Georgia, United States - Xylem-PdIQD-R3 | ecosystem: Host-associated > Plants > Phyllosphere > Stem > Wood/Secondary xylem... | reverse complement strand
GGTTCATCAACAGTACAATATCTCAGGCTTCACAATCACGCTGATGCCACCAGTTCCCGGAAAATATATTGAAAGAAGCAGAGAATACAATCATACATCCAAGAAACCTTCTTGCTCGCTAATGACTAGTGAGGTATCGAGGGTACATGAAAGAGAACTCTTAACAGACAAAAAATAAATAAAAAAAAAGAGAAAAAAAAAAAACAGGAAAACTGTTGTTAGATTGGGTCTCTCCAACTACACGAACCATCATCAAGTTGGAAAATCTCAATATGTTCAGTTCCAGAAATTAATGCAGAATGAACCAGAGAAAAGGGGGATGAACTACCGGGGGGACGGGGGAGTGAAGGCCCATCCTTTGGGAGTTTTGGATGGCTGGGCTGCACAATATTACGTCATACAAATAAAAAATGGAGTGTACAGTGAATGGAAATTGACGAGTCAAACTCAGTATAAATCCAAGTAAAAAATGCATCAGGCGAGTTGTAAGACCCAAGATGTTGATACAATTTAGTTTAGTTTAGGGACATAAATTACACTAATTATAGTCTATTAGGAACTCAAAAGAGTTATCTAGCTATTAAATCCTTCCATTCCGAAATTAATGCAGAATGAACCGGAGAAAATGAGATGAACTCCCGGTGGGGACGGGGGAGGTTGCAGGAATAAAGGCCCCTTTTTTTGGAGTTTCGGATGTCTCCACTGGACAATATTGTACAAATAAAAAAAGGAGGGCGTAGTAAATGGGAGTTGACGTGCTTGGATAATGGGCAAGGTTATTAAAATTGTACAAAATAAAGTTGGTTTGTAAAACCAGATCTTAAAATTATAAGAAATTTTAAAATATCTTAAAAAGATTCATGCTTCAAATAAAAATTTATACATAGTTCAATACATAGTTCAAGCATCTTAAAATACATGATTCAAATAAAAATTCATATATAATTTAAATAACTTTTTATTAACTAATAATTAACAAACTTAAAACAAATAATCTGCTGGTTTGTCATGTAAACTAAAACCAGCTTCATTGCCTTTATCTTCCTTATTATTCCTCAGACATTCATCAATATTATTAGCATCAAGAGGATTATTAGTGTCACTACTAGTACTAACACCAATATTATGAACATTAGTGCTACTACTAATACCAACACCAATATCATCAATTTGAATTTCCAAATCATCTTTAGTACCATGACTCATAGTTTTAAAACCCGATCCGGTCATCAACCCGATTCAGTGATCGGGTCATGGGTCAAGTGGGTTGACAAAAAAAAAACACCTAACTAGTTATAAATTTACAATACAAAACTTACATAAACCAAATTTAAATTTTAAACTAACAACATAAATTTAATTCAATATCCAAAATACAAACCAAATATAAATTCTAAAATATTTTAAACAAAACATCTAACAACATAAATTCTAAATCAACAACACATTCACTTTTGTTGAATGAGCACATTAAATTCTTCTGTGTCCATGGAAGCAAAATTTGGATCAAACGTCGATGGAAATGAGTCAATCTCGTCAACACCTAATAAATCACCAGCATGCTCCTTTAAAAGTTCATCATCACAATCATCTTCAATCTCATTAACATTTATGACATCTACATTTCAAACACAATTAACAAATAAATATTATGTGTTAAACAATACTTTATTTTAAATAATATTTATCACTAAATAATCAATCATTAATTACCATCGTCTAAAATATCTTGTATGGTCATTGTTGATAGAGCTTGGTGAAAACTCTCTGCTTCTTCAGTTGTCAAAATTGACGGGTCATCTTCCACTACCCAATTTTCAATGTCACAAATTGTCTCAACATTAATTGGATTATAATTTCATCATTACCAATAATTCCTATATATTAAAAATGAAGGTTAACACAATATAAGTATTAATAATGCTACTAAATAAGATAAAATAATATTTAAGAAATTAGAGAAAAGAAAAATACTTTTGTTTCAATCTTAGATTGCAGTGGACATAAACAAGGTCATTAAGTCTTTAGTGCTCCAATCTATTTCTCTTCTTGGAGTGAATATGTTCAAACATACTCCAATTTCTATCGCATCCCAAAGAATTACAAGTTTGAGTTAACACTCGTATAGCCAACTGTTGTAGATTTGGAGCACTAGTTCCATATGTCATCCACCATTCATCTATACAAAAAAATAATAAGTAAGAGTGTAAGGCTATCAAATAATATTTTTAAATATAAAAATTATATACCTGGAGACATAATGGTGCGATTATTTGTTGCGGACGCTCGACCAAAGTCATGTTCAGCATTCCTAAAAAACTTCATCTCACTTGTAATCTTACTTTGCAATGGTAGATTTCCATGTGCATACTTCTCAAGAATATCTAGAAGTCCAGAAATGGTGCTCATATGTTTATCCATTATATTTGCATCATATTGAAATCGAGGATTCAACCAAAATGCCGCTGCATAAAGATTTCTATATAGTTGTCCATCCCACCGATTATTGATAATGTCCATGAAAGGTTTCACTCTAGCCTTTCTCTTTTGAAATCTTCTCATCATTTCTTCTTTTGCATGATGAATAACATCATACAAATATCCCATTGAAGGTTTATCATCACCATCAACCATTCGTAGAACTCAAACTAAAGGTTCACTCATTCGCACAATTATTGCACATTCTTCCCAAAACAGAGAGTCTAGCACACTCTCAACAATTTTTTTTTCCTTTGCTATCTTTAGCATAAGTAGATGAGACCCATTCCCTAGATGTCACCATAGCTCTCAACTCATCTTTATGAGCTAAAATGTTTTGCAATGCAATGAAATTTGTAGCAAAACGAGTAGGAGCTGGACGAAGTATTTCTTTTCCTCCAGTGAACTTCCTCATCAAATACAATGGATAACAATGATTATAAATGTATTTTGTGATACCAGAAGCATGCTCAACAACACAAAAAACTGATTGCAATTTACCAATGTCCTGGAGCATGAGATTGATGCAATGAGCAGCACAAGGAGACCAAAATATTGAAGAAAATTCTTGCATTAATAACCTACCAGCAGCAACATAATTTGCAGCATTATCAGTCACCATATGCACAATGTTTTATACCCCAACATACAAAACAACCTCTCTAAACAATTGATACAACAATCTAGTAGTCTTTGAGACATCTGATACATCCACAATTTAAAAAAAAAACTGTTCTTTTAGGATAATATACTAAGAAGTTAATTAAAGTCCTCCTTTTCTGATCTGTCCATCCATCAGCCATTAATATGCAACCAGTCTTCTTCCAAATCTCTCGATAACTCTCAACATAAATCTTCACTTCATCAAACGCTTTTGCCAAGTAATAACCACGAATATCATGCAAGTTTGGTCCTTTATAACCAGGACCCATAACTGTTATAGCATCTATGGCATGCTGATAATACATAGAGTTAATAGCATTAAATGGCACACATGTATCAATCATCCACTTCGCTAAAGCAAGATCACATGCCTTATTCTCAGACTTGAAACAACGATCAAGGATTCAAGAGTCTTCTGCTCCTTTGTTCTTCTTCGCGTCTGAAATGGGTTTGAAGATTTGTTGAATTAGGTTTGAAATTAATTAGGTCTTCTCACTTCTGCACTGCGTTCGTTCCTCTGCTCTTCTCACTTTGGCCTTTTAAGTGTAAAAGGCCAAAACAACGTCGTTTCGGTCATAAAGATATATATAAAAAATAAACCCGGGTCTCAGCCGGGTTTGCCCGGGCCGGCTAGATCCCGAGTCGACCGGGTCTGACTGGGCCAATTCCCAGCCTGTTTTTTGCTTAGATTTGGGTCGGCCAGGTCCCGGGTAGACCCGTCGAGCCGGGTTTTAAAACTATGCCATGACTCTCCATTTCAGCATCATTAGGAATTTCTTCTTCATCATTTTCATCTTCATTACCATTTTTTCTTTGTGTTGCGCTGTCAATAGCACCAAACATATCAAAGTTTGAATGTTTTTCTCCATCGGTTATCCAATCATCATCAGATGAAAGATCATCTTCTACACCAAAATCATCAGCTTGCTTTTTAACTTGGTTATCATTCAATTTCAGATTACATATTACAAATACCAAGTCATTCATTTTTATCTTGTGCAAACGATTTCTTCGTTTTGTATGAACCTAAATAAACAATTCAAATTTATAAGATTTTTAATCAAATATTTCAACATTTAAAATAATAAAATAAAAAAACTCACCATTTCAAATGCACTCCAATTACGCTCATATCCAGATGAAGTACAAGTCAATCTTAGAACTTGGATTGCAAACCTTAGTAATTTTAGACATTCATCCCCATAAGAATCCCACCATTGAGCTGGAGGTTTTTTTTTTTTTTATCTCTTGCTGTCTTGGCAGCCTCAATGCCAAACAACCTTTTTGCATCCTTGAATGATTCAAGTTGTAAGTTAATTTTGCACCTTTCACTTGCATTAGGCACCATCCTTTCTAAGCATTGATATAATCCAATTTTAATGTTGGCATTAACCTTAAAATTGGGATTATAATGATAATGAGGATTCAAATAATAAGCTGCTGCATGTAAGGGTCTATGGAGTTGAAGTTCCCATCTTGCATCAACAATATTTCATATAGGTATATAACTATAAAAAAAATAACAAAAATATCATTACAATCTAGGAATATCTCAATTGGAAGTATCTCTAAAGACATTCATATTAATAGATGACAACATTTGAAATAAAAATTAGCAAGATATATATCTTTTTTTTCATAAAACCAAAATTCACTTATATCTTCTTTTTTACTTCTCCATTGCTTTATATATAAAACCCATAGCTGGTTTCTCATCTGAATCAACTAATCGAAGAAATTTAATTAGAGGATACGTTGCCTTAATACATATAGTGACATCATGCCAAAACCTGCTGTCCAAAACACAATTTTGAATTCGTTTCCCTTCTTCTATTCTTGCAAACCTACATGAACTCCACTGTTTGGAAGTAAACATAGTCATCAGCTGCATTTTATGATCATTCAAACATCCTAGAGTCAAATATACAGTAGCAAACCGAGCGGCAGCAAGCCTAATCAAATCCCTTCCTTTCATAAAGTGCCTTAGCATGAAAATAAGAATGGTTCTTGAATAAATATATGAGATGATTCTCCTCCCCTTAACAATAGTTACTTGATGAACCTCTAACTTCTTCTTAAAATCTTCTAATATCAAGTCAATACAATGGGCAACACATGGTGTCCAAAACAAACTCTTTCTTTTTTCCATTAATAATTGTCCGGTTGCCTTATAATTTACAGCATTATCAGTGACTACTTGGACAACATTTTCCTCCCCAATCCTCTCTACAATGACATCTAACATCTCAAATACCTTATCAGTAGTCTTAGACATATTAGAAGTATCCACCGATGACAAAAAAACTGTCCCTTTAGGACTATTAACCAAAAAGTTACAAATACAATGTCTTTTTTTATCTGTCCATCCATCAAACATTATTGAACTTGTTTTTTTTTCCATTCTAGCTTGTACTCCTCAAGGAATTTCATTGTTTGATCCATTTCTTGCTTTAAATACTTTTCTCTAATATCATGGTAGGATGGAGGCTTGAAACCTGGCTAATGCTTTGTAACCATTTCAAGTGCCTTAATAAACTCAGGGTTTTTTACACAACTAAATGGAATTGCACTAGTGTATAAAAACGTTATAATTTGTCGACATGCTTCTTCTCTAGTATCCTTCTTTAGCAATTGATTTAGGGTTGTTTGTGTACTTCAACTCCTACTAGCTACTCTCTTTTCTTTGTTTTTGGAGCTAATTTCTTTTATTTCATCACCATCATCATCATTTCCACTATATTGATGGGCCTTTCTTTTCTTTTCAGTTTCTTCTAGATTTTTCACTAAAACACCCAAAATCATCTGCTTAACATTTTCTGGTACTTGCTGACATGACTCAACGTCCTTACAAGTGCAAGCCAAATGCTGTTTGAAATGAAAAATACCTTCACTAATAATTTTTTGACAATACTTACACATAACTTTTCTAGAATTCTTATCAACATCTATACCATGATGCCATCCCATATCAAGTCTATTACCAGAAGCATTTTTTCTAGATGCCATAAGTATAACAATTTAAGAATCAACTCAAATCAACCTTGTAATCAATCCAAACATTTTATGATTGTAATTAATTTTTTGTTAAAAAAAAGTACCATAATACATGTGTTAGAACAATAATGCATCTAGATATTAAACATCCCATCTAAGCTATCAAACAAGAATTACCATAATACTGAATTCAAAAACTAATTAAAATCAGTAACTTAGTTAACAATTTTGAGAAGTAAAACACTGGATCCAAAACACAGAATATAGCATTATAACTCATGACTTACATTTTTCTCCAAATGCTTTATTTGTTGTTTGTAGTGTTTTCCTCTCTGTCCCTTAAGCTCTGACTCTCTCTTCTCGGTCAGTATAAACAAGTCAAAGTGTCAAACCATTCTGGAAAATAAACAAGTCAAACCATCAAGGTGAAAACCATTTTAACATAATCCATAAGAAAATCTTCACAAGATAGAACACAATATCTACTGTGAACCCAGTTTTCTGCCATCTATATAACATTCAAAATCAAAACATTTTTTTTTCAATGTGTCTCAAACAATCTCAATGGCTTTCAGTCCTTCACAGAAACTATAAATTTAACAAAAACCTAAAAAAAATGACAATACTAAAAATAAAATGAAAATCTTCAACCACTGCTAAAGAACAGTCAAATTTGCTTAAAGTTACATATCAAAATCTTCAAACACTGCTAAAGAACAGTCAAATGTACTCAACTTAAGCATTCACAAACAGTTAGCAAACACTGTTTGGCTTGTTTTCAAATAAAAACTAACCCTGAATGAATTCATAGATGAATATCTTAGACTTTTGCTTTCCTGTCTTTTTTGTTATCAAAAAATAAAAATTCACAGATGGACATTTATTCAGGGTTAGTTGTTATTCTTTTTGTGTGAGTGTCCTATGGAAACTGAATTGTAAATATAAAAACACCAATTTAGACAAATTAATTGCCTGGGATTCGGTGAGAGACCCATGACACAGGTGGCATGTTTGCAATTTTACAAATAAATTACTCTAGACTCTAAATCATGATGCTTTTTGCAGGAGGTGAAAAAAGATAAACAGAATAACTTACGATGGCTGGTGGAGACTAGAGAGACACCGCTATTGTTGTCTGAAATCTGGATCTCACGATGGTTGATGAAAAAGACGTCGTCGATGATGGAAAAATAAAAAAAAAGTGTTATTGGTGGCGGACCTATGGTTGATTGTTGGAACTTGGACGGCTGAGAGAAGGAGAATACGGAGAACGTAACTTTGCTTTTGTTTTGTGTGTGTAATAGGCCAATAATTGCTTGACACCTGGAGCTGGAGGGAACAATGATTCACATTTTATTTTCTTTGCTGAAAGCATTAAATCGGTGGTGAAATCGCGTTTTTACACAATTTCACCCGATTTTAGCGATTTTACCCGATTTCATCCATTTTCGAGTTTTTAGAACAATTTAGCATGTTAAGTGTATATTAACTCGTAAAATCGCATGATTTTATGAGTTAAATCATGATTTTAACAACCTTGATAATGGGTAGTAAATAAACCGGAATAAATTTTAGTCCCTAAATGTTATTTTGATAACATTTTAGTCCTTTTAGAATGTCTTGGACCCTCTAATTTTAAGGTATGAACAATTTAGTCCCTAAAATAAAAAATTACAAATAAACCCCTACATGTAAATATTGATTTTAATAAAATTGGTGAAGTGGGATGAAAGAAAGAGGAAATTATAATTAATAAATATAAATTGGAGATAGAAACCATTACCTTGTAGTTTCGCTGATCGACGTTAAAGCCTAGAGGCTTTGTAGCTTCCTCAATTCTAGACATAATTTCATTTGTAGGGCTAGGACAAGCAATACAAGTTTCTAGTTTCACAACACCCTAGAACAAATATGTGATCCAAACCAATCATAAAGTCTAATCAACAAATGTCCATCTTTTGAGAGATTATTCAAAAGCCTTAGAGAAATGACCCACATCTCATTAAAAGGAACCCATGCTACTAACAAACAAAGCCCGACCTCATCAAAGAGGAAAAAATTGAGCTTCCATGTATGATGAAACACAAGCATTAAGTGATCTGGAACCCAATACTCCCTCCAACTTTGCTAGTAATCATCTGGAAATGGCATGCATCGGAGAAAAGAGGCACCTTAAGATGCTACTTGGCTCTACCTTAATACTGCCAGAAATGCATATAGGACAAGCATGAAATAAAGGATAGCTAGCCTACTATAATCCCTTTTCTGCTATCATTAAACTAACGTGTCAGTCACCATATCACAAAACAAGCTTTATAGATCCCATATATATATATATATATATATATATATATATATAGACACACACACACACAACTTGATGACTACAAACATTTACCTTTTACTTCCCATGACAAGAAACAGAGGAAAAGGACCGATGGTTCTTAAAGTTTCTATTCCATGGCAAATTCCTTACAACTCACAAAGCTATAGAAACACAGTAAAAGTACACATGTTGGCTAGCACAAATCAAAAATTAAATGGAACAAAAGAACTCTTGAAAACAACGAACTGGAGGATGAAAAGAAAGAAGTACAAAAAGAATGGCAAAAGCATTCATACCTTTGGATGCAAGACGGATGTGTCTGTCTTAACACAAAACTGGAGCTCTTTTTCCCTTAAATTATGAGGTCTAGATTAAGAGTTACAGTTGGTGTAAACCACCATTGTCCTGACAAGTTCCAGCGGATGTGAGGTGACAGAAATTGTTGTTAACGTTCCTCCATTACTTCCAGTAAATGCAAAACGGTTGTTTCTATTGATACTTCCCATAGTTCAACTGGTCAGGTCCTAGGTTTGCTCCCTATAGATCATCAGTTTAAGTCCTACATACATCAGGACCACTAGAGGCTTGCATGGTCGTTAACTTTAGGGCCTATGGGATTAGTTGAGGTGCGCGAAAGCTGACCCGGACACCCACGTCAATAATAATAAAAAGAAACGACTGTTTCTATTGAGAGTTTTACGTGTTATCCTGTTGCCATTAAGAGTTTCACATCATAGTTGAGAGTTTTATGTGTTATCTTGTTGCATGTTATTTCCATTTGTTATGCTCTATTTGTTACGTGTTTGAAGTTCTAGTTGTTAACTACTAATTTCCCTTTATTTTTAGCATTCTTGTACGTAGCTTTGCTTATTTAAGTAGTTAGAATTTATTAATGAAGTAAGAGAAAAATATTCATCCAAATTATGGTACTTTTCTCACCCAAAGAAAAAAAACAATTTACGTTAGCATTTGTAATATTTATTAGGACCTATCATTGGCATCAGAGACTAATTGCTAATGGGAACTAACAAGGAATGTATTGAGCACTTGGAGTTTGGATTTGGTGTAGTTCAAGAAGGACTTCAACAAATGGAGTTTGGGATGAACGACAAACTCCACCATCTAGAGGAAGCTCTCAATTGACTTTTGAATATTTGATCTCAAATCAAGAGAATACCAACCACGATAACCATCACTGAGATGACAACAATGGGGGTCGACAGATCATCTCGTGCAAAACAGCGAAGCTATAATTCCCATGATTTTCAGGGGATGACCCAATCGAATGGTTCAACCGTATGAAATAATTCTTTAAATACTAGGTCATGACATAAAACCAAAAGGTGCCCATGGCTACTTACCACCTTGAAGGGGAGACCAATTAATGGTGGCAGTGGTTTCATAGGATGCTACAGGAAGAAGGGCATGTAGTTTCATAGGAAAGATTTCAAGAGGAATTGTGGGCTCGCTTTAAACCATCAGGCTGTGAAGATTTTATTGAAGCTCTTTCAAGAATCAAGCAACTGGGGATGTTAAGAGACTATCAACATGAATATGAGAAGCTCGACAACAAGGTGAATGGGTGGGTGTAAAAGGCGTTGGTGGGGACATTCATGCTTGGCTTAAAGGCTAAAATAGTGGATGGGATTTGAAAGTTCAAGCCATAGACACTTAAAGAGGTTATTAACTTGGCAAGGATGAGGGACGATCAACTTGCATGATAAAAAAGGTTCATTAGGTTACCATTTGTGAGAGCTCTATTAACTCTTCCACCAGCCACTCATATAGCTTTTGCTACACCTACGAGACCCATTAAGTGTTTGTCTTAGGAGGAAATGTAGAGGAAGAGAGCACAAGGTCTTTGTTTCAACTATAATGAACATTTTACAGCAGGACATAGATGTAAAAAACTACAGCTATTACTTTTGGAGGGGCATGAGGACATTACTATTCAACAAATACATGCTGGAGGATGATCACGTGGGAGATACAACAGAGGTGCAGAAAGCTGAACTTGAACCTAAAATCACATTACATGCATTGACAAGATGGAATGCTCCGAGAACAATGTGTATGACATATTAAATGAGAATCAAGTTAGCAATTTTAGGCTCATTTGTCATAGCACCAGCCCATTTTCTTCTCTGGTTTTGGTAGTGAAGAAAAAATAGAAGTTAGCAATTTTGCACGGACTACCGTGCATTTAATATCGCAACCATCAAATACCATTTCCCTATCCTAATGGTGGATGACATGCTTGATGAGTTATATGGCACCTTTTATTTTATAAAATTGGATCTACGGGCTGGATATCATCAAGTAAGAGTAAATTATTCCGATATCTCTAAGACTGCTTTTCATACTCATAATAGCCATTACGACTATCTCGTAATGCGTTTTGGCTTTTGCAATGCACCCTATTCTTTTCAGGCCATTACGAACTATATATTTCGACCTTGCATTCAAAAATTCATCTTGGTTTTTCTCGATGATATTCTCATTTATAGTACTACTTGGGATAAACAAGTGATGCAGGTTGAGCAAACCTTGGAGATTTTGAGGCAACATAAATATTTTGCTAAGATAAGTAAGTGTGTTTTTGGCCAGTAAGAATTAGAGTATCCGAGGCATATCATCACACCTCAAAGAGTAAAGGTTGATGACAAAAAAATTACAGCAATGTTCGCATGGCCTGACCTATTAATATTTATGAGTTGCGTGATTTTTTAGGCTTGACAGGGTATTATAGGTAGGTCATTCAGAGTTATGGCATCATTATACCACCTTTTACCCACTTACTCAAGAAGGGAAAGTTTGGATGGAATGACGATGTCGAAACAACCTTCTTGGTCTTAAGAAAGCAATGACCACTACTACTATTTCACCATTAAAACCAATGCCTCAAGAGAAAAAATTGGCATAGTGTTATCACAACAAGGCAAGCCCATTGGGTTTATGAGTCGAGCATTAGGGGATACAAAATGTTTTTGGTCAACCTATGTCAAGGAAATGCTTGCAATTGTGAAGGAGATACGTTTATGGCATCTTTATTTATTAGAAAGAAAATTTTCATCCTAAGCTTGAATTATTTTTTGGAGCAATGTTTGAGTCAAAAGAGAACATAAATTTGAAGAAGAAAGCTTAGTCCAGTGGAAGCGTTTACCAAAAGAGGAGGCCATATAAGAGACAACCTAAACATTGCTTGCATAATTTTCATCTGTGGACCTTGGGGATAGATGTCTAATAAAAGGGGGGAGTATTGTTAGAATTTCACGTCGTTTAGAGAGAGGCCTAAAGCTTGTTGAACAATTTATAGAAAGGCAAACTTTAACCAAAATTAAAGGAGAATGGGGCTGCTATGATTGCTATCATGGAGGAAGACATGTTAGAATTAATGGTGTTGTTGATTATGATGATGGTGGTTAACATCAATAAGAAAGATGAAGGTTGTATGGTGGTTTTGTTTTTTGAATTGTGAGAGAGAGGGCTATTACATGTTTTTTTTTCTTCCTTTCTTCCTTTTTTTTCTCTTTCTTTCTCTTTCACTTAAATTTTTTTGGCACTCTTTTTTATTTTCACTCATCCTCTTTCTATATCTCTCTCTCTCACTTGTTTTTTTTCTTTTTCCCTCTAATGGTGGTTGGGGTTTGGGAGAGGAAGAAGATGACCTAGGTTTTTTTTTCTTTTTTTTCTTCCTAATGATGGCTAGGGGTTTTTTTTCACTCCTTTCTTCTTTTTTCTTCTAATTTTCTCACCCCCTAATAGTGGCTAGGGTTTGTTTTTTCACTTTCCCTTTATTTTCTAAGAAATATCTTTTTAATTTATAGTAAAAACAAATATTTGTCAGCTTCTTCCAATTACTTGGGGAGCAAGTAGCTAAGTTTCACTTTGGCCCTTTTTTTTCTTGTTTCATATTTCACCCACTGATATTTTTTATTTAATTTCTTATGTTTTTATTTTTTTGAAAAAAGATGTCAACTAGAGAAAAATAGTAATAAATTATGAAATGGGCACGTGAATGGATGAAAAGCGTTGAAAACATAATTGTTTGTTTTTTTTTTCTCATTTTTAGATTTTTGAAAATTATTTTGGAAATGAATCAAAATTAGGTTATGACAAGGTTGTTTGCCTCTCAATTTGACCCATTTAGATTTTATGATGAGGCTGGTTGCCTCTCGATTTGTCCTATTTAGATTTCATGATGAGGTTAGTTGATTTGATCCATTTGAATTTCATGTTGGGGTTGGTGGTCTCTAATTTGAACCATTTATTTTTTTTTTGAAACTGGTCACTTCTCGACTTGGTCGTTTTTCAAGGTTTCTTCATAAACATTATCCTTCTGCATTATCTTACTAAACAAAGTCTACAGAAAGAATTTTTATATAAACTTTATATTGTAAGCATTGTAAAAAAGTGACAATTATCATAACTCAATTTTTACCCCTCTTAA
>Ga0325410_1006411_pt1 | contig 12911 bp, 5 predicted proteins | sample PopdelMetagenome_16_FD_206182 | JGI IMG/M metagenome (GOLD analysis project Ga0325410, IMG submission 206182) | Populus deltoides microbial communities from Bellville, Georgia, United States - Xylem-PdIQD-R3 | ecosystem: Host-associated > Plants > Phyllosphere > Stem > Wood/Secondary xylem... | reverse complement strand
TACGAGACAGCGAGAGAGATTGATTGAGGGAGACTAATCGAAAGAGCCAAAAGCATATTTCTCCACCTTGAAGTGGATTTTTAAGCCATTCTGTTATCATCTTATCAACCACTGCCGCATCATAAATATACTCAAAGGCTACCAAAACCTGTTTGGTATAGCGCGTAGTTTTTACTCAAAAATAAATTAATGAATAATATATTTGGTTATTCCAATAATTTTTACTTTTTGACATACTTATGTATTTTAAATCTTGATTTTGTATAAGCTAATACAATTTGCTTATCATTAATAAAGACAGACTGATTTTTATTTATTTTACATGCAAAACATCTATATCACAACAATTTTAACCAAAAACATATTTAATCTTTGTGTATATATTTTCAAAAACCAATTTTTCCCTCCCTACTCATTTTTTACCCCTAGTTTTTTCATTTTTTTTTAAATATTTTCAATAAAATTTAGTTAATTTTTGTTATTTTTTGAATTCTCAACAATAAAAAGAATTTTGGAGGGTGAATTTAGAGACAAGAAAGAAAAACGTGTCGAATTTGATTAGGGACTAGGGAAAATAATAGAGGAAAAATATGCAAAAAAAGAAAAAGAAAATAGGAGGATCGATCAAAATTGAAAAATTATTGAAAAAAATCCTACACACCAAGAAAAGAAAATTAAATTAATTAGGAATTCATAATCAAGAAGGAAACAATATAAATCACCTAACATTATTTTTTGAGTTTAGTTTTTTCTGTTTTGTAAAGTATTCTGAACAATATAACTAAGAGATATTCACACATAAAAAAGGGAGAACACACATAAAGGTCAAAAGAGAGACTCTTGCAAAAAGCCTGGCCAACTAAAGACTTGGCAAAAAAAAAAAAAACAGAGAAAGAGAGAGGACAATAAGAGAAAAGTTAAGAAAAAAACCTGCCATCAAAGTCTTCAAGTTTTCTATTTTTCTTCTTCTCAAGGTTGCCCATTGTGATTTCCACCACCACTTCCGATTAACGACCACCACCTTATGACCACCAACCATCCTTTGCCACCCATAGCAGCAGCAATAACAAAAAACAACATTGCATTAACAAGGTAGAACAACCTAGAAAAATTAGTACAACATGTAGGAGGAAACAACAATAACTTTTCAGACTTCGATCTCTCATCTCTGGTGGAGGTAGTCAACACCAACCATACCAAAAAGAGGAGGAAGGATTTGTACACACAACTGAGTGGTTCACGCACCTCCCTGACCTGACAACCCGTGCAATTAACGCTCACAATCCACTATAGGATTTCATAGTTTTACCGACGAATATAATTCATTTGTAATTTTTTTACCGACTAAATCACTGACGGAAAGCGTTGGTAGTACCACATTATATCACTAACTCTATCGGTAAAAAAAATATTGCCGATGGTTTTACAGACGGAAAATGCGAGAAAAAAAAACAATTCCCGCTGGAAATATATCGACAGATGTATTTCGTCGATGATAGTGGCATATCCAATAAATATTTTTTAGCACTCAGTAAAATGCCGACGGACTCGTTCTGCCTGTAAAGTCATCGGTGAGTGTGGCATTTTCACCTCTCTATGAAATGCTGACGGACGATATCCGTCTGTAAATTCATCAGTGAGTGTGGCATTTCCAGCTCTTTGTAAAATGCTGACGAATATATTCCGCCTGTGAATCCGTCGGTGTGTGTGGCATTTCTAGCTCTTTGTAAAATACCGATGAATATATTCCATTTGTAAACCCGTCGGTGTGTCATTTCCAGCTCTATAAAATGCCGATAGATATATTCCGTCTGTACATCTGTTGATGTGTGTTTTTAAATTTGTTTTTAAAAAAATTATTTAGAATAAATAATATAAAATTATGTAAATTAATAGTAAAAAAAACCAATTATGCAAATAAAATTTTATTAAACATCAAAAATAAAAAAAATAAAGTTAAATAATATTCATTACAAATTGAATGTGTTTCCAAAAAAATATCAAATTAGCACAATGACGGAGTTGGAGGAGGAGGAGGAGACTGGTTGTTTTTGGAACCATACAACCAAAAAGGGGGCGCACATGTATCACCATTTTGTGATGTCAAGTTCATGACCATTTGGCGAAGTTGTTCATAATTCGCCAAGAGTTGCTTGTATTTCTCGGTGAGATGAGCCGTGTGAGTCGTGTTTTGTTCATAATTCGCCAATAGTTCTCGTATTTTTTGATGAGATGAGCCGTGTGTAGCTGCACGGCCACGAACTCCTTAGATTGGGTGCTCGATACTGATTGAGAGCTCCCAACGGTTGAGACACTACGGGCCGCCTGCTAGTTCTTGGCCCTAGTGTTGTAAAGCCCGTCACCCAATTTTTATCGGGTCCACCAGACGATCCTACCTACATCCACAAATCTAGATCAAAATTCGGAAGGGTTGAAGGATCGTCCCCATATCTCCCCCTCAACTAGCTATTATAGGTCTCCTGAAAATGAAAAAAGAAATCATCATATTCAATTCAATAAAAATAATAACTTGCAAAATAAAATGGTTGAATGAACATACCACAAAGTGTTGAGCACGGTTGTCAATGAACTGTTGCACCCCCTTTTGGCGGTCTTGACTTCGCACGTGTGTCTCTACAAATATTTTCATTGGGCTCGGCTCACGTCCAAGAGACGTAGCCTGTAAGAAAAAAATTAATTAAGTAACAATAAATTATTTAACGATATATTTCATTTAAATTTATCTTACCATCCGTTTCACATGTGCAGCAAACAGAACGGAGCCACCGGTGTGTGTTGTCAGCGAACCATGAATGTGTCGGTTTCGGTTGCCAGCACCGGACTGTGAGCGTCATATGAACCGCTCAGACATCACATGCTCAATATATTACGGCCAAATATCTTCCGGGATGTTTAGCGGTTTGAAATCCCTCCAAACCACCACGTTGCTCCAACCTTGGAGACCTTTATCTCTCCCGTTGTTTTTGGCCTTTTTTTGTGCTTTATATCAAAAATCACGCAACCTACTTCCATAGTGACAAATTAGATTTTAAATTTTTTTAAAAAAATATCGTATTGTTTTTTATGTTACCTAGTTGCCGCATAATTTTCTCACACCCTCGTCACAACATTGTCATGCGCGCTGTCCCTGTTGAATTTGTGTTGTGTATAAGTAATTTATTTAAAATAAAAATAATAATTAACACCAACCTCAAATTTGTCAAACCATGCATTGATATTCGGTATCCATTCAGGATGTCTGGATACTTGACTCCATTGAAACAATGGAATCTGCATCGACAATTTAAACGTCGATGATATTACTCAGGCGGCCTCAATGTTGTGAATCTGAAAATAAATTAAATTAATGAATATTGATTAGTTGTTTATAAATTATGTTATAATTAAAAAAAACTAAAACGGAAACAAACTTACATTGAAAGGTCCTCCTTCCACTGTGCCTCGTACTTGCGGGTGAATTGATTCCACTATAAAGGCAAACCATCTCTACTCTGTGAAACCATGCTGGAAGAAGCAGCATCGGTAGACGACGCAGGTGTCTCTTCTTGATTGGCACCTAAGTACATGTCATCCTCTCTGCTAGAAGAACTAGTTGCGACCCTATGTGAGCGACGAACTGTTGATTTCATTCTACGTATCTACATAATTTTATACGAATAATTACATAATTAAATTCGATTGTTAAAAAAAATTCAGCAACACCTCCCCTACACTGGAGACTACCCAAAATTTTCAAACCTGCAAATATTGACAATAGCCACAACCAATTGACCCCATTCAAAAATCATGTATATAACCTAACATCTATACAAATAACAATTAAAATTAAAGGAAATAGTTAAACACATATCATGCAATAATAGAGTAAAATTGAGATAAAATAATTAAATTTATTTCTATATATTCAATTACTAATTAAAAGGTAAATTCAACAATAAAAAATAAAATTAATGGAAATAGTTAAACACATATCATGCAATAATAGAGTAAAATTGAGATAAAATAATTAAATTTATTCCTATATATTCAATTAATAATTACAATGTAAATTCAACAATAACATTTAAAATTTAACAAAGTGTTCAATTATTATGGCAATACAAACAATAAAATATATTGAACAAATTAAAAAAAAAACTACAGACTTTAGGAATGAAAAATGCTTACCTTAATAATGTGTTTATTTTAAGACTTTATCTACATTATAAAAATATACCAAAACAAAAAACATAACAAAAATAACAATAATTAAAACAAAGAACAAATAAAAAAATAAAATCTTAAAGCAAATGAAGTAGAGGAAATACATACCTTTTTAAATTGTTGAAGATATAACTAGAGATTACAAGCAAAAAACAAGAGATTTAAAGCAAATGAGAGGGAAAAAAAAATGAGAGCTGTGAAATGAAGGAGACGAAGAAATGAACTGAAAGGGCGGTCGACGGACAATCGTCAGTAAATTTTGAATTTTGCACCAGAATTTTTTATTACCCTCCATATTTTTCGCAGTCCGTCGGTCATTTCGTCGGCAACGGCATATGGTCAGTGATGCATTTAGTACTCGCTCTTTAGAATTCACACCGTTCGTCAGTACATTTGTCGGTAATTGTGAACTGCCGACAAATGCCAACAGATTGTAATCCGTCTGCAAAGTCGTCGGTGATTGTGGCATTTCCACCATTCTCTGTGAAATGCCAACGGACTGTATCCGTCTGCAAATTCGTCAGAGATTGTGGCATTTCCAGTGCAGCTCTCTATGAAATGTCGACAGACTGTAATCCGTCTACAAAGTCGTCAGTGATTGTGACATTTCCAACTTTCTGTGAAATGCCGACGGACTTTATACGTCTGCAAGTTCGTCAGTGATTGTGGCATTTCCAGTGTAGCTCTATTTGAAATGTCAACGAACTTTAATTTATTTGTAAGGTCGTCGGTGATTGTGGCATTTTCAATGCAGCTCTCTGTGAACTATCAATGGACTGTAATCCATTGGTATGGAAGTCGATGATCGTGCACTGTGCATGAAAGATTGTGTTTGTATTGCCTATATTTACCTTCCTGCAAATGGTTAAATTACAAACTGTCCATCGCACAAAACAAAAAACAACAGTTGACACTTATAAAATAAATATTTTGTGTTACAAAATATCATCAATAATATATATTACATGAAACAAAATGCTTTACATATTGCTTTAGTCTGATGGTTAGTAAGAATTTTCTTCTTCTTCGTCGTCAATTGAATAGTCATCACCTTCATTGTAATCTTTAATATAAATATCATCATCATCTTTATCGATATTTGCTTGTCCGCTAGAGTTCAAAACAACATTCAACTCCTCTCCATCAACATCAACAAGATTATCATCGAAAACATAAAAATTTGAGTTTTCTTCCAAGTCAATCGAAAGAGTAACTTAATATAGTTCAACCAACTTACTAACTTGAAAGACTTCATTTCACACACTTGTGTCTTCGTTCTCATCCTGAACAACCTCGACACGACCCTTGGGTTTCATTTTTAAAATGGATAACCAATCAACTCTTGATCGATCCTTTCTAAAGGAAGGGGTGTATATGTAATAAACTTGTTGACATTGCTTTACAAAAAAAAAGACATTGTTTATGTTACGGAGTCTAGCTTTTGAGTTGATTTCGACCAGACCATAGTGAGGATCAACTCTGATTCCTCTGTCAGTGGTGTCATACGAATAGCATTTGAATAAAAACACTTTATTCTACTCACTATAATGTTGCAGTTTGACGACCTCTTCTAATCTAGCAAAAGAGTCACCTTCTAACTCACTACTAGTTCATCCCTTAACATAAACACTATTATTGTATGTCTTTCTTTCATGCCCGTATTCTTCAGTATAGAACACATATCCATTGACAAAATACCATTTGTAGCACTTAACTTTTCTTTCAGGGCCTAGGTTTAGTGAAGACAAGACTTAGATGCACTCCTTCCCATTTGATAAACCTTGTATGTAATGTACAACAATAAATAGTAAACGAGAATTTTGTAATGACATACAGTAACTTTTCAGGAGATAATGAGTTTGTGATAGTACTTATATGTGTTCTGAACCACATGGCAAATTTTTTTTCTTGTAATTGAAAGATTTGGGATTCGGTCAGCTGTGAGTTATTGAACAGCAAATATTGTCGATGTTGCCTGCAAGGTTGTTCCAAAGTATATGAGTTTATGTTATTACAATATATAAATAGTATATTATTAACAAAGTTTAATTAGTAGTACATATACTTACTGAATAAAAGGTCTCAGTTCATCACAATTAAATAGAACATAATTATGTGCTTGTCTGAACTCTATTTCCGACAAATATCTTCTCCTTACAGCATTTTTAGGTGTAGGTCGTATAGGATTGGAGAATATTGACAAGTTCCTACTAAAAGGCACTTCATCGCCATCATTATGGCATGGAACATGATTGATTCTCGTTTTCAAATGAGGTCCGAAATAGTACGAGATAAATGTTGAGATCTCCTCAACAATATAGGCCTCACATATCGAAACCTCAACATGCACCTTGTTCTTAACCTTTTTCTTGAGATTGAACAAGTACTTGCATTGAATTAATCAAATATTTTCAACTAAGAAAAACAAAGAAAATACTTTTATATATGAATTACATTACAACTGTAATATCCAACCATTTGAATGGGTACATCCATCTATACTGGACCAGTTCTCCAACTTTTGCTCGAACGATAGATGTATAGGGAGGTGCTCCATTGAGTCAAAAAATAATGGAAGGAATATCATTTAAATTTACATAGCGTATCGACGATATTTGTTTCAAGCCTCTCAATGTGATCAACATTCAACTTGCTGGAGCATATATCTCTAAAAACATGACTGATCTTCGTGAGTGCATCCTAGGGGTGATCATTTTCAGTTCGGTTTGATTTTTACCTACAAAACTAACCAAACCAAAATTTTTTAGAAAAAAAAACAACCAAAACTGAACGGGCTTTCTGATGAGCTTTTTTGATGGGCTTGTAATTGATGTTAATATTGTATAATTTTATTACAAGATTCTAGAATATATTTAATTTTTTTAACACCGAATATTCATGTATATTACATTATTAGTGCTAATATTGTATTCAATATTCTGCAAGCCTTCCTAATAATGTTTTTGGAGTAAAACTCCTACATCAATGTTTAAATAACACACACACACTAAGTTAAAATTTAAATTACAAAGCATGGCCTTCAAAAGGGCTTAGAAAAAACAACAAATAACCTTATTATAAAACATTTCATGCAAAAAATATAAATCTTCATTGCATACATCATCTCAATCGAAAAACATATCAAGAAGATTGCATTTTGATTCCTTAATACCATTGACATCAAAACTTAAAAAAAAACATGTTAACAACCATAATTTATATGAGAATGATAAATTATAAATATGTTTACACTATACAGATTAGACAGTGTTTTTGCATATTTGACTCCAATACAACAAATATCTTTTTCAAAGAGTTACATCCCTATCAAAGTTCAGCAGCTATACCAGAATATAATAAGGAAAAGGGGGGGAATGAAAACAGATTATTCTTCTTCAAGGTCAAAAGCTGACTTTATGCCAAATTCACAAACTTTATGCTATCTATGATTGCTAGCAAATTGATCACTAAAAAATACCTCTTTTTTCTCATAATCAAAACAATTTCTTAAGGACCTTTTTGGCTTCCATTAAAGGAAAGGCAAAAAAGTTCTAACCTTTAAATATCATGCTTTAACCCTTCTACTTTTTGCTTCACCTGACCAACAAAAGAATATAAAAAAACAATAAAACCCAGAATTCATACTTTGCCTCTCTCATTAATTCTTAACAGTTTCTAAACAACCAAACAAAGTTTCTAGCTTTAACAAAATTACTCTTAAATTTAAAAACATAATAAGGAAGAAAAAGAAGAATACTTACTCTTGAAGAACTAATTAAAAAGAGGCCTGAAGAGAATATATAGAGAAGCTTAAAAAAGCCTAAGAAATTTCGATGAATTGATCAAATTGAATTAGAAAAAGGTAAACTTGTTAACAAGAACAAAAATAATAATATTGACAGTCTAGTAGAGAAAAATAAAGAAATGTCAAAAGCAAGAAGGAAAGCACCAGAGAAATAAAATTGATGTCTCCAAAGAGAAGCAAATTATGAGACCAACAACAGACATAAGGGAGGTGACTGGTTTACTAGATCTGGAGGTTAGGTGTGGTGACTGGTGTGTGTCATGCCCGTGTAGGAGAGCGAGGTGATTGGTTTGTTAGATTTGAAGATGAAAATTGAAGCCTTGTTAAAGGTTTACTAGTCTGCAAGAGTTAGGAGATAAAAATTGATTAATTTGATTTTGTTAGACAACTAGATCTGGCCATGAAGTTTTGTATAGAGATGGGGAAATCAATTTTTATCAGGCTGAGAGTGTAAGAGATTGAGATTTGAGAGTTGTGGCTTATGAAGACTGGGGCGGCGGCTTGTGTGGGCTTAGAGGTAAAGATAGCTACTAGATGCAGAGTAAGGAGAAGACGGGTACTGCTAATGCTAGGGTTAAAAATTAGAAAGTGCTTTTATAGTATTTTGTTTTAACTAAACTGGTTCGATTTGGTTTTTTCGGTTTCAGGCTTATTAAACCGAACCAAACCAAAAAAATTTAAAAATATTTTATTCGGTTTTTATTTATGGTTTAGTTTTTTCGGTTTAATCGGTTTTTCAGTTTTTTGACTCACCCCTAGTGCATCTCATAATCCTTTAGGCAACAAATCACGATAAGCTAATGGAATGAGTGTTTACATAAACACATTACAGTCATGACTCTTTATTTCATACAATCTGCATTCCTTTGCATTAACGAACCTTGATATGTTCGAGGCATATCCATCAGGAAAACGCAGACTCATAAGCCATTTGTGGACTAGTAGTTGTGTATTTTTCTCTAACACGAAGCTTACTCTTGGTTTTGCGACCCGTGACCCATCACAAACCAACTCCATATTTTTATAATTACAGAACAAAGCTATATCCAATCTAGCCTTGATGTTGTCCTTTGTCTTCCCCTTCACATCCATGACAGTGTTCAAACATGTTCTTTTCTATGTGCATGACGTCAAGATTATCACAGAGGAGGTTAGTCTTCCAATAACAAAGCTCCTAAAAGATACTTCGCTTTACCTAATTGTGGGTCAAACCAAAACCAGGAAACTTCAGCTTACCTAATTGGAAACCAAACACAATGTCACCATACTTTGATACAACATCATCCAATTCTTCACCAGAAAGACACGGGGGTGCAACATTATTTTCAGCTCTGCCAACAAAGAAATCCTTTCTATTCTTTCTGTACCTGTGATTCGATGGCAAGAGACGACAGTGACAATAAAAAGAAGAAGTTATACCTCTGTTTGTTAGCATGAATGCCTTGTTGTTTTCCATACAGTATGGATAAGCTAGTTTTTTATACGTGCTCCAACCAGAAACCATTCCATAAGCTGGAATATCATTGATAGTCCACAACAAAGTCGTCCTTATAACAAAATTTTGTTTCCTTGATATATCATAAGTCAAAGTTTCGAAGAACCACAACTGCATCAACTCATCAATCAACGGTCGAAGACAAACGTCTATATTCTAGCCCGGGCTGCTCAGATCGAGTATGACAGTAGATAAAAACATGAACTCTAGCCTCATACACATCCCCGGTGGCAAGTTATAAACGTGAGTATGATTGGCCAGCAAGAATAAGGAGCAACAAATGACCCTAATGGGTTGAATCTGTCTGTACATAACCCAAGACGCACGTTTCTTGATTTGGCTGAAAAGTGAGGATGCACACTATTAAAGTGTTTCTATACTTTGCTGTCAAAAGGATGCACCATCACTTCATCAACAACATCATGTGATTGGTGTCATGTCATGTGCTCAGCAGTCCTTGGTGACATGAATAACCTCTACAGTCTAGGTGTGATTGAGAAGCATCTAAGTTTTTTATATGCCATGAGAGTCTTTCCCCTGCCAGTTCTGATTTTGTAACAAGAATGCCCACATGTCATGCACTCGGTTAGCTCAGCATTTTCAAAGTAGTATAACATGCAGAAGTTAGGGCACATGTCAATTTTCTGGTATCCTAAACTGAGGGGTTTCATTATGAACTTTGCAGCATAGAAGTTCTCTTTCAACCTGTTCCCTTCAGGTAAAATGCTTCTCGTCCATTCGATAAATTTATCATACCCGGCCTCACTCAACTCGTGATCTGACTTGATGGTAAACACTTGTGCTACGACCAATAATTTATTGTAGTTTGTGCAGTCATCCCATAATGATTCGTCAGAATCTTTCAACAGATCAAAAAACCTTGCATCTGCATTAGGTTCTTCTTCTACGATTGGACATTGACTGACATTACCTTGATTCATTCTCATTACATCCATAACCATATTCCTGTAAGGATTACTGTTGTCATTTACAACTCCATGCACGTTGCTAGCACTAGAAGTTGGCCCAACCACCTTTCTCTCATGCTCTTATTACGAACAAATACTTCTCCATGTGCAAACCAACACACGTAATTCTTCATAAACCCTTTATGTAGAAGATGCATCATTACGACATCTAGATGTAGATACTTTTTATTTTCACACTTCCTGCATGGACACCTAATATTGCCTCCAGTAAAATTTTTAGGAATAGATGTTGCGAAATTAATAAAACCCTAAACCCCATTACAATAATTCATCCTCCGAAATCCTTGGGGTGAATCTCGATATATCCATAAACGATCATCTATGACTTCTATCAAAACTCTATAAAATTACGATGACAACATGTATTACTTAACTATGTTAGATAAATAAATTTGCAAAAATATTGGTTTACCTCGAGATTATCTAACAAGCTAATTACAACTTCTCATAAATATTCATTATCAATTATCAACGTCCATACAAATTTATACATATAAATTTACGGAAATTATAACTCCGCAATAGCATTGATAAAAATTAAAACGGACCCATTAAACAAGCTATTAATTATTTCACAACAACACATGTAATTCGGTAATTCAAGAAAATTTCAACAATTTACAAATAAATACAATTTTACAAAATCTAAAACAAACCATAACAATTACAAAATTATACATTTATACTACAAGTTTATTTGAAAAATAACAATAAATATGTACATATACTAACAAAATACATATACTAAAAACAAATTAATATTTAAATGTTAAAATAAAAAAAGATATTAGATCATCGAGATTTCCCCACGACAATCTTGTAATTTACATTCCATCAATTAACATCAAAATTGTCGATTGAGTTGTAATTTAATTGATATTAGCATCTTCCTTCTAAACATTTTCGAGTCTGAACTATTTTTTATAAAAATAATATTAAAATTGTCAAAATATTTATCAATTAGTTCCAATGAATAACTTCTCCCGTAAAAAAGATAAAATTCATTTTGTAGAAACCATTTAAAGTCTAAAACAAACCCTTTTTTAATATAAAAAAAAAATTGTAATGTTTAGATTAAAGGATTAAAAAAAAATTATTTTACAAAGGAAATATTCTAATTTTAAATTTACTAAGAGAAGGAAGGACATTAATATTTGTTGAACTAAAGCTTACTGGCAATTTTGTTTATGTTACCTGTTGTGATTTTAATTTTTTAATTAACATGGATATCTGAGTCAGCTTGTACGCACCTCGACTAATCTCACGGGACCTGAAATTAACGATCATGGAAGCCTCCAGTGGCCTGAGGTTTGTAGGACTCGAAATAGTGACCTTTAAAGAATAAATTTAGGACCTGACTAGTTGAGATATACCTCTCCAGATTATTCATTGTGATTTAATAGTTAAAGTGGTGGTCACTTACTTATGAACAATATCGATGCATAAAGGAGGAAGTGTTTTTTTTTAATACTAAATGTAATTTATTTCCTTTCAAATTGACTGAGAGGCTAATTAACAAATATTTTTTCAATTTTAATGTAAATAGACCAAGCTTGAAATACAAGGAGAAAATGATTAATTTTTGAAAAATAAATTTAAAAAAAGTTATTTCCTTTTTTTTTCTTTCTAGTTGAAGGATTATTAGCTTTAAGACTATACATTTGAATTAATAGTTTTATTAATTTTTATTTTATTTTTTTGGTGAAAGGTAATCAAAATTTTTATTATAATTTAAAAAAGTAAACACAAGTAACCGATAACAACTTAAAAAAATATACACTTAAATGAAATTCGTATCATGGTTCTCTTCTTGCTAAGTTAGATATTGTTTGGCATTGCGAATCAATCATATTTAAAAAAAATTAGTTTTAAATAATTTTTTTATGTTTTTTCATCATTTTGATACACTGCATTTAAAAATAAAATAATTTAAAATAATATTATTTTAATATATTTTCAAACAAAAAAAAATTAAAAAACAATTCCCCTCACATTTACAATAGCAAATCATCACGGCATCTTTAGCTTCTCTCTTTGTGTGAATAATGCTGGCAATTTTTCTTAATTTCTTATGTGTCAAATTTACAAGTTGATTTGGATAAACACCAAATGATTTTATAAACTAACCACGTTAATGGATCTAGCAACGACCCGTAATTATTTTCTTATCATAGCTTTTGGATTGTCCTTGTTTGATCTCATTTTACTAATTACAATTAACCTTTTTTGTTTGTTATTGTGATTTTTCTTCATAACAAGACATGCACGTACATTATTATTATTATTATTATTATTATTATTATTATTATTTGGGTTACTATATGACACGTATATAATGTGATGTAGAAAGACGGTATCAAATCGCATTGACTTCTTTAGCTCCTTTGCTTCTCTTGCT
>Ga0325410_1006409_pt1 | contig 12913 bp, 5 predicted proteins | sample PopdelMetagenome_16_FD_206182 | JGI IMG/M metagenome (GOLD analysis project Ga0325410, IMG submission 206182) | Populus deltoides microbial communities from Bellville, Georgia, United States - Xylem-PdIQD-R3 | ecosystem: Host-associated > Plants > Phyllosphere > Stem > Wood/Secondary xylem... | reverse complement strand
TTCACACAAACAAGCTATTCCAATAAATTGATATAGTAATTGAACTAGATTGGTGTCGTGATCTACCGCTGGCCATTAGCTCCTTTTGGTTCAATAAATATAGTTAATTTAATAATATAATTAAAAATATACAATATGATATATATATATATATATATAAATATATATATAATCAATTCCTAAAAAATAAAATGTTAAATGATAAAATTAAAAAAAAACAACAAAAAAACCTGACTTGAGTCTACCTTAGTCAACTTGCCAAATACATGACCTTGTCATGAGACCAATGTCATAACCCTTTTATTGACCCTTTATTTTTTAAAATATTTTTTTAAAAATAAAAAAATATAAAGACTTGTAAAAAATGTTTTCTTAACTGAATTCAACCAATTTCCAGCAATTTTATAATTTTTAACTTTTTCGCTTATAGTTTTTATTTCGATGAAGTTTTGAAAATAAAAAAAAATTAAAACAACAAAAACAAAAAAAGATAAAAAACAAACCCTAGACTATGTTTATTTTTTAGAATTCACATTTCAGGAAATTACTTTCTAAACTTTCCTGTGTTTGTTTGCCATTAGAAAAGTTGGTCAACGAAAAACACTTTGCAGTCAAAGAAAAATTTGGCTTAGTTTTCAGGAAAGTGTTTTTCTGAAAAATTTAGATAGAAAACACTTTCCGGAAGTTGTGAAAAATTTAGAAATATCACATTATTTGCTGATTATATCAAATTTGGTTGATTGCTATATATATATTTGAATATTTATTTTTCAATTTCATCTCTTAAAATTTAATTTTTATATTAACTTTGGTCCTTATTTTTATAATTGTTATTTACTTTTCCCTTATTATTTTTTTATTGAAATTTTTTATGTATCAAATTTAGTCCCCATTCTTTTGATTGTTACTTATTTTATTTGAAATAATTTATGAAATGTTAATTATTATTATTTTAATTTTTTCATATTTCATGTTTTTTTTTATTTTTTAGATTTGATCTCTATTATTTTGATTATTATTTATTTTATTTAAGATAATTTATGAAATTATATTTTTTCAATTTCATTCTCATTCAACTTTTTAATTTCTAAGATTTGTTCCTCATTATTTTAATAAACTTGAGAAAAATAAAACACTAATAAGTTATTTTCCAGCTCATTTTCCATGACATAACCAAACACTGGACTCCAACTTATTTTCCATTACATTGCCAAACATCAGAAAATAATTCACTTTTCCAGAATTCACTTTAAAAAAAAACTATTTTCCAGCAAACAAACGGGGCCTAGTCATCATTGAAAGAGCAAGGAAAAATATACGTGAGGAAAAATTGTAGAGACAAGAGAAATTTGAAGAAAAAAAAGGACATTTTTAGGGGAAAACAAAAGAAAAACAAAAGAGAAAAAATGGTAAAGAGAAAAAAGTGAGAGAAAAAAAAAAATAAGAGAGAAGATTTAGACCCCGTTTGTTTGCAGGAAAGTAGTTTCCTTTTGAAAGTGGTTTTCTTGAAAAGTGAATTCTGAGAAAGTAAATTATTTTCCGATGTTTGGTAGTGTAAAGGAAAATAAGTTGGAAAATACTTTCCAGTGTTTGGTTATGCTATGTAAAATGAGCTGGAAAATAACTTATTAATATTTTATTTTTTTTTCAAGTTTATTAAAATAATATGGAACAAATCTTACAAATTAAAAGGTTAAATGAGAATGGAATTGAAAAAAAAATCTAATTTCATAAATTATCTAAAAAAAAATTAAACAAAATAATAGAGATCAAATCTAACATATAAAAAAATTGAAAGATGATGAAATTAAAATAATAATAATTATAATTTTATAAATTATTTTAAATAAAATAAGTAACAATCAAAAGAATGAGGATCAAATTTGATTGATAAAAAATTTCAATTAAAAAAATGATAAGAGAAAAGTAAATAACAATCATAAAAATAAGGACCAAAGTTAATATAAAAATCAAATTAAATCAAATTTTAAGGGATGCAATTGAAAAGAAAAAGGTTCAAACAAAATACATAGCAATAAAAAATTTGAGGATCAAATTTGACATAATTAGCAAATAATATGATATTTCTAAATTTTTTACAACTTCTGGAAAGTGTTTTCTGTCCAAAATAAAATGAAAACACTTCATTGAAAATCAAGCAAAATGTTTCTTTGACATGAAAGTGTTTTCCGTTGATTGAAAAATATTTTATGTTGATCAACTTTTCTTTGACAAGAAAGTGTTTTTTGATGACCGAAAAATGTTTTATATTGACCAACTTTACTAGTAGTAAACAAACACATAAAAATTTGAAAAGTAGTTTCCGAAAACTACTTTTTAAAAAAACAAAAGCACCCTAAAATTTTTTTTTGAGTGATATAGAAAAACAAGGAGATAAAGATAAAGTAAAAAAAAAAAAAAAAGGTGTAGAAAAGAGAAAATAAAAGAAAATTTAAAAATAACATGCTATCTTATTCCTCCTCTCTCCCGCTTGAAAACCTTCGCTGCCGACACCCCTATTATTTCCCGTGACTGCCGCCAACTCTTCCACCTATGGCATCCTAGTCGTCAAAACCCAACTACCCAAAAACTCTTCACCAACAACATGTTAGTTTAATATACATCATAGTTAATTGATATTATTATATTTATATACATAATTATTATCACTAAAAACTTAATATATTTTTAATTTTTGTATAATATTAGATTAATAAATCTAATATTTAATTTATAAATTTAGAGTAAAGATAAGGTTTATGGAACAAAAATACTTTACAAAAAAAATTATAAAATTATTATAATTATAATATTTTTATTATATCATAGCATTGTTTTTAAAATTTTTTTAATTAATATTTTTTTAAATATTAAATATTACATATTTATTAGAGTTGTTACACCTGATATTGCGACGGAATTAAAAATATTGTATTCAAATCAATGGAAAGAACAAATTTCTAGGTATTTTGTTCTTTGATGGGAATTATCTTGGTTAAGGAGTTGCTATATTCCTGCTTCTATGTGTTCTCTTTTTCTCTGTTTGGTGTGTCTGTCCGTCTCTGTTTTTCTTTATTTTTTGTTCCTTTCCCCTTGGGTTCTCTCAGTATACTATCTGTTCTCTGTTTCTCCTCCCCTTTGTTCTTTTCTCCTTTCCTTCTCCGTCCCCTCTTGTCTGTTCTCCTGCTCGCTTTTTTTTTTCTCTGTTTCGGTCCACTCTTCCTCGGTCTCCCTGTATTTCTCTCTTGCAGTGCCCTGATCCCGGTGCAGTGGCTGCTAAAGATGGAGCTCTGGAGCTGCTACTGAAGACGAAGTATAACGGTCTCACCCTTTGTTTCCCTCTTCTCTCTTTTTTTTTAGTTCTTCCTCCTCCTCTGTTCTCTTGACTCTCTCTACTCTCCCTCCGTCCGTTCCTTTCTTTTGTTTTTTTCCCCGGGGGCCTTTCTCTAGCTTTTATAAAGCCAGAGAAGGTCTTGTGTCCCTGCTTCCAGAAACGACGGGAATCGTGGAGGCGAGAGATCGTGGGCTTCAAAAACAGCATCGTGGGTATAGTGGTCGTGATCTGCTGGATTTTCCCCTGGCCATGATCTGCTGTCTTTTCCCCTGTTGCACCGGTCTTCGGCAAACAGATGATGAACAGTAGGATCCAAAACGACGTCATTTGGCATGGAAAATGACACATTGTAGTTTGGTCCCTGACGTTTTGAAATGTATCAATTGGGTCCCTTAATCATTAAAATTTTAATTTTACCCCTGGATTAATTTCAATTGAATCTCTAAATTTTTTTAATTAATTAAATTAAAGTTTAATTAAGTCCGCAAACTTATTAATTCTTCAATTAAGTTCTTGATTTTATTAATTAAACTAATTCAAATTTTAATTAAATTCTTAAACTTATTAATTCTTCAATTTCTGATCAATTGACTCTCAAATTTGATAATTTCATCCCTGAACTTTGAATTTGTGTTGTCTTAACCTCATTCTCAAATATATTATTATTCATTCATTTTTTATTAATTATTCAAAAATTGGGTTATGACAAGAGTCGTAGAGATTAATACATATTATGTTCTTTTATTTATAAAAGAAAACAATTGTTCTTATAAGCTGAGGTGTAAGAGATACCTAAAACTAATATATAGGTACTTGTTATAAGACAAGTACACTAAACTAACTCGCATGAGATTTTCTTATAGAGATATCACTTGTGTCTATGAAAAGACTTATATGACGGTTGTGTAAATGATTTTTAGATTTAAGATCACTAAGTTATCTTATATAAGGAGTGTTATGTTTTGATCTTGTTAAATGATATCTTGGTAAAGGTAACAAATGGGCAAACATTGAATATAACATAAACTATATAAATGTATTTGAGTGATCAAGAGATGATTCATTACCCTAGGTGAATTGGGAAAAATGTTTCACGTGTTCTCAAATAGTATTGATTGTTAAATCTTTGCACAAGGTGGAATGAGATTTGAAAAGAGTTTCAAATTTTATTCAAAGGATCAATGACTATAATATTGCGAACAAATAAAATTTGACATGACAGACACACTCAATGTTAAAAGGTCTAAATTGGAACATTATTGATGAAGAGATAATAATTATATTAAGAAACTGATTACTGAAAGATTAAGTTAAATCAGTTATGATTTTCCTATTTTTTGAGGGATCATGACACGTTGCTAGACGGTGCACTTGATCTTCAAATATAAATTAATCAATTATTGAATTGATAATAAATTAAATTATTTGATTTATTTAATTTCATTTATTTAGAATTATAATTTACATTTGAGCCAACATAGAAATATAATGAGTCACACACATTAAGAACCATTAGTTAGAAATTAAACTGAGATAATTAATTAAGTGAACTTGATTGAAAATAATTTTATAAATTAAGTACCAGAATGTATTTAATTCAGGATTATAATTCTAGTTCTAGAATACTCAAATAAAAAATTGATTGATTAAATTTCTAAAATTATCCTTAAATAATATATGGATATTATTGTAGAAACACAAATTTTCTACCAATCAAATTTTGTCATGTGTTATTTTATTTTTTAAAAGAAAGAATAAAATAAAATTGAAATATATGACATGGAAAATAAATGAGCCTTCATATATTTCTTGGCCAATGGAAAGTTGACACTTGGATGAGATATTCAAGATATTTAGCTATAAATGTAAGATCCTGTCAAGATATCTTGTCATAAATACAAGATCCTGTCAATAAATATAAACCAATGAAATTATATCATGTGGCATTGAAAAAGGACATGAGAGCCCCTTCAGATTTCTATAAATAGAGGGCCTTAACCTAGAGGAAGGGGGATTTTGGAGATACAAATTTTTTTCAAGACAAGCTCTTCAAGCAAGAAAACTCTCTCAAGAGTTCTCAAGCCTCCTTCATCTACGCTTGAAGTTTACAAAGAACAAAGCTCTATTGAATTAAGTCTAAACGCCCCATTAGAGTTCTTCAACAACACTTTGAAGGCGAATCAAAGGTACTCTTCAAAGAATTAAATCACCATATCTCGCTTCGCAATACACGCCCAAATTCGCGTTCTTGCAAAGCACAAATCCATGTTTGATTTCTCAAATAAATCAAGTTACAATACATCAAATCCAAGGGAAGAATCAGAGGATTGCCATATTCTTTTGAAAGAATATATTACATAGAGATTGTACCCATTCATATATTTAATAAAATCATATATTTGTACACGTGTGCTTGTTTAATTTCAGGTGCTCAAAATTGTGTCTACAATTATTTAAGTGGCAAATAGATATTTTTCCATTTATAGTGTTTTTAGGATTCTCTATAAATATAAAGCCATGCCTCTTATTTTTTAAGAGGTTGTTTGTTAGATAGAAAAACTATGTAAGTCACAAAATAAAGAATTAGCACTCCAGGCATAACAATCTCTCTCTCTTAAATAAAGATTTAAGAGATTTCTCACTGGTGGTTCATGTGGATTACCGTTGGAGGCCAGATAATTGGACAACTTGTGGTTTGCGACAACCTAACCTTTAAAGAATTATTAAAAGCCGGAGAAGATTAGATCTTCAAGTAATAAATCCCTAAACAACTCTAGATCTGTCTAACGAGATCCTAAGGACTCCCAAATAATTTTGTTTTATTATTTCCGTTGTGTGTATGATATTGAGAACCCAACACAACACCCACACAAACTTCATTATATAGCTCTGCTTTGTCCCGTTGCTTTTACCAATGACAACCCATCATCGCTGCCATCAACTAAGCCGTTAGCCATGATCACACAGTCAAACACCACCACCCACTATTATCTCTCTTGTCATTAGCTCTTTCTTTCTCAACATCAACAAGACTAGCTAATCATTATGTGGCCTCTAAAATCAAAGTCGGTAGCCCTTTTCTTTCCATAGTCATGATCAACCATTATCCATAATATAGTGACAACTAACCACTTTTCCCTACATGATCGATGTAGTAGCAACAAAAAAATAGAGAAAATTGAGAGAGAGAAAAGGAGAAAGAAATAAAGAAACTAAATCTTTTTTAGGCTAGATTTCTAGGTGCGTCTCATCACTTACACATAATAGAAGAGGAGAGGGTGGGGCTTCTTACTCATCCCAAAACGCTTCTTAACAACGGTAACAAGTGGACTCCATGCCCCGCTAGTCTTGGCAGCGCTAGGTCCAAGCGCCGCCACTGTTTCATACTGATTTTGGCATACCAGTCCTGATTCTAGCAGCTTCTTAGTCGATTCTAACAACTTTTTAGTCGATCCCAAGGGCCATTTTCAAACTCAAAACAAATATTTATTGTTTTTGAGTGATTTTGATGTGTTATGAATCTACTATGAATGTTTGTGTTACAATACTCAGGTAGTGTTTGAGAATGTGTTTTTTTTGTGTGAAAATATATTAAAATAATATATTTTTTTAAAAAATTATTTTTAACATTAACACATCAAAATGATCAAAAAAAATTTTAAAAAAAATTCAAAAATTTTCAAAAGTATTTTTAATCCAAATAACAAACTTTTAAAGTGTTGGGGTCCACACATATATGCGGTAACCCTAAAGTTATGATACCAACGAGGAATCTATAAATAATATTGGAATCAATACCTCATGATCGGGCTGGAAGGATCGGGTTACAACAAGTTTATTCGAAGTGTAATGATTTGGTCTTATTATGAAATTTGATGCGAATTGATATTGTTTTTGAATTATAAAATTTATATATTAATGTTGTTTTTTAATAATTAATTTATACATGGATGTCAAAAATATAATATACAATTAATGTCACATTTCTAAATCACCGTAATTAATTAATGTCACAATGTGACATCAATTTAATTGATGTATTTGTCTTCTATTCTTCGTAAAAATGTCCTCTCAAACAAGCAAACCATGCACACAGATGAGAGAGAGGCTGTGCTTATGAATCAGATGAGAGAAAGAGAAAGCGACGATGGATTGTTGTTTGTTTATAGTTATATGAATTACTTTTTCCTGGCTCCTCCTTTTGGATGCCTTCCAAGTTTCATCATCATCGCACCCTCCTTCAGCTTCTCTCTTCAAGCACTTTCCTTGGAAACTTGCTAATTTTCAATTCCAAAGCTTCTTTCTCTCTCTCAAATGGCAACCTTTATATTTTCAGCAACAAATTAATCTTCTCTCAACATATTTTCAGCTTTTTCAAAACGTGGATTCAAGCCTTAAGCTACCCATCTTCTCTCTCGAGAGATTCTTTATTTTCAGCAACAAATTAATCTTCCTTTTTTTTTTTTTCTGACGGTGTTTTGTTGGAATTTTAACCTCACTCTGTGTAAAATATATCTCACGTGCAAATAATCATGCTAAATACATATGTAAAATATATGAAAAATATTCTCTAACATCGAGGGAAAAAATAAGAAAATTAACTCCAAAATAATCCAGAAAGCAATACAATCACGCAAGACTCAAGTTTTATAGTGAATCTAAAGAAGAAAGAATATTGACAGTAATACATGTTACATCTTTGTATATTATAAAGTTCAATACTATATATAGTAATATTATCACCTTGAACACTGCATTTGTGACTACAGTATCTTAGAAAAAAGCTTTAATATTTTGTCATAAAATCCTTGTTTTCTTATTATTTCAATTCAAAAAAAAAAAACCCTTTTCTGTTAACTGGTATCCTTCTCAGTCCTACCCATTTAAAAGAACACTTGTTCTTATATATATATATATATATATATATATACACACACACATACTAGTTGTCATGCCCACGCGCTGCCGCGGGTTTATGACATGTTTGTGCATTGTTATGGATTTGTAGAAAAAATAAAAATATATATATGGAGAAATGTTTCCAAGAAAAATTAAACTACAAAACTAAATTCTCAACCAGCTTAATATTAAAAAAATAAAATAGACGAAGATAATTTTGAAAAAAATCATAAGAAAAATAAAAGGAAAAAAAATCATGTAGGGAAACACTGCAGCAATCTATAGTGTTTTGTGAGGAAATATACAATTGTAATTCTCAACCAACTCAATATTAAAAAAATAAAATCAATAAATATAACTTTGGAAAAAATCATAAAAAAAACCAAAGGAAAAAAAAAACTATGCAGGAAAACACTGTAGCAATTGTCGCATGTATGCGGCGTCGCGACGATCGTCTACCACTCAGGAAATTGGTGTCTACTTGGCAAGTATGGAGAGACAAGGAATCATCAGTAAAATATGGATTGAGAGTCGCCACCTAGTATTCTGGTCACTAGAAACCCTAACTAGTCTCAGAGATGGGGTACGAAGACTTGTTGCGTAAAGGGAAGGTATTAGCACCCCAATTACGCCCTACCTAAGATAAACTGCATTGTTTTATTGTCTGATAAAATCTAAGGTTTTGGTTGCGTTTTCTAATTGTTGGTCCGTCTAAAGGGTCAAGAAAAGCCCTCCTTAATAAGAAGGTTCTTATCTTAATGAGGTAAAACCTAACCGTTTTAGTGTCCGAAAAAAATAGAATTTAATATCCAGAATACATATCACGTGTAATGTCGTACCCCAGATACTAAAGACAAACAAAATAAATTTTTGTTGTTTTTGAAATTTTCATTGATGTTCTCTTGACTTTAATAAACTGGTTATTAAAGCCAAAATGCATGTTAAAACATTGTTTTTTGGTGTATGAAAAAATACAATATGATTTTTTAGCTTTGAGACACTTGGCCGTATGCATAAAAACATTTTTTTTTCTTTTTTCAAGTTTTTTTAAGTTGATGAAAACCAGGTATTTTAATACCGGATTTGTATTTTTACGATGTAAAATACAGACCGATATTAAGCAAAACAGAGTAGAAAATACACGAAAAAATTACAATTTTTCAAAAGCATTTTTGAGAATTTTTTCTGAATTGGGCCGGACCCCTCCCAAACATTTTGGGTTGGACCGAGTCTGCTGACCCATTTAAACAGTGGGTCTCTCAACTGTTCACATGCAACGTGAACAGTGGCGAGACCCGAAGAAGAAGAAGAAAAAGAAGAAGAAGAAGAAAGGGAAAGGGAAAAAGGCTTACTTGCGGTGACTCACGGTGCTTCTAGCGACTGTGGCAGTGGCAACGACGCTGCTAGTGGTGGCTGGGGGCACGATGGCGCACGGTGCTTCCTCCTCCTCCTCTCCCTCATTTGTTTTTTTCTTTCCTTTTCTCCTCTTCTTTTCTCTCTTTTTTGTTTTGTTTTTTTTTTCTTTTTTTCTTTCGGTCTTCCTCCTCTCTTTTACTCTCTTGTGCTCCCTCTTCTGCTCTCTCTTTCTTTTTGCTCTCTCTTCCCCTGTTTTTATAGGCAAAAAACAAGGGAGAGAGAGACCGAGTGGCCACTGTGCTGCTGCCCCTTCACCGCCCCTCCAACACGTGGAAAGCTTTGAGCAAGTAGAGGGTCCTTGGTCGGCGTCATTTTGATGCTTTTCAGAAGAAGAAAGTCGGTAAAAACAGGGGGAAGAAAAATCTTCTTGTTCCCCTGCTTCGCGTGTCTAGGGGAAGAAGAAGACTCACAGTGTCGTTTAAAACGGCACCATTTGGACAAAATACTGTAGCAATGCGCAATGTTTTTTTTCAAGAAAAAAACTACAAGCTAAATTATCAACTAGCTCAAAATAAAAAAATAAAATTGACAAAGATGATTCTGGAAAAAAAACAAAGAAAATGAAAAAAAAATTATATGGGGAAACACTGTAGAAATCAACATTATTTTAAAGAAAAAACTATAAAGCTAAATTTTCAATCAGCTCAATATTAAAAAAATAAAATTGACAAAAGCAATTCTGAAAAAAACATAAAAAAAGAAGACAATTTTAGAAAAAAAAAAAATAAAAAATAAAAACAAAAAAAATAAAGAAAAAAAAATGTAGGGAAAGCTAAAGCTAAATTCTCAACCAGCTCAATATTTGGAGAAATATTGTAGCAAAACAAAAACCATGTGAGGAAAATACTGTAGCAATCTACAATGTTTTTTTATAAAAAAACTACAAAACTAAATCCTCAACTAGCTCAATATGAAAAAAAAAACCCGAAAAGAACCATTTTGGGAAAAATTCATAAAAAGAAAGAAAAAAAAATCATATAGGAAAACATTGTAACAATTCACAATGTTTTTTTTTTAAATAACAGAGCTAAATTCTCAACCAGTTCATTATTAGAAAAAAAATCAGCACAAATAATTTTGAAAAAAACATACAATTTTTTTTTAAAAGAAGTAAATCATGGAAAAAAAACATGTAAAAACAAAAATAAAATAAAATAAAATAAAAATATTAGTACAACGAAAATAAAAGGCGTGGGGAAAGCTATGGTACTTTCCCCACGCCTTTTAGAGTATTGTTAATATTTGTGTGTCTGTCGACTTAGGTTCTTAGACTCCGTTTGTTTGCAGGAAAGTAGTTTCCTTTTGGAAAGTGGTTTCCTTGGAAAGTGAATTTCAAAAAAGTAAATTATTTTTCAATGTTTGGTCGTGTCATGGAAAGTAAGTTGAAAAATACTTTCTAGTGTTTGGTTATGTTATGGAAAATGAGCTGGAAAATAACTTATTAGTGTTTTTTTCTCAAGTTTATTAAAATAATAAAGAACAAATCTTACAAAGTAAGAAGTTGAATCAAAATGGAATTGGAAAAAATCTAATTTCATAAATTATCTCAAATAAAATAAATAATAATCAAAATAATAGAGATCAAATGTAACAGATAAAGAAATTAAAATAATAATAATTATAATTTCATAAATTATTTTAAATAAAATAAGTAACAATTAAAAGAACGAGGACCAAATTTGATAGATAAAAAGTTTTAATTTAAAAAATGATAAGAGAAAAGTAAATAACTATCATAAAAATAAGGACTAAAGTTAATATAAAAATCAAATTAAATCAAATTTTAAGGAATGAATTTGAAGAAAAAAAAGATTCAAATAAAATATATAGCAATTAAAATTTTAAGGACCAAATTTGACATAATCAATAAATAATATGATATTTTTAATTTTTTCACAACTTCTTAAAAGTGTTTTCCGCCTAAAATAAAAGGAAAATATTTTCCTGAAAATCAAGCTAAATATTCCTTTTACAAGAAAATGTTTTTTTGTTGACTAACTTTTTTAATAGTAAACAAATACAAAAAAATTTAAAAAATAATTTTTAAAAACTACTTTTTAAAAAACAAATATATTCACTTTTCAGAAAATAAACCCTTCCTTAAGAAACAAAGAGCCCCGTCTTCTCCCTTTCTTTTCCATCGCCAACATGGGCGCACACTTCACAGCTTCGCCCGTAGTTTCCTTTCAATTCTCATTCTAGTTGTTTTCTTATTTAAACAATCATAATGGACCCACCGTGTTCTTACGACAGATTCTTGGTTTTTAGATGCTAATTATAAACAACTACTTGGAAATTCTTGCTACGTGGTCAAGACGCTTAATTAAACTCGTGGTAAAAGGGAAGACTTTAAGAAATGCGAGTAATTGTCCGTGGCAAGTCAATGCCAGTGGTCCAAAACAACAATTTACTTGGAACAAGACCTCAGATTAATCTAATGTTTGACATTTAAATAGAATTGGCCTATTGTACAGTCCGATCCTTCATTAATGTGGGATATACGTGCACGAGTACTGTGTTAAAAACCCACCATCTTATATGCACGAATTTAAGTTGAGATGGAAGTAATTGTGTTTAGTAGAAAATGCCTTTTGCTTTTTTTTTTTTACTTGGATATTCGGGTCAATTTAGATGCATCTCGACTAATTTTACGAGTCCTGAAATTAATAACTATATAAATTTCTAGTGGCTCTAAAAAAACTGGAACTCAAACTCGTGATCATTAAAAAACAAACTTAAAACTTAACCAATTAAGCTAGTTATTAAGATTGACATTTTGCTTTTTTCTACTCAAGAAACATGCATCAACATTAATTTAATCGCAGTCTTTCCATATTCCCGTTTTTATCTAAGCATATGCTCCGAAAATATGTTAAATCATGGTTCTTTCACGAGCCTTTTAGATTTATGACAGCTAGTTACTCTCGTAGCAAGTTTCTTTCTCCAATCTGGAAGCCTTCATAGTTTCTTTTGGATAGGTCTTGGATATTAAGTAATACCTTGGTTATTTACCTGTTTTGAGTTCAGGCATATTCTTTGGAATGACAAGGCTGACTAGTTTTGGTCAGGGCCAGGGGCTGGCATTTTTGGACTCTTTAAAGTTACGGGAGCGCATTTTAAAACTACCCATAGGTGGGCCAAAGCAAACTGCTATATACAGGAAGAAAAGTATTTTGTTCTTCCTATATGGGTCGCTGTTGTGCTTATGTGGAACAATTACTGGACACAAATTCTTCGGCGAACATATATAGTCATATTTAGCCA
>Ga0325410_1006408_pt1 | contig 12914 bp, 3 predicted proteins | sample PopdelMetagenome_16_FD_206182 | JGI IMG/M metagenome (GOLD analysis project Ga0325410, IMG submission 206182) | Populus deltoides microbial communities from Bellville, Georgia, United States - Xylem-PdIQD-R3 | ecosystem: Host-associated > Plants > Phyllosphere > Stem > Wood/Secondary xylem... | reverse complement strand
GATCATCGTCTTTTTTCACGAGAGGTTGTGCCATCGCTAATTACGTTATTAAATTGCAGGATCTGTGATTTATTGTCTCACTAAGAAGGCACAAGTGAAATTTTAGAAGAGAGTGCTCTCTCTCTCTATCTCTCTGTTATTTGCTCTGCCCTCTGTGTATTGAGCTATGAAGAGGAGCGGGTTTAATCTGATGAGAGTGAGCATTGTTGAGTCTGTTTGAAGTAATAGCATCTAATTAATGAAAGAAAGCCACGTTGACAGGGGATTTGTTTTTCCATTTTTAACCTCGGTATTTTGAGGTGGGTTACCAAATCGCCCCTCACCTGCTTGTTGTTTCTTTTTAGTTTAGGAGACTGAGGGCGATGCTGATTTTTTTCGAGCAAAAAAAGGATGCTTATAAGTGTATTTAAAAAACAAAAAAATTGACATCCTAAAAAAACAAATAATAATAATTTTCAATATTCAAGAATTAAAACAATAAATAAAAATTAAAACAAATCAATAAATAAAAAAATCATAAAAAATACCAGCAAACACGAGTGATGAAATTGAAAAACATCATGGTTATAGGTTTAATAATGAAAATAAAAACAAATTAATAAAATGACTAAAAATTAAAAATTAAAACATTTATGGTTAAATCTCAAGTATCATCAAATATTGAATTGAAGAAGAAAATTCTCAAGGCTACAAATTCACAAAATAATCCAAATTAAAAATAAAAATTAAAAAAGTGGTGATCAAATCTAGAAAAAAAAAATCAAAATACAGTATTTTAAAGCTATGCTCGACTCGACAGATTAACTCGTAACCTGGAAGACCTGGACTTAGGTTGGCCCGAGTTTCAAAAGAAATTGGAATGAAGCACGAAAAACATTTGATTCTAATGTTTAATTCAAAAGCAAAATTTCTTATCAAAAAACTAAATTGACCAAGTATAAAAAAAAAAAAAGCTCTGGATAACTGTTTTTTCAAAATGAATAAAAAATCTTATAGAAAGTGGAAAAGGTAAGAAAACTTCTCAAGATGGGACAAAAAACAATTAGCTAAAAAAAAGAAAAAATTAAGCAAATCTGAGTGAATCTTTTAAAGCCAAATTAATATTTCAAAGTCGCAAAGCATTAAATCTCACACTTATATCCAGCTAAGAAGCTGAATATAAAATAAATTTAATGTTGAAAAGTAAGATTAATTAAATTAATTTTAAATTATTCTTTTTAAAATAGCATGATCTAGCAAATAGCACAAAAACAGGGTAGTATCAGGCCAATTTAATATTGAAGAGTGAAATAATTTAATTTAATCTAATAAAAAAATTCATTTTAAAAGAGGTAGATCTAGAAAAAACAAACTCGAGGTAACCTGTGTTACTCTCAAAAAATCAGAAAACTCCCATAAAAATAGAAAAAAATATCGGATGATAAAACAAAAAATAAAAGATATTATAAAAAGGAATGAAAAATCCAAAAAAACCAAGGCGAACCTACCCCAAATTAATATCTCAAACTCACAACTTGTTAAGCTCTGGACCCGGGCTCAATCAAGAAGGTCAATACCCGATAAATTTAATGTTGAAGTAAGAAATCGCAAAATAAAATTAAACTAAAAAAATTAAAGTTTAAAAATTCATTAGGAAAAAAAACCAAGCAAGAAGAGTGAAATTGAAAAACAAACTAATTCTATAAACCATTTTAAATAAAATGAATAAAAATTAAAAGAATGATAATTAAATTAAATATATGAAAAAATCAATCGAGGATGAAATTAAAAAATAAAATCTAATTTAATGAATTATTTTATATATAAAAAAATATTAGTCAAGAGACTAAGTATGAAATCTTGAAGAAAAAAAACCAATTGAAGGGTTGTATTGATTTTTTTTTCAATAATTAAATTTCAAAGATAAAAAAATTCAGGAGAGATAAAATTAAAAACAATTTTTTTATAAATTAGTCAAACAAAAAAAATACTAATAAAGACTAAATTTGAAGACAAAAGTAATTAAAGAGATGCATTGAATTTGTTTTTGGACAATATGCTTTTATAGGATAAGAAATTTATAAAAAGATATTATAAAAAGGAATGAAAAAATCCAAGAAAATCAGGGTGAACCTACCACATATTAATATCTCAAACTCATAATTTGTTAAGTTTTAGATCCGGGTTCAATCAGGAAGGTCAATACCCAATAAATTTAATGTTGAAATATGAAATTGTAAAATAAAATTAAACTAAAAAAATAAAGTTTAATTCATTAGAAAAAAAAACCAAGAAGAGTGAAATTGAAAAACAAACCAATTCTATAAACCATTTTAAATAAAATGAATAAAAATTAAAAGAATAATAATTAAATTAAATATATAAAAAATCAATTAAAGATGAAATTGAAAAATAAAATTTAATTTAATATAAAAAAATACCAGTCAAAAAACCAGGAATGAAATCTAGAAAATAAAAAACCAACTGCAGGGTTGCATTGATTTGTTTTCAATGATTAAATTTCAAAGAAAAAAAATTCATGAGAAATAAAATTAAAAATAATTTTTTTATAAATTAGTCAAACAAAACAAATCCTAATAAAAAAAACCAAAGATTAAATTTGAAGAGAAGTATTGAATTTGTTTTTGGACAATGCACTTTCCTAGGATGAGAAACAAAATGAGAAAAAAATAAAATTTATTGTTGATAGTGTTAGAGTCCTATTAATGCAAGTAGTATTTAATTTAAATAAACTCCTAGCTTTTAGGAGCTACGACTAAGTAATTCATTCAGTTACCACAGTTTTCGGGATGTGAAGACGTGGTTTGTTTCTGTTTCATTGTGTTCCAGCTGTAATGGCTATTTAAGCCAAAGGACTTTTGTTTAATGAAGTATTATTCATGATCTATACAATCTCGTAGAACTATAGGTCTTTGAATATATCATAATTGGTATCAGAGCTCTTTAACGGGCCTAACTGGGATTACAAGAGTAAACGAGAGTTTGAGAGTTTTTTTTTCTTTCAATGGCAGAAGGAAGCAGCACAAGTTGTGTGCCTAAATTTATAGGGCACTATGATCATTGGGCTGAACTGATGGAAAATCTGCTTCGTTCCAAAGAATATTGGAATGTTGTGGATCGTGGCGTTATGGTGCATGTTGCAGGGGAAGCACGATCTTTTTCATCAGTGGTGACAGAAAGTATTCAACTCACCGATGCTCAAAGAAAGGAGCATGAAGAAAACAAGCTGAAGGACTTGAAGGCAAAGAATCTTCTTTATCAAGCAATCGAACGAGATGTATTTGAGACCATTCTTGACAGAAGTTCCTCAACGACAATCTGGGACTCTATGAAGCAAAAGTTTCAAGGTTCAACACGGGTTAAAAGGGCACAACTACAGTCATTACAATGTGACTTTGAAGTTCTTCGCATGAAGGAAGGAGAATCAGTGAATACTTATTTTGCTCGTGTTTTATCCATAGCCAACAAAATGAAGGCTCATGGAGAAAATATGAGTGAAACAATAATTACAGAGAAGATTCTTTGATCAATGATTTCCAAATTCAATTATGTAGTATGTTCAATTGAAGAATCTAACAACATGACTACGATGACCATTGACGAACTCCAAAGCAGCCTTCTTGTGCATGAGCAAAGAATGAAGAGTCAAGGTGAAGAAGAACAAGTCTTCAAGATCACTCATGACGACAGAGCAGGAAGGGGAAGGGGAAGGGGAAGAGGAATTTGGCGAGGTGGATGTGGCAGAGGAAGACAAAGCTTCAACAAAGCCACTGTAGAGTGCTACAGATGTCATAAACTAGGACATTTTCAAAATGAATGTCCTAGTTGGGAAAAAGGTGCAAATTATGTTGAATTAGATGTGGAGGAAGAACTCTTACTGATGGCTTACGTAAAAGAGAAGAATGCAAAGAGAGAAGATGTTTGGTTCCTAGACTCAGGTTGTTCTAACCATATGTCCGGAAACAAGGATTGGTTTATAGACATGGATGAGCAGTTTAGACACTCAGTGAAATTAGGCAATGGTGCAAGGATGATGGTGATGGGAAAAGGGAACATTAAGCTCGAAACTGCAGGCTTAACTCAAGTGATACAAGATGTGTTTTACATTCCTGAGCTCAACAACAATTTATTGAGCATAGGTCAATTTCAAGAGCGAGGGCTAGCTATTGTCATGAAAGATAGAGCTTGTAAAATATATCATCCTACAAGAGGCCTTATTATGCAAACTCTGATGGCTGCGAACAGGATGTTTGTCTTACAAGCCACTATGCTTACTCAGTCGTCAAAATGTTTAATAGCAATGGAAGATGACTTAACAGAACTGTGGCATCGTTGTTATGGTCATGTGAACAACAAAAGCCTCAAAGTTTTGGAGAACAAGCAACTTGTCAAAGGGCTTCCTCAATTCAAAGTTACAAACAAAGCATGTACAGTGTGTTATCGTGGAAAACAACACAGAACAACCATTCCTAAGAAGAGTCAGTGGAGGGCTTCAAAGAAACTTCAGCTAGTACATGCCGACTTGTGTGGTCCAATCACTCCAACATCAAGTAGTCTCAAAAGGTACTTACTGTGTTTTATTGATGACTTCAGTAGAAAAGCTTGGATTTATTTCTTAGCTGAGAAGAGTGAAACATTTTCAATGTTCAAAGTATTTAAACAACTTGTTGAGAAAGAGTCAGGGTGTAATATAAGTTGTTTAAGAATAGATAGTGGAGGTGAGTTCACTTCTATGGAGTTCAATGTGTTCTGTGTCAATAATGGAATTAAGAGGCAACTTACTGCTGCCTATACTCCTCAACAAAACGGAGTGGCAGAACGTAAGAATCGAACGGTATTAAACATGGTTCGATGCTTGCTTTCAGAAAAGGAAATGCCTAAAATTTTTTGGCCAGAAGCTGTTAGATGGGGATTACATATATTAAATAGAAGTTTAACTGTGGTCGTGAAAGGAATGACTCCTGAAGAGTGTTGGAGTGGAGAAAAGTCAAATGTCAAATACTTCAGGGTCTTCGGTTGTATTGCTAATGTACACATTCCTGACAGGAAGAGAGCCAAGTTAAATGAGAAGAGTCATAGATGTGTGTTTCTTGGTGTTAGTGACGAATCGAAAGCCTATAGGCTTTATGATCCTGCTGCCAAAAGAGTGATCATTAGCAGGGATGTTGTGTTTGAAGAAAATGAAAGCTGGAATTGGATGCAGAGTACTGATGAAGTAAAAAATGATGTTTTTACCTGGGAAGATAGTGATGATGGGGAAATCAGTGACTATGATGATGAAGAAGACAGCAACAACGAACATGTAGACGAAGCTGGACCAGATACAGAGGAGTTGGGACGAGACAATGAACATGTAGAAGAAACTGGTCAGGGTACAGAAGAGTTGGGAGGAGAAGATGATTCTGCTGGTCCACATACGGGCGAGATAGAAAGAGAAGATATTGCAGGATCAGGGGAGAGAGTAAGGAGAGCACCTAGATGGATGGAAGACTATGTCAGTGGAGATGGTATTCCTGAAGAGTCAAACTTGGCTTGTTTTATGGTACATGATGATCCAATATGCTTTGCAGAAGCAGTAAAAGAACAAAAATGGAGGGAAGCGATGGATTTGGAAATTGCAGCTATAGAAAAGAACAAGACATGGGAACTTGTAAGTCAGCCGGAAGGGATAAAGACAATCGGTGTCAAATGGATTTTTAAAACAAAGTTGAATTAAAAGGGAGAAGTGGATAAATGCAAAGCACGTTTGGTAGTCAAAGGTTATGCTCAGAGGTATGGGATTGATTACAGTGAAGTCTTTGCACCTGTGGCTCGTTGGGACACCATTAGATTGATCCTGGCTCTAGCAGCGCAGAAAGGATGGGTTGTTTTCCAACTAGACGTCAAGAGTGCGTTTCTTCATGGGGAACTGAAGGAGGCAGTATACATAGAGCAGCCAGAAGGATATGTTCATAAAGGCGAAGAGCATAAAGTCTTGAAGCTTAAGAAAGCTCTTTACGGCTTGAAACAGGCTCCAAAAGCCTGGTATAATAGAATCGAAGGATTCTTCATAAAGGAGGGCTTTAAGAAATGCAGTCATGAGCATACACTGTTTCTCAAACATGAAGCTGACGGTAAATTCTTAATCATTAGTCTTTATGTGGATGATTTAATTTATACAGGGAATGATGTTGAATTATGTGAGAAGTTTAAGAAGTCAATGAAGTTAGAGTTTGACATGAGTGACTTGGGGAAGATGAAATATTTTCTGGGAGTTGAGGTTCAGCAAAGTTGTGAAGGGATTCATTTATGCCAAATGAAGTATGCTGGGGAAGTTTTGGAAAGATTTGGAATGGGAAGCTGCAATCCTGTGAAAAATCCCATTGTGCTAGGCACGAAACTGGTAAAAAACAGTGGAGAAGCCAGCATAAACTCAACACTATTCAAGCAGATAATTGGCAGCCTAATGTATCTATCAGTAACAAGACCTGAAATAATGTTTGTTGTTTGCCTGTTGAGTAAATTCATGACAGACCCGAAAGTATCTCATATGGCTACAGCAAAACGGGTCCTCAGGTATGTGAAGGGGACTATGAATTTAGGAGTATTCTATAAAAGAGGTGCTGAGAACGTGGGAAGCTTGAGAGTGAATTATGAGAACAGTTTTGATAATCTTGAGGCTTATACTGATAGAAGAAGATAGAAGAAGCACTTCTGGATATGTGTTTCTTCTAAGTGGTGGTGTAGTTGCATGGAGCTCACGAAAACAACCTGTAGTAACTCTTTCCACCACTGAAGCAGAATATGTAGCCGCTGCAGCATGTGCTTGTCACAGTATTTGGATGGAAAGAGTACTCAACAGTCTCGATTTTTCTTCATGTAAGTGTGTCAAGATTTTTTGTGATAATAGTTCAACAATCAAGTTATCAAAAAATCCAGTTCTTCATGGAAGAACCAAACACATCGATATAAAGTTTCATTTCTTACGCGACTTGGTTAAGGAAGGTGTTGTGGAGCTAGTACATTGTGGCACTAGTGAGCAGATGACAGATATCATGACAAAGCCGTTGAAGCTTGAATCGTTTTTGAAGCTACGTAATATGCTGGGAGTTCAAAGCATGAAGTATGTAAACTGACTTGTTTCCAGCAAGTGCAGTTTAAGGGAGGATATGTTAGAGTCCTATTAATGCAAGTAGTATTTAATTTAAATAAACTCCTAGCTTTTAGGAGCTACGACTAAGTCATTCATTCAGTTACCACAGTTTTCGGGATGTGAAGACGTGGTTTGTTTCTGTTTCATTGTGTTCCAGCTGTAATGGCTATTTAAGCCAAAGGACTTTTGTTTAATGAAGTATTATTCATGATCTATACAATCTCGTAGAACTATAGGTCTTTGAATATATCACAGATAGCAAACAAAGATGAAAAAGAAACACGTGTTGCTTGGTCAGGTAGGTATTGTCGAGAGAATTTCATTGTTGCCTTGAGAATCACCATTTAACCATGTAAATTATCTGCATGTGCCTCCACAAATTTACTGGAGGGCAAATTAATCATTTAAATAATATTTTATAACCGGTAAAATACACAACAACTACTCTCTTAATTTAACAATTACACAAAAAAATAAAAATAAAAATAAAAATACTTGTATACCCGTTTCTTTTTCTTTTTTAGCTTCGAAAAGAGGATTAATGGTGGGCACTGACCAGCAGTCACACAGTCTATGGATGTAAGTTGGGTGGGCTTGAATTATTGGTTATTTGGGCTCAACAGTTTTGAACTATTGATTCCTTGCCTAAATGCGTAAGCTCGATAAGTGCATCATCTAATATTTCTTATCAAATTCACTTCGAAAAGAAAAATTACCACCAGTAAATTCGCCTAGCAAGGTGAATTTTAAGAACGGTAATTGAAATTACTTGAAAGTGAATTGAGAGAGAATCTTTCAATAAAATTACCATGATCAGTCCATGTATAAATGCCGAATGTTGTGCATTGTCATTAGTGATCTTTTTATTCACTAAATATACACGTGAATGCATGTTATTTTGTTGCAATGCCAATTTGATTTTCAAGCTTTTTAAAAAATAAATTTGGAGGCTAAAAGTTATAAATGCTACTTCAAAATTTAGAGACTCCTAACTCCAAAATATTAAAAAACAATACCCATAGATAGCACAACTTAAAATGAGAAAATATTCGTTGAATAATATAGTGTTTGGTTACTGTTTTAAGATGAAAGAGATACAAACAGGTGAGGCAAAGAAAACAAAATATAAAATAAGATTGAGAAATAATCGTATTTGGTAATGATTTACAAGACAAAATGATTGTCTCTATATCATGTTTGGTTATAATGCATAAGACAAAATAAAATATAAAAAAAGTCTGTTTTACCATTAATATGTATTGTTATCAAACTTGCTATAAAACAATGATTGACTTGACGGGTTGATTTGGAGCCTAAACTAGTTCGAATTTAAGAAAAAATAGAGAAATGATTGACTCAACCTGACCCGATTAAAAATATGGGTCAAGAATCCATTAACTTTTTTGAAAAAAATTAAGAACTTAAGGTCAGTCGAGTTGAACCTCCTGACCCATGATCTAAACCTTGTCTTGGGCCGACTCTCGAGTCGAGTTTGAAAATTATGATAATAACTACTTTTATTCGTATGTTAACTTAGATTAACCCATGTTGACTCTCCCGACTTGTGACTTGGTATACTTACAAAAACTACAAAAATAACATTTTTTATCATTATATTGACCCGGGTCACCCCAGTTTGACCCTTTAAATCCATGACTGTAACCATGCCCCTAGTTAATCCCAAATCAAGTTTTAAAACTATAATAATAACAACTTTAATTTTATGTTAATCCGGGTCAACTTGGGTTAATCCTCCTAACACATGACTTTTAACTCCAGTTGACTCTCAAGTTGGGTTTTAAAATTATGATAATAATCATTTTTGTTTTTATATTGACCTGAGTTAATGGTCAACCCTATTCGTGACCTGGGCCTTGACCCAAATTGTGAAGCCTGAGAATAAAGTATGCAAAAAAAAAAAAGTAGGGGGGGAGTTTATAATAATTAAAAAAAATGTTGTTATATATATATATATATATATATATATATATATATATATATATATAAAATAGAAGGGGCTAAAATAAGAAAAAGGGAGAAAGATGGGACCAAAATGAATTAAGAAAAGATGGGACTATAAATACCCATCCCTTCTCTCATTCATGACCGGGGGAGGTAACAAAAAGAAAAGGGGAGGGAAATTTTTCAGATTTTCCTTCACCAAGCTTAAGAGAAAACACCTAAATTTCTATACCTACACAAACCTTAGATTTTCTACGTGGGGAGACAAACCGGGGCAGGAGATTTGCAAGAAGAAAAAGTGATAGAATTTCTATGAGAAGAGGGAGTGGGAGGCCGGCTGCTTGTAGAGAAGAAAGGGGTTAGGAAACTTTAATCAAATCAGAAATCAAACCTAAATTTCCTCCAGGTATGAAGTTCTAAACCAATTGGGAAAGCCAAATTAAATTCATGCAAGAATTGTGCATTAATTTGAAGTTTGAAAAATTAGGGTCTTTGAGTAAAATTTGGGGAAATGTGGAATTAATTGGAACTAAATGAGTTGAGCAGCATAGGTTGCCTAAAAAGGATGGAATTATGCAAAGAAGATTTCAACAAAAACCAAAGACCATGGGGAAATAGTGGCCAGCCATGAGATTGTTAGGAAAGAAAGGAAATTGCGATAGTTGCGTTGTTTTCCTTATTGCAAAATTGAAACAGGTTTCAGGAGGTGAATGATAAGGAAATGTGGTGATTGAGTGTGTATATATATATAAAAAAAAAAAATAAGAGAAGGAACTGATTTTAAAGGACCGGCCACTGGAGGGGAAGAAAAAAAAAACAGAGGAGAACGTATGACTCCCCTGTTAATTAATTACGTGTGTTGTTATAGTGTAGTTACAAATTGTAACTTATAAGGGAAAGGAACCTACGTTCCAGGTAAGGTGAAAACATGGCTGAAATTGGCTGAAATTGATGGGGGGAAAAGGATTGGAAATAAAAATTGTAGGTACCTTCTCCATTGACATAACAGGGCAGATTTGTTGCCCTGGTTCCTGAGAGAATTTGGACCTGAAGATGATAGAATCTAGGGAGGGTCCATCATAGAAGTTGTAGCCGAAAGTGTTAGCTTTCCAACGAATCTGACCCCGCCTAATTTGGAGTCCTAGAACTCCAGATACAAATGAAAATCTGAGGAGAGGTCAAGCTGCCATCCCTGTTGGCAATTTCGGCCAAGTCGATAAAACGGCAAAATTTAGCTGTATTAAGGGTAGAATTTGTTTTCTCGCCCTTACCAAAGTGTGTCTTGATCTTCAAAAAGAATAAACGGTAATCAAAATTGAATTTATGATGTCCACTTGGACTACAAATGAACCGAAAATGTGAAAGGATGATAATGAGGAATGTAAGTGAGAAAGAAAAGATTGGTAAAAGAGAAATGAATATTATTCCCATTGTTGTTGTTGTGTTGTGATATGTGGACTAATATGGAATAATGATGGGTGTTTGTGGTTTCAGGAGGAATCGCGGGAGGAGTACAACAACAACAGGGGAACGCAAGTCGAACGTCTACATCAGGTAGGTACTCGGTACCTATATCTCCTCTTTTTAATAATTATTTTAACTAACTATTGAACTATAAAAATTTGGTGCATATTGATGAGGAAAAGAAAGGGGAAAAGGAAAGGTGAAATGGTGGGAAAATAGAAATGAGGACTAAATTTAAATTATAGGTCCTTTTAGAGGAGATGAACAGTAACAACAAATTTTAATAATGATTGTTTCTCGAATTTGATTAGCCTGTCTCTGATATGGGAGGCTAATGATGTTAACCAAGCTGGTTAACATCGGCATTACCGGTACGTGGGAGGAGAAATATAAAAACTGGATTAACTATTCAGGTTCAAAATAGTTAATGATATCGGCGGGTGATGTCGATATCGGTAAAATTTGTAAACTTGATTAACTATTCGGATTCAAAATAGTTAATGATATCGGCGGGTGTGGTCGATATCGGCAAAACTTATAGACTTGATTAGCTTTCCGAGGTGAAAGCTAATGATGTCAAGAATCCTTGACATCGGCATACCCGAGGACCTCCCAAAGTAGCATAGAATAGTGATTAACTATTTTGGTTCAAATATATATATATATATAATGACACCAACGGTCGTGTTAGCGTCGGCATTTTCATGAATCTGATTAGTTGACCCCAGGATGGAAAACTAAAGACACTAATGGAGGTCGTTAGTGCTGGTATAGTCTTCCTAATGTGGGGAGAAATAGTTAAAGGAAATAAACTGGATAATCCTAAAAAGGGATGGTGGTGGTGTATTGAAATTGCATATGACTTAAGTAGGTAGATGTGTTGTATAAATTTCTTCCGTGAATTGTTTGTATTTTAGTTATTTTTAATTATATGGAAAATTTATGTTTTGCAGGTCTCTCCCATTCACGTCAGGAGTAGAATTTAGGTTCCTTATCCCTTTTGTATAAGTTAGGAACTTAGAGATTTTCATGTAATTTTGTTATGCAGCAAACATGTAACCTGAATAGAATAGTATACTCCTTATATTATTATGTTTTGGAATATTAATGTATTAATCTATACTTGGGAAAATTATAGCGTAATAGCTTATGTTCAAAACGCTAAATTGTGTTGTGCTTATATATATGAAATTTCAGTGCTTGGATGGTCCTCTTAATTAATAATTTATGTATGTGATATGAGATGGAGATTGAGAATGAAGATTTGTCCTAAGTATATTCTCGAATGAATAAAATGATTGAATGTACCAATCATGGATGTGATTATGGGTGGGATGCGATTATAATTGTGTGCAGGATAAATTGTCGATAACTTGGGATCTCCCGGTATAGGGGAGACTCTGCCGAAATTTCGTTAGAAATTTTGGTGAATTTAACAAAATAAAATAAAATAAAATAAAATAACTCAATTTGCCCTTTATGTAAGAGTTAAACAAATATATATTGATTGAAATTGTTTTGAGGTTGTTGCACAAATCGACCCCCGAATTGAGTCTTAAAACTATGATAATATCCATTTCTATTCTTACGTTGACTCAAGTCAACCCAACCCATGACCCGAGCCTCGACTAGTGACCCAAGATTTTTTCTAGATCGACTCTCGAGTTGGGTTTTAAAATTAGGATAATAATCATTTTTATTATTGCATGTCTTAGTTTGATAATTTTGAAATTAAAAGTTTTTTACAAGGATATTTTATGAATAAAAAAGTAATAAATATTGTTTATGGGATATGTATCCTCTGACCCTCTTGTTTTGTAAGTATATAAATTAAGTCCAAAACTGTCACAAAAAATATATTTATTTTCATGTCTCTATCTCTTAAACCAAACACATTTCTGTTTACATTGTCTTTATCTTTTTTGTTCACGAATGACAGGTGAACATAACAGTAATCAAACACTATCTTATAATCACGGGTGGCGAGTAGTTGATTTTATCAGGTTAATTTATGAGACAATTAATTAATTTAATTTAATTTCAAAACAATGTTATTTTAGCTTTTTAGATAAAAAAAATAACATTGTTTTAAATTAAAAATAATAATTGAAGTTGTCTTACTTGGTTTTGTTAAGTTGTGAGTTGATCATTAGACAGCATAATTTGATAATGAAAAATTTTTAAACAATTTAAAAATGAATTCTGTACATATAATTAAAAATGTGTTTAATATTAAGGTAATTTTTATAATTACGGTTTGAAAAAACATGTTTAAAAAAATTGTAGAGTTTTTAAACTCAAGTTTTGACCATGTTCCAAGATGAAAAATAATTTTATGCAATTAAGAACAAATAAC
>Ga0325410_1006406_pt1 | contig 12916 bp, 7 predicted proteins | sample PopdelMetagenome_16_FD_206182 | JGI IMG/M metagenome (GOLD analysis project Ga0325410, IMG submission 206182) | Populus deltoides microbial communities from Bellville, Georgia, United States - Xylem-PdIQD-R3 | ecosystem: Host-associated > Plants > Phyllosphere > Stem > Wood/Secondary xylem... | reverse complement strand
GAAAAGCAGAGTTGGATCCTACCAAAGTTTTGCCCAAAATTCCGATAGAAATTCATGAAGATTTGACAGTGGAAATTCAACTAGTGAAAATAGTGGACTGAAGTGTAAAGGAGTTAAGGAATAAAAAGGTACCATTAGTAAAAGTCATGGCTCTAAATATTGATAAAAAAATTTTCTTGTGATGAGCCTTTAAATTGTTTTCTCTGATGAGATCATGCATTTACCATTCAATTGTGCCTTGTTCTTTCTTTTACCTGTATTATTTTTGCTCAAATCAAATTTTCACACTCACTCAAAAATGTTTTTTGCTTTTAGGAATTTTAAAAGTGGATCCTCAATAAAAACACAACTTTTACATTAAGAATAATTGGTTTAGCTTTGGTGAAAACTTAATTTCTATGGACAAAGAAGATTGGAAAGAAAGTAATGTTGTGCAAGTAATGTTGTCCAATTCACTAGGTTAGTAAAACAATTAGAATAAGCAATAAAACCTAATTAGGAAGACCTGCAATTAGTTAACATAGTAGTAACTAATAAGAATCAGATGGAGTTGAAAGTTGAAACATTAATTTCAGCAAAGGAGATGTCACAACCTAAAATTTAAGCACGTGATTGGTAGATAGGTCAAGGCACTCCTAGGATTACCTCACTTATGCTAAGCCTTAAACTTGAACATAATTCTATCATAACTAAAAAAAAATTGATATAAAGACTAATCATCTCTTTGTATTAATAGATTATATATGCATATACATGTCATCCTAAAAGAATAACCTATAAACTATTGTAATTGTGAGCTCAAGTTATACACAACCTCACATGTTATATTTATAAAACGAGTATCAAAATAAAAAGGCCCACGTGAAAAAGAAGAGTTGGGCATACCAATTTAGTGTATAGATAAAAATCTCCTCCTAATAAGTTGTACTTAATCAGCTAACATGGATTATATACCTGAAAAGATTAAAATGCTATAATTATAGGTTTTTCATAACTTGTGAATAAATAATACCAAATATTCAAGTAGAAGACCAGGTTATAATGTGATTAATTCATTACGTAAGAGTATAATTAAGCAGATTAATAACACATATAAACATAGGTCAAGTTATGTTACTCTTTTATAGTGCATTATACATATCCACTAGAAAAAGTGTTTGTTTCACACATCCTAAAAAAAAAACCCCTACTAGATAGAGCATCATACAAATTTGTGTAATGAACTTTCATGCAGGCTAGTGTCACCCCCAATTAGCTAGGGTGATTAGATTCTACTATGTGCATATAAACTAATATTGCCCTTTTAGCTTCGGTATTCTTACTTATATAACTCTACAATCCATGTTAGATTAATATTCCAAAATCACACCATTCAAAAAGTGGATAATCAATCTACTCATATGTAATTCATATATAATATTATTCATATTCATGATTTACATATATTAGTATTATTCCCATAATCATATTCAATATTATTTACTCACAATATATATTACAACAATCAAAAGTTGAATTAACCATCAACACATTCATCAATCACATAAGAGCAGACAATGAAATCTTTTACAAGGAATTCAAGGAACTCATCTTTCCTTCTATTTTTTCAAGCATAAACTAAATTTATAACATCCTTGATAATTATATCATCATAATCATACATAATTTCAAACAAAGATTACACCTAGAAAATATTTTTAATTGGCTGAACTTATCCCCCTCTCATCATATAAATTTGTTTTCATTTTTAAACAACTCCTTATTCAATATATTTTTTTTATGTCTAATGACCAATTTTCTTATTACTTTCTAGTTTCCACAAATTCCTAATATGAAATCTAAAGTCAAAATTTGGGTTTATTCCTTTAATCATTAATTCATCAATATTTCCACAAAAATACTCCCCCCACTGTTTTTACTCACATATTATTTAATTGTTTAAGCCAGTCAACGGTCAACCATTCCAAACATTTGGATGAAATACAACCAAAATTTTCTCTCTGATTCCGTACAGAACATTTCTGTCCCTTCATTCCCTTCCAGCTCTTGCTAGCCTCTCATAACAAAGACCATTTCAGTCATGCAATCCCCACCAAAAAAAAAAAAAGGAAAAGGAAACGGAAAACCTAAAACAAAGAAAGAAAAACCAAAAAACAAACGTTGAAGTCACATATACTCTAAAATTAATGATTGTCTCTATTGTCTCTCTTTCACCTTCTTTCTTCTTGAAACCCCTGACCTTGAACTCTCATTTGCTTAATTTGTTCCTAACACAAAAAACAAAATTTACAGTACCAGAAAAATGGAAAAAGAACTGTCTGAAAAACATCCACCTGAGAAACAGCTCTCTAATAATTCAGACAGTTCTGTCAACAAAGAAAATGGCACCAATATTATTACCAATCTCAATGCCAATCACGATGATCACCCTGAAACTGAAACCTGTGATCTGCTGGTGTCCCAGTCACCAAAAACAGAGGTTAAAGTGGAAGAATCAGACAACATAAGTCATGAGATTGAGGAAGTTCATCAAGAGGAGAAAGAAAATGATGAAAAAATTGAAGACAGCCCTCCTACTCCTCCAGAAATTCATTATACCATTGAAACTGTCTCTCTAGATATTGATCAGTTTCTTATAACATTGTCATCCACTCCAAAAGATGCAATAGAGACAATTGATGGAGAATCAAAAGAAGAGAAAGATGGGAAGGCTTCCATAGAGATTCCTGTGTTTGTTGAAAAAATTTTAGATCTTGTTGAAGAAAAGGTGGCAAATCATGACTTGAATGAAGGGAAAAGGAAGTGGGGTCAAAATCCTGAGGAGGATTCATCTTTTCTTGAAGCTATAAATCGAATTTCCAAGCTAACATCTTCTATTGATAAATTGAGACCCGATCCAAATCCTGCAGCATTAATCAACCGCATTGGAGGAATTCAGCAACAAGCAATGTCATGCTTGGAGAATGAATTCAAGGTCATTCTTGAAGATATTAAACACAGTGATCAAGATCCTACTAATGATGCAAAAGGGAAACAACATGAAGCTGATCACAGCGTAGTGCAGGAATCTGAATCAATAGAAACTGACAACGTTTTAGGATATTCTGATTATGCTGTTTCCATTTTGAATAGAATTGCGAAGGCTATGATTGAAGGAGGATTTGAATCTGAATGTTGCCAACTGTACATGATGATTAGGGGGCAAGCATTTGATGAGTGTTTCATTGAGACAGGATTTGAGAAGATCAGCATTGATGAGGTGCAAAGGATGCCATGGGAAGCATTGGAGAGAGAGATCCCTATATGGATCAAGGCCGTCAAGGAATGTGCAAGCATTTACTTCGTGGAAGAGCTAAAGCTCGCCGAGGCCATTTTCTCCGATTATTCCTCGATCTCCTCTAGCCTTTTTAGCAATCTTATACGCACTGTGATGATCCAGCTTCTCAATTTTGCTGAAGGAGTTGCAATGACAAAGCGCTCGGCAGAAAAGTTATTCAAGTTTCTTGACATGTACGAAACTTTGCGCGACAGTCTTCCAGCCATGGGGGCTTTGTTTTCGGAGGAATATGAAAATGAGCTTAAAACAGAGACAACGACAGCTCGGTGTCGGATTGGAGAGGCTGCCATCTATACATTTTGTGATTTGGAGAATTCAATCAAGTCTGATACAGGAAAAACTCCAGTGCCTGGTGGTGCAGTACACCCGTTGACTCGCTACACGATGAATTATTTGAAGTATGGAGGTGAATACAAGGCAACTCTTGAGCAAGTCTTTCGAGAACATTCAAAGATCGAACGAGCTGATTCAACAAGTAGACCACGTTTCGAAGGCGAGACTCAAAACTCCAACAATGACATCGCTGAAGAAAATCAGTCTCCATTTTCAAATCAATTGATGAGAGTTATGGATTTATTAGACTCAAATTTGGGGGCCAAGTCGAAGCTTTATGAGGATATTGCGTTGAGCTGTATTTTCATGATGAATAACGGACGGTACATTGTGCAAAAGATCAAAGGATCCACAGAGATCCATCAAATGATAGGAGATACATGGTGCCGCAGGAAGTCTTCGGAGCTCAGGAACTATCATAAGAATTATCAAAGAGAGACGTGGAGCAAACTCCTCAGTTGTTTAGGCCACGAGGGACTGCAAGTGAATGGAAAAGTAATTAAGCCAGTGTTGAAAGAGAGGTTCAAGAGCTTCAACATGTTATTTGATGAGATCCACAAGACGCAAAGCTCATGGGTGGTGAGTGATGATCAACTTCAATCAGAGCTTAGAGTTTCTATATCAGCGGTGGTGATACCAGCTTACCGGTCCTTTTTGGGGAGGTTTTCACAATATTTAACCTCCGGAAGGCAATCGGAAAAGTACATAAAATATCAGGCTGAAGATTTAGAGACTTCCATTGATGAACTTTTTGATGGAAATCCAGCGTCCGTGGTCCGAAAGAGACCATAATAGTCATGCATACCAAAAATCACAAAAACAAATTGTTTTGCATACATATTAGATTTAATAGAAAGTTTATTAAAGCCATGAGAACTTAATTTTCTTTTCAAAAACACCAAAAAAATATTTTGTTTTCTTATAATATACGAGATTATAAACTTATACGTAAGATGTATTCTCGATTTTGAATAAAAATACACTTTCTTTTATTTTCTTGTTTTGACTTTATAATGGTTAGGTTTTAACCTAATAAGATAAAGATCATCTTACTGAGAATGATTTTTCTTAAACCTTGGATAGACCAACAATTAAAAAACACAATAATACCTTATTTTATATCAAATAAACAATGTAGCTTACCTTAGGTAAGATGTACTACTATAAGTGATACGTCTTTCCTATACAAAATCAGCCCCCTTATCCAAATACTAAGACCAATTAGGGTTTCTAATAATCACAATACCAGGTGGCAACTCCATCCTCCTTTTACTAATAAGAAACAAAAATTCCTTGGTCTTTCCCCATCACCACAAAGATCTCAACCAGGGATCGCCACAACACTGCTCACATGCAACAATTATCTCGATTAAGATAACATGTAACAAAAAGCAAAACATTCTCTATATAAGATAACTTGGTGATCTCAAGTCTAAAGATCACTTACATAACCATTACATGAGTCTTTCCATAGATATAGATGATCTCTTCATATAAAATTTTCATACAACTTTCCCCATCACCACAAAGATCTCAACCAGGGATCGCCACAACGCTGCTCACATGCAACAATTACCTCGATTAAGATAACATGTAACAAAAAGCAAAACATTCTCTATATAAGATAACTTGGTGATCTCAAGTCTAAAGATCACTTACATAACCATTACATGAGTCTTTCCATAGATATAGATGATCTCTTCATATAAAATTTTCATACAAGTCAATTCAGTACACATGTTTTATGAGAAGCACCTACATATTAGTTCTAGACCTAAAAAAATCAAGTAAGCACTTGATTGAGTTAATTTCTAAAATTATCCTGAATTAATATATGGATATTATTCATGAAGCAAATTGATATTTTGCTAATTATAGGGTTTTTCAAATTTTCCAATAAATAGTAAGCTATGCCTTTTATTTTTTAGTTGTTGTCTTGTAGACATAAAAACTACAAAAACACAAAATTAGAGCTAGCACTCTAGATATAACAATCCATCTCCTTCTAATTAGGGATTTAGAAGATTTATCACGGATAGTTCGTGTGAATTACCATTGGAGGCTAGACAATTGGACAGCTTGTGGTTGCGACAACTCATCCTTTAAAGAATTATTTAAAGCCGAAAAAGATCAGATCTTCAGGTAATAAATCTCTAAACAACTCTAAATCTATCTAATGAGATCCTAGAAACTCCTGAATAATTTTGTTTCATAGTTTTCACTACGTATATGATATTCGGGAATCTAACACTTTTAATCCTTAGTTTTTAGTTGAGAAGCTTTCCAAGCTTAACAGTTCACAAGCAAGCATGGAGAGTATCCTCTTGATAGCTTTAGCAAATTAAACTTATGTTGCATTCATGTTTATATTCTTTTCACATATATTTTATTGGCATGTATTTAGTTGTCTGTCTTTATGGATGTACTTTATCGTTGGGTTATTTCTGTCAGTAATGTCATCTGTAAAAGTTACACGTCATTATACTATTTGGCTTTTTTTATTCATTTCTTATTTTTCCACTGCAATTCTCCTAGTATATACTAAGAGAATTTTTCTGTCAGTGTTTACTAATAGATATAGGGGTGGAAAATTTTGTCAATAAAGGTTATCGCGATATACTGATGGAAAAATTTTGTCGGTGTTTCTATTTGTATTTGCTAATTTTTTGGTAATGACTCCTGACCCGTGCAACAAAAAAACTTAAAACGACACAAAAAAATGAACCATATTATGACTTGGAACTTGTTACGAGTACAATCATGCAAAAAAAAACTTAAAACTACGTTCTGACTTGATCCTTTATCCACAAAGTTACATAAACAACTTAGAAATTATTCTAAGTATAATCACATCATCCATTAAAACTTTCCAAACCTATGTTATTGTTCATACGGTGAAAAAAAAGAAGCATAGGTAACAATATGCTAGAAGAGAAAAATTATTGAATTCCATGATAGAAAAGAAAATCTACAGATTCTGTATAATGTTTTCAGCTACTACATTCAGTTCTTGCCAAGAATATGTTAGGATTGTTGCCATTAATGTGCAGCAATCATGAAAGAAGCATTTGCAGCCTACTCTAAAAAGGAGGGATGCCATTGCAAAAGGCTACAATGGTAGGTGGGTATTATCAAACAAGTTGCATCAACCATTGACAAAATGTTGCAACCCATGTGCTGCCACCATTAGTGCCATAATGTATGGCCAAGTTGTATCACCATTCATACCTATAAATAGAGGCATAAGTTAGAGAGCAAAATGAGAGAGAGTTACAGAGAAACACGTGAGAGAAAAAGATAAGTGGCTGCCAAGGGCAGCAGCCCTGCTGCCTTGTGCAGCAGTGTGTGTGAGAGCAATAGGAGTAGAGTAAAGCGGATGTGATCCTCCTCCTCCATGTATCTATGTTGTTCCCTTTTTCTCTCTCTAATAATATTTACTTCTCCCATGGATGTAGGCGGTTTGCCAAACCACGTTAAATATTGTGTCGGTGTGCTTAGCCTCCAATAAGCAACTATTAGAACATCACCGGTCGGAATTCCCAACAATTGGTATTAGAGCATCTGGTTTAAAGTGGTATTTGATTTTTGCCCAAAAATGAAAGTTCTCAAAATGGTGTTTTGACCATAACACTTTGTAAAGGAGGAAGAGATTAGCACACTAGTGAAAATGACATAAAAATTAGACGTCAGAAACAGTCGCACGCGCCATCACTCGCCAGCAAGGCGTCTGCCCACGCGCGCAGATGCGCCCCACGTGTGCCATGCATCTTCTTTGCCCGGATGGGCTGACCCGACCCGAATACTAGATGACTTGACCCATGTGACTGACCCAGATAAGGGTGACATCATCATGTCGTAATCATGGCGTCAGCATGCACAGTTGGCATGCCATGTCAGCGACCAGTCAGTTGACACTCCAGCACAGTGGGACCCACCTGCTATGTCATCAGCCGCAAACCGAGCTGAGTTGAGTCGAGTTGAGTGGAGCCAGGCCGAGTTGGAGCCAAGCCGCGAGCCGAGGGATAGGATCCAGTGTGGCTGATCCTATGTGCAACCGGATCTGAGATTGAATCTAGACCGCTCATTTGGCCCGAATTGTTTTGATCAAATCTTAGCCATCAGAAATGCGATTTGGATGATTTCAGACTTGTTTCCAACAAATTTGATCGTTCCGGATGCAATGGTATGGTTTGATCATTGAGATTGAGACTGAAAGTGGTGATGGTGAATTATTAAGAGAGATTTTCTGATCAGGAGGCATCTGAAGGTTATCATGGTGCTCGTTGGAAATGAAGAAGAAGAAGGTGCACATGTTTACCCAATTACATGTGCTGAACTGCTAAGTGGGGAAATTTTAATTGCCTTGAGGGATGGCAAAATTAGAACACCCGATCATTTGGATGATTTGAGGTGGAGAGTGGAAATTGATGAAGACAAATCTTGACGAATCTAAGCACTTGTAGTCTCGCAAGATGTTGAGAAATCAAGTATAAAACCAAGATATTCCATATCACTTGTAAGGGAAAGCCACAACAAAGCTAGCAAATGGTTATGTATATGAAAAGACAATACGATGGATAGATATGGCCTAAGAAGTTTTGTCTAGGAGATTGGATTTTAAACGGGATCAGTGTGACCCCTCCAATCTTTCCTGGGAACTTGCTTAGTTGAAGGATTATCCATACAGTACTATTTTCATAAAGTAACAGTTTGTAATGAAACTGTTGAAAACTAGCAGGATGACGGCACAAAGGAACAGTTAGGTTCCGTATGTTCAAGTATTTGATGGAGTGGTGATTTCTCCAAAGAAGTTAGATTTGGTGACTATAATTTCTCGACTGTAGAATTGATGAAGACCCTGATAATGGAAACGAAATACAGCAAGGGGATAAAGATTGGCACCCTATTTTGACTTGGATAGATGTTGTGATAGGATGAGCTGCTATCAAACATAAAAGCAAAGAATAACGAGAAATTTGAAGAACAAAAATTACACGAGGGCACACTGAGATTGTGCAGGAGTACCTGTAGGATCCAACGAGGTACTGAAATGAGATAATAGGTGCAAGGAGAAAAAGAGTTCCCAGATGAAGCTTAGAGCAGAGACTGTGTGAAAAGTTGTACAACAGGAAGTCTCTTGTGCTCTTGATGAAGACAACATGCGAGGACCTTTCCAATTCATGCAAAGATGGAAAGATGAGCTGTTGTAGAGGCACCTAATTGAGGGGGTGCAAACGCCTGTGATAAAAGGTGACCGCCTATGAAAGGCGAAGACACCAAAAGAGAGTTGGTGTGGGTGGAGCTATCAAGTAGAAAGGTATAGAAGCTCCAAACATAGAAAATGAGATGGAAGATTGCGATGAGTGTACCACAACTCTCTCTTTCTATGTGATCAGTAGTAGTGATCTCTCCTAAGTCCACATGGTGGTAGAGAATCTTAGAGTCATTGGAGTCATCCCCGATGAAGGAGGATAAGATCGCTCTATGACAAGTGGAGACATCTCTTAGAGAAGGTGTGAGGGACACAATATGAGCCCAGGTTCAGACCGTCCCATGAAAACAGCCGGAGACACCTCAGACAGAAGGTGTGAGGGCCATGAAATGAGCCCAAGTAAAGACCGCCCCATGACAGGCGAAGACACCTCAGGAGCAGGTGTGAAAGCCATGATAGGAGCCCAATTTCAGAACGCCCCTGAGCCAATGTGATGGCTAGATATGAGTGGACAGGTGTATAGTCAATGAAGTGGCTATAATGAGTATAGAGACAAATGCAGGATTGACTTTCATGGATATTGCCCCCATGCTAAAGATCAATGACCTAGAACATATTTGCCTTGGACAATAAGTGGATGACTTGTGGAGCATTAAGACGCGACTGCTATGTAGGAGCAGAGGACATGCGCAGGTTCCGGGAACAAGTTGACTCTTGTCATGGTGGTGAGCTCGGTAATGACATTGTAATACTTAGAGCATAAAGATAGATATGGATCAACCTTTAATGGGTTGTCCCCATGGTTAAAGGTGAAGAGCTACTTGGAATCTTGGGACTAAGAGCGAGAGACTCACGGAGAAGTAAGGCGTGGTTTCTAAGGTGGAATAGAGGGCAAACGCAACTCCGGGATGAGTAGACTCTTGGAAGAATAGTGAGCTCGTGATCACATTGAAATACTCAATGACTGTCGCACTTGGGAATATCCGTTTGAGGGGGTGTTGTAAGCCTTGGTATGAGGCTTGATAAATCATTCGGACCGAGCATGGTTGATACGCTTGAAGGGGAATGTTGTCCCAGAGACAAGCGTTAACACTCTTTAGATGAGATGTGACAGATCATCTAGTTGAAGTGATCCTTTTGAGTGAGCAAAGGGGTGCTTGGGTGACTCTGGTGATTGAAAGGTTTGGCAAGTACCTGTAAACTTGGCCACAGACGCTCTCGTAATGGTAAGTTTGAAAGAGCTATAGGATGCAAGCTTGTGCTGAAGAAGCAAAATGACAATTGCCCACATGAATGGAAAAGGGGGTGATTGTTAGGATTGTTGCCATTAATGTGCATCAATCATCAAAGAAGCATTTGCAGCCTACTCTAAAAAGGAGGGATACCATTGTTAAAAGGCAACAATGGTAGGTGGGTATTATCAAAAAGTTGCACCAACCATTGACAAAATGGCGCAACCCATGTGCTGCCACCATCAGTGCCATAATTTATGGCTAAGTTGTCTCACCATTCATGCTTATAAATAGAGGCGTAAGTTTGAGAGAAAAATGAGAGAGAGTTAGAGAGTGTGAGAAAAACATGTGAGAGAAAAGGAGGAGTGGCTGTCAAGGGCAGCAGCCTTGTTACCTTGTACAGCAGTGTGTGTGAGAGCAATGGGAGTAGAGTAGAGTGGATGTGATCCTCCTCCTTCATGTATCTATGTTGTTCCCTTTCTCTATCTCTAATAATATCTACTTTTCTCGTGGATGTAAACAGTTTGCCGAACCACGTTAAATATTATGTTGGTGTGCTTAGTAATCTCCAATGAGCAATTATCAGAATATCACCGGTTGGAGTTCCCAACAGAATATTAGAGGACATTGAAGCTGTTTCATTGGGAACAAACAGAACTTGCTTGTCTATTAAAAACTCAAAAAAGACACGATAGAAGCTTAGAAAGCTAATACTAAAGTACACAGATTTGCTGCAACAACCTCTAATGCTTATTCCTGACCGACAAGCACAACAAAAAGGACTAAGAATTTATTCTCTGCAATTTCCAAGGGCCTGGAAGGATAACAAGAACACTGTTTCAGATCTGACACAGTTCTGTGAAAAAGACAGGTCAATATGGTTAGATGATTGGGAAAAAAAAGTAACTGATACTTTGCAGGACTTGCACTTCAGAAACACTTTGGGATTAAGTTTTCTTGATTATAAAGATGTCACAAGTATCACCAGACAATGCCTCGCTTCCCATTCTTCTCACCTATCACATGATAAACAGTGGAATGTTTTGTGTTGGACAGTGGAAAAGATATCCAAAGCTGCTATGGATTGTAATGATCTCTGGAATGACACAGGAAAAGGTGTAGCGAAAAAAATAGGGCTTTATCTGAACTTCTAAAATTATTTGAAACTAGGGGGTTGCACAAGCACAAGTTTGAAAATATAAAGATATCCAACAGCTCCAACTGATTGTTCGTTTAACCATCATATGATGCGCAACATTTGTTGTTGACGCCAAGTAGACTATCTAGCGAAGCTTGTGTGTTTGTATTTCCAGTGAATTACAATGAATGCCTGATGACTGTATGGATACTATGTGGAAATCAGCCAATGAGTTTTACTTTAGAAGTGTGGCATTTATGCAGTGTATGCAAAGGATATGCATGAAACCCCATGGCGATATTACTTATGATCAGGCTAGTAGGGCAGTCTCTTTTCTTGACCATATCAGTGTTAGACAACAATCACAACGTGCAACTGCCTATGGTTTTTCTAAGAAATTGAAGTGCTTGCTGGAATATGTACATATGCTTTTGAAAACCCATACTTCAAGTGCACTGACATTGATGACAGAAGTAGCAGTGATCACTCTACTGTACAAAATCAGCATGCCTTCTTTCAGTGCATGTGAAAACAAGAGCAACTTTTTGATGGTCTAATTACTTTGTTGGCTGAGGAATCATTGTTGTTGAGAATAGTGGCAAGCACCCATTTGAAGTCTTGTCAAAGTGTCAAACCTTTTGCAATTTATGTTCTTCAATTCATTGAGAAATCTATCCCATCCACGCGGAAATCCAAGAGAGTCATTGGATAACTATCTTCTTGGTCAACTAGGAGGCCTGCAAAGTCTTCTACAGGAATCATTGGATAAATCTCTGCTTGGCCGTGTTGTTGTTTAATATGCTGGACCCTAGCGTCCTTACATTATTTCAGAACATATGGAACAATTGGTGTATAAAACCTTCCAAGTCATTAAGGAGTTTGCGGAGCATTTCTTTGATTTCTGTAAATAAGACTGGAATAGAAACTTCTTCATAGAGACGCGCTTGGTCGTATTGATGACGCGTTTTATGGCTGATGCGAATCATCATGTCCGTAAAGTTCACAAGAAATTTCCAATAACTGAAAAGTCAAATGTGTGATGCTTCCGAAAGACCACTTTAAGAATGGATCAATTGCATGTCCATGTACAGGAAGACTTGTACAACCATACTTGTCCTCGATTGCCAAGAACTTCTTAGAAGAATAACTTTTGAAAGCCACCATTTGGAAAAAAAAAAATTGAGGACACACCTTGGTCAAGTGCCAAAGAAGAGTGATGCTCTTAAATTTAAAAGGAGGTTATAAATTGCTAAAACCGATGATTCATTAAAAGTAACAATAGTTGAAAATAGTTTTTTAAACTATACAAATCATTAACAAATGACTTTTTGAGATCTACAACTATTAAGAAAGGACTCTTTAAATTCTATAATTATTAAGAAATAACTCTTTTAGTTTCACAACCGCTTTTCCGAACTCACGACTATTAAAAAAAAATGACTCTTCAAGTTTTTATAATTGTTAAGAAACGATTGACTAGGTCTTTGAGTGACATAGTTCGATGTACCACTAAAGAAGTATCGTTAATTTCTTCATGTTCGTTCCAAGTTCGAAGTACCATTTGTACAAATAAGAATCCCCTTCGTTACATGATTTCTTCTTCATATAGATAGATATAGGATCTATGGGGCAATTACTTAGAAATACATTTTGTGCAACAGCCC
>Ga0325410_1006404_pt1 | contig 12918 bp, 5 predicted proteins | sample PopdelMetagenome_16_FD_206182 | JGI IMG/M metagenome (GOLD analysis project Ga0325410, IMG submission 206182) | Populus deltoides microbial communities from Bellville, Georgia, United States - Xylem-PdIQD-R3 | ecosystem: Host-associated > Plants > Phyllosphere > Stem > Wood/Secondary xylem... | reverse complement strand
TCATAACTTATTTATATTAAATTTTAAATCACCCGTGCAATGCTGCGGGTCAATTTATTTTTGTATAAAAAATATAAAAAAAACTAAGATTTAAAAGTGTTAGGTCTTTCTGCAAAACTATACCCAAGAGTCTTGGGTTTTACTGCAACGTCTGACTCAAGAGTAATATTTATAATATTAATAATAACATTAAACTTGCATTACCCAAGTTTAAGTGGGTTTGGCTGCAATACCAGACCCAATAACCTTGGATGTGGGTCTGGCTGCAAGGTCGTATCATAAAAGTGTGATAAGTAAATAGATTAAGTAAAAAAAAACATAGAAAAAAAAACCAACATGAAGAAAATAACTAATGAAGAAAAAGAAAAAAAAATCTGAATTAACTGGGTTAACTCTTCAAACCAGGTTAACCCGTCAAACATTGGATTTGTGTCGTGAAAGTTTGATAACTAAATTAAAAAAAATTGACGGGTTACCCTAGAATTAACTAGGCTAGCCCGTCAAACCCGGGATCTATGTCATAAAAGTCTGATAATTAAATAGAAAAAATTTAATATTAAGAAAGTAAATTAAAAAAAATAATTAAAAAATAAAAGAAAAAGAAAAAAGCCAGAAAAAAACTAAAAGCATAAGCTTTTTCACTGTGGACTGCACTGTGCAGTCCACAATAAAAGGCTTAAAAAGGAAAAGGAAAAGAAAAGGGGAAAAAACAAAGGCATACCCACGGGTTAATTTTTTTTTCTTGTATAAAAAAATATAAAAAAGGCTAAAATCTAAGAGTCTTAGGTCTTTCTGCAAAGATATACTCTAAAGCCTTGGGTCTCACTGCAACGCTTGACCCAAGAGTAATATTTATAATATTAATAATAATATTAAACTTACATGACTCAAGTTTAAGTGAGTTTGACTGCAACACCAGATCCAAGAGCCTTCGATGTGGGTCTGGCTGCAAGATCGTGTCATAAAAGTATGATAATTAAATAGATTAATTAAAAAGAAAAGAACAAAGAAAAAAAACCAACATGAAGAAAAAAATTAATGAAGAAAAAGAAAAAAAAATCTAAATTAACTGGGTTAACCCTTCAAACCAAGTTAACTCATCAAACTTGGGATTCATGTCATGAAAGTTTGATAACTAAATAGAAAAAAAAAAGTTGATGGGTTAACCAAGAATTAACTCAGTTAACCCGTGAAACCAGGTTAACCAGTCAAACCCAGGATATGTGTCATAAAAGTCTGATAATTAAATAGAAAGAAATGTAACATTAACAAACTAAATTAAACAAAAAAAACTAATTAAAAAGAAAAAAAACTTCGGGTTACCTTGTCGAACCAGGTTAACCCGTTAAACCCGGGATCCATGTCATAAAAGTCTGATAACTAAATAAAAAAAATTTAACATTAACAAAAGAAAAAAACATATAAAAATGGACGGGTGAACCCAGAATTAACTGGGTTAACCAGTAAAACCAGGTTAACCCGTAAAACGTGGTTAAGCCGTCAGACCTGGGATATGTGTCATGAAAGTCTGATAACTAAATAGAAAGAAATTTAACATTAACAAAGTAAAGTAAACGAAAAAATTAATTAAAAAGAAAAAAAAACAAAAAAAAACTCCGGGTTAACTCGCCAAACCAGATTAACCTGTTAAACTTGGGATCCTTGTCATGAAAGTCTGATAACTAAATAAAAAAAATTTAACATTAACAAAAAAAAAATAGACGGGTTAATCCAGAATTAACTGGGTTAACCCGTGAAACCAAGTTAACCCGTGAAACCTGAGATATGTGTCATGAAAGTCTGATAACTAAATAGAAAGAAATTTAACATTAACAAACTAAAGTAAACGAAAAAATTAATTAAAAAGAAAAAAAATCCGGGTTAACTCGTGAAACCAAGTTAACCTATTAAACCCGGGATCAATGTCATAAAAGTCTGATAACTAAATTAAAAACATATTAACATTAACAAACTAAATTAAACAAAACAAAATTTATTAAAAGAAAAAAAAAAGAAAGGAAAAAAAAGAAGCTAAAGGCATCAAAAAATAAAAAATAAAAAAAAAAGAAGAAAAATTGCTTAAAAAAAAAGCTTAAAAAATGAAAAAAAAAAAAGAAGAAACAACTAAACCTTTCATTATGGATTGCTACAGTGAAAGGCCGAGCAGTTTTAATATATTTCTAATTGGTTTTGGTCGTTTAAATTAGTCTTCTTCCTTCTTATAGTGCTAGATCCACTCATTGTTTTCTTTTTTTTTTTTATTTGTTGCTTTTACTCCTTCCCCAGCCAAATTGTCTCATTTTTTTCTCCACTTCGGATTTTCCTCCTTGCTTTATATCGTGCTGATCACTAATCGATTTTTTACTCTCTCTTTTTAATTGCTGTTTAAAAAAAACTATAAATTATATTTTATTTTTAATTAATTTTTTTAACAAAAAAATGCATGCAAAATGTTAATTAAATTAACATTTTAAAACTATTATCAAGGCAAGAAGCAATTCAATGTTTCATGTAATAATAAAATTTGATTTATTTAAAATAAGTTTGTCCAGCTATTGAACTACGTACAATTAATGCAGGTATTAGACAATTTAAGAGTTTATTTATAATTAAAAACAAGGTAGGCCTTTCTGTTTTAGTGATTTGGTTTCTTGAGATTTTAGATACAAGAAAAAGTTGGTCCCTCTCTTCCATTCTATTGGAAACTTCCATTAAATTATGTCTAAAACATTAGCTTAAAGAGGACACGTTACACGTAGTTAAGGGGACCAAAATTTGATTGTTGATAATTAATTTCAATCAAAATTAATCACAAAAGGAGAACTAATAAGCTTGTAAATTCATGTTGTGGTGGTGGTCTCTTGATGGTTTCTAAGAGGTCGTGATTAACAGACCACGGGTACAATTTCTAGCAAAGCTAAGAACACATAACTTGCTTACACCCAATTCAAGAGGAGACTAAAGTTCACCCTTTGTCCTTGCTGTGATGGTTAGATTAATTTTCTATTAACAAATATTTTTTCATAAATTCAAATCTTAATGGCCTAATTGTATTTTTAAAGCTATAGGGGTTCGATGTGACTCAATCCTTAAACCACAGTGAATGTTGGGTTAAGCTTTAAGGAAGAGATTTTGGTTTGTGTTTTAGATGTTAGTGTCTGGCTATATCTTCCCATTCATGGATTATCCAAGTAATGTACAATATATTCTCTAATTTTGTTATTTGTTTAATCATATTTTGTGTGATGATGATGGATTCTTAGGTTGCAAGCTGCTGTTTTCATATTAGCCAATTTGGCATGCCTGTAATTCATATTTTGTTTCTTGCCCACATTTGAATTAAGAAATATACCAAATATTTTCAACTTAGTTTCTTCTAAGGTATTAAGGAAAAGAAAATCAATTCAATTCCCACTTCTCTCTTGTTTTACATAACAGGATACAAATATTACACCCACCTTCGATCAAATATGGAATAGTGGTTTATTTCATAGTTATAGAATCCAGCCTAGCTTAATAAAACAATAGGTTGATCCGCCCAACTTGTGATTCGAATCTTAAGCCAAATCAGACCCATGTAGGTCTTATAACTATGATTTATTTTAAAATGGATAAGAAAAATGGTGAAGCGATCTCGAAAGAATTAAAAGAAAAGTCGTGCTGAAGTTAGATTTCACTATTTAGTTATTATTAGTTAATTTTTTATGTGTTGTCACTGGGAGTATTTCAACCAGGTTATCTAACTAGTTGAGCTTGGTGAGTTAATATGCTTACCCGCTGACTTGGCCTCTGAACCTAATCGAGTTTTAAATAAAATTGGATGAGAGTTCACTTTGTAAACCTCTAGTCTAAAAATTGATAAATTAGTGTTAAACAAGACAATTTTTAATTGAAAAATGATAAATTAAGAGAAAAAATTGCCATGATTTGAATGAAAATCTCTAGTTAATTAGTTTAAATCCCAGATGAAATAAAATAATAAATTGGTACTTGAAATGTTAGTCCTAGAATAAATCATGTAAATTCCTGAACCGAGAGAAAATAATTATTTATTAGGAAATTTTTGTAAATAAGGTGAAAATCCTTAGAAAAATATAATGGAACTCCAAATAAATAAATGTTTAAATTTGCACGTAAATAATACCTATTATCGATGTAAACGCGTGTTCTATAGCGTAATTTCTATTGAAAACAGTGAGAGAAATTCTAAAGATAAATTGTTATGATTGGGGTAAAATACCCTAAAAGAGTATTACTAATACTGGAATAAATAAAAATAAATTATGTAAAAGACATTTTATGATTGGAGGTTTTTACGGAAACTACCTTTGTTGTAAACCAAAAGGGTTGTAGTTTTGTAATTATACCAAACCAAAAAAATTCCAAAATTAAATTTTAGAGTTCATGTAAATTTTTTGGGAATGTTTATTTTGTTAAAATTTTAGTTGTGTGATATGAAAATGGTATAAATGATAACAAATTGAATGAGAATTTAAAAAAAAAAAATGGATTTTTGAACTAGTATGGCAGGCCATATGTGTTACATTTAGGGGGTTGAGGGAACTTGTGTTGTTGTGAAAAATTGTTGTATTATTTGAATTATGAAAGGTTAATTGATATATGTGGGGTGGTTGGGTGGGGTTTTTTCAGGAGGGTGTATGATTTTTATGGTGGATCTATGTTGTAGGGAAAATAGAAGAGGAAGGAGAAAGCTTAGGGTTCTTTACAAGAAAATAATTGTAATGGATTGAATTGGTTGTGGTAAGGGGTTCTAAACAATTTATTGAGAATTTATATAATTGTGAAATAATAGGTGAAATTAATTTGTGTTGAAGTAAACGAGTTGATTAATTAAAAAGTTAGGTGATTACATGAAATTCATAGTAGTAGGAATGATTACATCAAAAAAGTTAGGGGAAATTCATAGTAGTAGGAATGATTGAAGGCATGGGAAATTTTTTGGAATATTGTGTTAATTAATAGAGGTGTGAGTTAAATATATAGTAACTAGGGTGAAATTTGGATTTATGTAGGATTGGATACTTATGGTAATGTTTTTGGAAAATGTAGGAATGAGAAATACTAAGTTTGTTGTGGTTAAGATGATTATTGACTAAATTAGGTTGCTTGAGATGTTTTAATGATGTTAGAATTGCTTGGGTGTTGTGTTGAACATTTTAATGAGGATTGCTGAGAATTTAATTATTTTTGTTATATATTGGAATATTTGAATTTTTTTAATGAGGCTAAAACTGGGGGAAATTGGTAATGTGATTATATTAAAATTGTTTTAGGTGTTTAAGTGGGAAATTTTTTTTTAATAATGCATTACTTTATTATTTTAACAAAAACATGTTTTTTAAATATAAACACTATCTTTAAATAAAAATAACAATAGGTTTTTTTTAAAATAAAATAGTATTTAAATATTTGTACTAGGGAATTTTTTTAATAAATATAATAAAATCATGTTAAAATTTTATTTAAAGTTTAAGCAAAATCTTTATTTTCATTAAATATTCATGATATATTTTTTTGGCATATTAGGTATATATTTTTAAAAAAACTGTTAACAGTTTTTATCGATTCATGATAGAAATATATACAAAAATCTCATAAAATAAATATTATCAGGTATATAATTGTTAATAATGACAAAATTCAATAATAACTTAAATAAAATGCTAAGTTTTTTTTTTCTAACGCATTTCAACCAAATATTAAAAAAATGAAAAAAAAAGGGGAAACAACGATCCTTTTAGGTTTTTGTTAATAATTGATAATTTTCAATTCTCTCATTAAGTAAATTTCAGCTCTCCCTCACCCCAAGCACGCTGCAGACATCCCGCCTCTCTCACCACCAACGGTGATCTCTCCCTCCTATAACAGTCACTGCACAGCCTCCTCCCTCTTCATGCCGACAACAAGAAACCGACCACCCACCAACACAACCCCTCCGAAAATATCATAGATCAGATTTCACAGCAGACTTGACAGCAAACCGAAGCCTCCCTCTCCAGCGCCGTCACTAACAGCCACTGGGGAACCATAGTTTTCATTTTGGTTTTTTTTTTTTACTATTCTCATACCCTTTTTAAAAATAAAATTACTCTCATACCCTCTCCAGCGCCGTCACTAACAGCCACTGGGGAACCATAGTCCTCCCAACAAGTGTCTTCATTTTGGTTTTGATTGTTTAAAATTAGTCTTCTTTTTTATCGTGCTCGATCCACTAATTGTTTATATTATTATTATTATTATTTATTTGTAGCCAAATTGTCTCACTTTTTTATCGTGCTCGATCCACTAATTGTTTATATTATATTATTATTATTATAATTACTCCTTCCCCAGCCAAATTGTCTCACTTTTTTCTCTACTTTGGATTTTATTATTTAAAAATAGAGTTTCCCTTTCCTTTATATCGTGCTGATCCACTGATTGATTTTTGATTTTCTGTTTTTCAATTTGTTCATTTAAAAGTGAGGTTGTCAATTATTATAATAATAAATTTTAATTCCAGAATATGTTAGTTTAGTGTGTATATATAAACTAAAAATGAAAGAGGGTAAAAATAGGGCAACTTATTATAGATCATGAAATTGAATTGAAGCAGTGAATTTATTATAGTTATGATGCCTGGTAGATGTAAATATATTTTTTAATTAAAAATATATTAAAATAATTTTTTATTTTGACTTCAAAATGATAAAATAATAAAAAAAACACAAAAACAATTTAAATAACAGATTAAATCATATTACCAAACAATACAAATTAAAGTAGTCTCCATAGGCCAATCCCCAGCCCTTTTAATTTTATGTAATAAAATTTGTTTAGTTTAAAATAAGTTATCTTTTTAAACTGATTTTCCTATTAAATAAATTACTCCAAATACGTTAATAAATATTAATTAATTAAGGCAGAAAGAGAAATTACCATCCATTAAAAATTGATAAATAATGGAAAGGAAAGTCAACAACATATAATAAACTACAATTGTTTTTGTTGAAGGTAGCAAAGAGAGATGTGAGATGGTGAAGATAAAAAAGAGTAACAAGAACTCGGGAGCTTCTACATACTTTAAATAGGCATTTTGGATTATTTTCTTTTTCTTAAAGCAAGTATTCAAACAATATATTACAGATAACGTTACCAAGTTGCGGCCATACTAGTAAAAATAGCACTTGTAATTTCAATCACACCACGCAATTATATATAGACTACAGTCTTTCATCAACCGTAATTCTCTTCAATGGCTCGGTATGGTTACACTGGCAACTCATTTGGCTCTTGGCCGTGGCGAAGGCGAACTGCATTGTATAGCGATTCACACAATTTTGACAATTCCTCACGTAAAGTATATGTTACCCATATAAAGAACAACACCCATGCCGAAAGAAGAAACCACCAAATTTTTGGGATGCAGATTATGAGTAGTAGAGTAATGGCAAGCGCTCTGGCCAGGCGACCGGTGCCAGCAGCAATTGATTTGAAGTGGCCAGCTTCAAGTATATCTTCAAATGCACTGCATACAACATGGATGAGCACAGCAACAACACCCATGATTATGATAGCATCGTTTATAATAGATGGAGTGAGAGTTTCGGGTTTCAATTGGATAATGGTGGCCAGTACTCCAGTAGCAGGGAGAAACCAACCATGTCTTGCCATTCCCCTATCAATTAAAAACGAAAACTGCTTTAGACCACATAAACAAGTAATGCATGTACAAAGTTTAACTAAAAGAGTGATCAGGATGAAAATAAATGCTGCAACTACTTGCAGTGTTTGTTTTGAGGAGAAGGGAAGGGGGGAAGTGGGGAAGGGAGGGGTGGGACTGGAACCCTTCACCATGCATGCCACATGATTCGTGCCAAACAAAAGCCCATAAACCAGCTTACGTCGATTCAAAGAATGAAAGCCACTTACTCTGATTTTATCCCATACACCACTGCAACTTAATGCAGTTGCAGAGCATGCATGAAGCATCTACCATGCCATAGTACTGCCAAACTCACATTCACATCTACCCAAATGTAAAATTTGGGCATTATTGTTACAAGTAAAAGATCAAAATAATCTTACAAGAGATCTATGTAGCAGCTGCAAGGGTTGAAGAGAGGAGCTGTGGTTTGCCAAAACTCATTGATCATGACACAAAAAGCAGAAAAGAGATGGGTTTGTGAAAGCGCCTAAAGGCAATGGGTTGTTTAAGGGTAAAATTCTTACCGTTTGTAAGTAATTTAAGGAATTCTTGACCAAATTGCAACCTGTTTGGATGTTAGTGAATATTGCAAACGTGCCTTGTAATTCTACGAGGACAGCAACCAGATATGCAGTGTTTTGTCACAAGAATTTCCAGCTCCAAGGAGGAGATGCTAAGATTCATATGACAGGTGCTGAGTCAGGAATGGAGGATAACACTGGACCAGAATCAATGACAAGGACAGGGTTGCAGGAGATGCTAAGATTCATATGACAGGTGCCGAGTCAGGAATGGGGGATAACATTGGACAAGCATCAATAACAAGGAGCCAAGGGGTTGCATCCTAGTCATATATGTCATAGCAGTTCTTATAAAATGTTTGTTAAGAGGGTTAGTAGTTTGTTTGGGTAGCAGGGATAAACAGTTATTCAAGTGGGTGAACATGTGTTTGTGTAAGATGGTGCTTGAGAGTGTGGTAGAGGTTGCTATTCAAAATGCTTTATGCTTGGAAATGCATTAAAATAATGTTTATTTTATATTTTTTAAAATTTATTTTTAACATCAGCACATCAAAATAACCCAAAAATACTAAAAAATTATTTTGAAGCAAATAAATTTCAAATTTTAACAAAAAGCAGGTTTAACCTCAATGCCAAACACACAGGAAGCAAAGATAAAATTCTTTTCATTATGGAGCATTATGAGTTCTTTTTTAATTCTTTGTAATTATTCTATTTCTTTAAAAAAAGCTTTTTTAGATCTCATCTTTCCTTCTCTCAGTTTTTTCTTCAAACACTTCACCTACCTCACATATTCCGTCAAATACTTGATTGTATCAATCCTTCTCTGCTCTTCTATCTCTGGATAGTCCAACTAATGAACTTAATTCTAGATTTTCAATTGTATTATTCACTCTATTTAGAAAGTAAATTGTGATAGCAAAAATCACTCTTGTAAACCTTTGAGAGCTAGATATAAACTCTTGGAATCGGTGAGGTATTGTCACCAATAAAAAATTCTTGAGGGCATATCAGGAGATAAACAGCTAGTTTGGGTAGAGTTATAATCAGGAGATAAACAGTTAGTTCATGTGGGTGAGCTTGTGTTTGTGTAAATAGAAAGCAAAAATAAAATTCTTGTCATTCTGGAGCATTATGATTTCTTACTTAATTCTATGTAATTGTTCTATTTCTTTAATAAAGCTTCTTTTTTATATTTCTTTCCTGCTCTTTCAGTCTTTTCTTCAAACACTACACCAAAAAACCTTACATATTCCATCAGACTTGATTTACAAACTGTATAGCAAAATTTCTGTTCAGGGAAGCTTCCCATCTGAATAATTTAGAGAGGGATACCTATAAGAAATCTTTAAAATATCAAATAAGAAAAAAAAACGAACTAATAATAATAATAAAACCTCTTGGTAAACAAACATAGAAGCTTCCCATCTGATCAGAAAGAAACAGAGCGGTTCAGGTTCTGGATAGTTCAAATAATGAACTTAACAAAATCTAGATTCTTTTGAGCTCTAAGGGATGGAGATCTGCTATTGACACATATATCTGCCAGACATAGACTACAAACCAAACCAGATCCCAAACAAATTTACATATCAATTGAGCTTCTTGATTGCAAAATAGAAAAACAAAAAACCTTACTTATTTCTATGCAATCGAGGCTCTCTTCAGACACAGCAATCAGGTCCTCCCTCTACTCCGATTAGGATTTTGATCAGTACCTGTATTTTTATTTATTTTGTTAGATTTGATCAAGACTTTAATCTCCTCTTTGACTTGTGACTTTGTGAAGGTAATGGCTGTTTGAAATGGGCTTGTCAGAGAAAGTTGTGATGCATTTTTTGGGCTTATAAATTTTGTTCAAGATTTTAGTCTCCTCTTTCCTTAAATATTTTTTTTGGTAGCATTCTATTAGAAACAATTATCTATATTAAAATTTAATAGTTATTGAACTTTAAGAATCTACAGTGAGAATCTTGCCCCAAATAAATAAATAAATTCAAGGTTGAGAGAGAGACGAACCAAAATCCTAAAAGGTGTCTGTTTAAAAAAGTTGAAATAATTTGGCAAAGGCTTACTGGAAAGAAGAACAATTATACTGAAGATTTATTAAGGACTATGAGCGAGACAACTATCTACCAGGTCATAAAGAAAATCTAAGTGTACTTGATATTGAATATTTATTAAGGACTATGATACTGAAGATTTATTAAACATTTTTTCTTGCATAGAAGAATAGATATAGTCAAAGCCATGGCTTTGATCTCAGTTGCAATTGGAGGGTCATTAAAATTTAGACCAAAGCAAAATTGAAGAAACATTAACTAACAAAAAAAGAAAGAAAACAGGGCAAAGGTATTTAGTTTCAAAATTCAGGGTTCTTAACATAAGTTGCAGATTAGTAATCTCATGATGAATCGGGTACTGAGTTTGATTAGCACAAAGGATATGTTGGTGTAAGATCATTTTAACATGTTAAATTTGAAAATTCTACTCCCTCTGTGCCATTAACATCGGCCCTTTCACAAAAGAACAAAAAAACACAAGGTTTAAGGAAGCACCGACAGTCCACTAATTAGAGTTGGCTTTAGCATGCTATTCTTGCTTTACCCCTAAGCTGTCTTGACCACTATGCATTCTCATATTGTAAATTTAAAAGGAGTTAAAGGACGCAAAAGGAATTTGATAGTCATAAAACTTTTTACTTTGAAATAAAATGGGACCAGTACAAATTGCAAAAGGGCCATTAGTAACAGGATGGAGAACATAACAAGGCAGGTGGAACATAACAAGGGCCATTTTTATTCATTACTTTTTGACTTTAGTATGCTCTTCTTTTTTCATCCCTAAGTTGTGTTAACTGCTGCTACGCATTATTGTATTGTACATTTAAAAGGCCCTAAAGGATGCAATAGGAATTCTGATAGTTATAAAACTGACTTTCAAAATGGCCAAATAAAATGGGCCAGCTAAAAATTGCAGACGGGCTAATAATAATAGGATGGAGGCCGTACACAAAAAGATAGGTGGAAAATCACTAAAAGAAAATATAATTTTACCGTTTTTTCATTTATGGCCAAAAATTTATAGAATAGCAGGAAGAAAATGTTTGCATTCTTATTGATAAGAGCAACAATTAAAGTGGAATGCAAAAGTTGATTTGATTTCTGAAACTCAATTGATCATACACACACTCCAATAGACAATCGTATTATTAACAAGATATATGTCAAGGCTATTTTTGTCTCCCAAAAACAAAAGGTATAATACTGAACCAAAACCATTTGTGCACTTTATATACTGGATAGATTGGCAACATTATATAATTCAGAACCTTTCATTCAAGCAGATCAAGAACAAGAGAAAACAGATGAATTGGTAAATGTTGCTTACTCCATGTTCTCCAAATGCTTCCTTCGTCAAAACAATTATGTCTCCAACTGCAAGCCATTTGTCACGCATGAGATTCAACCAGTCCCTGAAGAAGATTGATAAATTTGAGCACATAATGATAAATTTCATTTATTCATTAACTTTGAACACAAATTTGATAAATCAATTTAAATAAAGTGAATTAGAGGACACAATGATCAATATCAAAGTAAACCAACAAATTTAAGGCTATATCTGATAAAGGGGAGATCATGATTTGTGATGAGAATCTCGTTTTAACCTGCTACTTTTTTCAAATAAATTCAGCATTAGAGAACAAAAAAGCAATGAATAAAAATGAATTTGAAAAGAACAACAAATAGATAAAGGATTAGAAGATTGCCAAATTTTCCAATAAAAAGATAAATGAATTTGAAAGAAAAAAAATCCCCTGATTACCTTGCATCTTTTAGATCAGGCAATGGATAGAGAATAGTGATTGAAAGCATTTTGTCCAGTAACTACCCAAGCAAAAGCGTAGTGTTTCTGAACCACTGGTCCTACAGAAAATTTAGCTTCAGGAAGCTACTTAGCAGTTTCTTCAACATGAGGTTCCAGTACTATTCAGAAGTTCCTGGCACAAGGACATGCTATGGTACAGAGTTTCCACCCACCTGGTATCTTTAGCCATCATCAAATGTTTTATCCAGCATATGTAGAAATTCAAGGCAACAAAAAAAAATCAATTAGTCAAAACTTTATCTGTCAAATTAATGAATTTTATGCGCTGACTATCAACAAAGAGATTGGAGATCACAATCCAAAGATCAAAAATTTGTCGGGAATGACAACTGAAAGGCTGTATTTTTTTTTATTTTTTTCAGCACAAACAGAAAAACTCGAGATCATTAAGAGTATAAACATAGCCATATGTATCTTGCCCATAACTCCCATGAAAATTACAAAGAACGACACCTCCTTTGGGGTGCACGTCTCAGCGGTAGATGAAAAAAAAGGAAATAGACGTTCAAGTCCTCTTTTGGGTTGTGAGATGAGAAACACGAAAATATCACCCTTTACCAGGTGAGAGTTGTTTTCTGAGATTAAAAAAACAAAAACAAAAACAAAAAACCAGACTAGGTGAGGGAGAAGAGAAGGACGTTCAAGTCCTCTTTTGGGTTGTGAGATGAGAGACACGAAAATATCACCCTTTACCAGGTGAGAGTTGTTTTCTGAGATTAAAAAAACAAAAACAAAAACAAAAAACCAGACTAGGTGAGGGAGAAGAGAAGGACGTTCAAGTCCTCTTTTGGGTTGTGA
>Ga0325410_1006402_pt1 | contig 12922 bp, 4 predicted proteins | sample PopdelMetagenome_16_FD_206182 | JGI IMG/M metagenome (GOLD analysis project Ga0325410, IMG submission 206182) | Populus deltoides microbial communities from Bellville, Georgia, United States - Xylem-PdIQD-R3 | ecosystem: Host-associated > Plants > Phyllosphere > Stem > Wood/Secondary xylem... | reverse complement strand
AAAAAAATAATACACTTTCAAAAATAATAAATTATTTGTACTGAGTCACCAAAATTGTAAGCATCTCTTTCAAATTGCAAAATTTGAAATGCATGGGATTTAATTAGGAGATAAGAAAAGAGAAAAAAAAAATTCAACCAAAACTATAATGGTAACATTATTAATATTATTGGAAAGATATTGACATGACAAAACTAGCAACATCAAAAAAGTTATTAACAGTGATTGAAATGGGTCACACGAGCGATCTAAAAGCAAATGAGCCCCGACACTCTTAGACAGTTCATATGGCTCACTTCATTCACCCTTTTTGTGATCTTTTTGGTGTCATCAAAATTGTTTCGTTGAAATCTTTCAAACGGTATTGTTCATGGCGTCGTTATCAAAGCTTTGAAGTGCCTCTAGGATTATTTTTTTCTCTCATCTCTACTCCTTGTCATTTGTGAAGAGAGAGGAGAGATAGAAAACAAAAAAAAGAAAAAAATATAAAAATATTGGAGATACATCGAAGCTCCGATAATGATACTAACAACATCGTTAGAAAGATTTCAAAAAAATATCTAAAAATATCAAACCTTTTGTCTTTTTATTTTTTTATTTCATTTTTTCTCTTTCTCGTTGTCAAATGGTGTGCCTTTCAAATTTTGCAATTTGAAAGAGTAGCAGATTAAGTTGAATGTCATTTGTTATTCTTGAAACTCTGATATATTCCTTAATATTTTTTGTATTATGTTATTTTATTAAAAAAAAATTTAGCATGCCAGAGTCCAAAGATACTCTTGTATTTTCTATATGGACTCTGCTTGATGTCCAAATATGCCGTCGACGAGCATGGCTTTCATTTTGATACCTATGTTCTTCATCCAGCTTCAGATATGATTTTTCTTGGAATCCCTGCCATGGTCTTAAGTTACCATCCTGAATCCAACAAATTCGAAGAGGTTTTTGCAATGGCCAGCATTTTGAACACCTTTAAACATTTTTATTTATTTTAGCGAATAAATTGTTGTTGCTAATAACCAATCATTTTTACTTTTATAAAGATTTCATTCGAACACGTTCATATAACATACGAGATAAAAAGAAAAAATTCATGAAAAATTAAACTAATTTCTTTGAAGTTTCATGCAACTAAAAAAAGTACAGAAATATCAATAACTATTTAAAAAACAAAATTAATTCAATTTATTTTAGAAATACAACAAAGAGCAAAAAAATATTCTTTAAATGGAAACAATTAATGGAAAGGGAAAAAAAAATGTGAAGCATTGATCGCGTCTTTTTATTTTTTATTTTTTATTTTTTTTGGCATAGGAATCATCTACTCCTGCTTTTTTTTAATATCAAGTAACAAGTGACTTGTTTCCTACTACTATCAAGATTCTAGTAAAAAAATATATATAAATACAGTACACATGCATATAATGCAAATATATGCATCTCAAATCAGATTTAAAGTCAGGTTTAACAACATTCGCAATCAATTATTCATCGGATAAAATAATTATCCGAAACAAAATTCACCCATTTGAAACAGCATCTATCATGTCCGGTCCGATCATCAAAGATACCATACCGCAGTGCTCATCTTGAGAGAGAGAGAAAATGACTTCTACGGATACAATTAATTGGTATGAAAAGGACCAGGAATGGATCATGGATGTGATAAGTTAAAAGTGCGCAGCTTAAAATGTGATTTCCTACCCTACTCCTAGGTTGCTAGATATAATACAGAGTTGGCAACCACGCAACAAAATACACTTAAGTTGCTAATTCATGAGCAGTTTGGCAGCAAGATCTTTGTAGCTGACTTTCTTCTTCACTGGCAGTAAACTGGGATTTTCAGCTGGCTTTTCGGTATCTAGGGTTGGAGTTGTATTTTCCACCTTCTTCATACTGAGGCTTGACTGTGCATAGGGACCTTCAGCTTGCTTTTCATCGTCAATTGTTGGATTTGTGGTCTCCCCCTTCTTCATACCAAGGCTTGGAATCATGTCCATTAAGATGGCATGAACTGGATCGACCATGACTTCTAGTTTCTCAGGCTTCTCAGTCACCTGGTCATAATACCTTCCGCTCATTTCAACATCAGAAGCTTTATCTAACCACTCTTCATGTCTGTTCTCTTCAGCAGTCTCCTCCTTTGCTTTACCTCTCCGTGATGATTCTGAATCTTCTACCGTTTTAGTTTGTTGGATATCCAAATTGTACTTGCTAACTGGCCCATGAATTTCTTCATTTCCTTCACTCATTTCGTTTTCTTCAATTTTATCATCATGCAAACAGCTTTCTTCTGATTTCTCTTCAAGTATTTTAGCAGGCTTGTTTGCTATTCGTGTCCGTGTTCTTAGAGCTTGCCCAGCACCTATTTTTCCCTTCTTTGTGCTCCCACCAGCAGGCCTCCCTCCATGAATTTCATAATTTCCTTCACTCATTTCGTTTTCTTCATTTTTATCATCATGACAACAGCTTTCATCTGGTTTTTCTTCAGATATTTTAGCAGGATTGTTTACGATGCATGCATGAGTTCTTCGAGCTAGGCCAGCACCCATTTTTCGTTTCTTTGTTATCCCACCAGCAGGCTTCCCTCCATGAATTTCATCATTTCCATCACTCATATCATTTTCTTCATTTTTATCATCATGAGAACAGCTTTCGTCTGATTTTTCTACGGATATTTTAGCAGGCTTGTTTACAATTCGTGCCCGTGTTCTTCGAGCTTGGCCAGCACCTATTTTTCCTTTTTTTGTGCTCTCACCAGCAGGCCTCCCTCTTTTCCTTGTTGTCTCCTTTTCAAGTGAGCCCAGTTTATTTGAATCTTTTAAAGCAGCTTTACTTCCTTTCTCCTTGGCTTCACTATCAGTAACTGATGGCAATCTCTCATTTTCTGCACCATCTGAAATGGGAGTTGCTTCTTCCATATCTAGGTCACATACACTTGAGGAAAAGAAAAGGCATTATGAATGAGCGGTGTTAGTTACACTGCTTATAAATAAAATAGAAGAATTTTAGAAGAGGCATGCATGAAAATGTGAGCAAGTTATGGTCCAACCAAAGTCTGATATATTATGATAATAAGTGGAAGAAATAATTCTATCATCGTCGTCAATACTAAGCATAAACCAGCATCTCAGAAACCATCATGACAACTTTCCACATTTTGATCACTATTTCCACTAAGTTAAAAATGATAATCCCAAAATAAAAAATAATAAAGTTGAGCAGTAACAAATTACAATGGCTCGCCTACATGCAATTGAATAAAAAAAAAAAAATTATACTGAAGATGGTCAGCAGGTAAGTCAGAGCAAAGCTAGGATTCAACTGCCCACAATTAATAGGCAACTAGTCCCAGAGAGGATGGGTAAATGGTGAAGTTATTGTCCCAGCAAACTATGAAAAATGATGTAGGCAGTCTTCCAGTAAATTTATGACTTGGATTTGAGTTTGAATATTACAACCTTAGCATATAAGACTTTTCACCCAACTTTATAATTCACAAACCACTACAAAATGTTGTATGATGTTCTGACTAGGTGTTTCAATTTCTTCTTAATAAGATAAAAGGACATCATATTTATAATTATTTCAGGCAAAAGTACATATGCACTTACACTTCTTTGCAGTTTGACTCTTCCAAACCAGATGGTTTCAAGTTATATGTATCCTCTAGCAACTTTTGTCCCCTCTCCAAAGAGTCCTCCAACCATTGAGATCCAATCACATACAACCTCTTATTCAGGAGAAAATGTTTCTCTGCGGTTGTGAAACTGTAGAAAGAATATCTATTACTATTTAAAAACAAAAAAATTGAAATTTCTCCTTGAATATTTAACAGTGTGAATCACTTGCATAATCAGCAACATAGATTAAGTTTCTAGCAATACTCTATTGTATTATATAATTTCATCAGCCATAACAGTCAATAGAGTTAAGTAATAAGTTAAGAACTATAATGAATTAAAACAGAAGCACCACTACAACCAAAATGAGATAGTAGCAGTGACATATCTGAATCTTTCCAATACAAAAAAACTGACAAGATGATCAAACCATGAAATCTTCTGCGGCACAACAAATGCTTCCAATAATCATGTTGAATTAGTTTGGAAATATGCAATATGTCATGTGAGTATGGGTTATGAGTCATGTGCAAAGATGCACCAGCTAAAAAACAAATAATTCAACTCGACTTGTCAAAGACCATTCTGAGATAAGTCATTGTATGTCTATTTATTCAGTACCCAGAAATATAATCACTTTCAATTTCCACCTAAATCTAGCAAATCAGATCCCGCTGCATCAAATAAAAAATGTGACTGTCAGCTTAAATTGACAGTCATAATACATGAAATTGCCACTTAAATTACTTCTTTATTCATGCAGCAAAGGCTATGCCCTTTGTAACACAATGTGTTGTGCTGCAACCCTACCAATAGGCTCACTCTTAAAATATTATTTAAACGAAAATAGAAAAAACAAAAGAACTATCAATTTTGTTATTCCAACTGCTTGACTTTTGAAATGACTAATAAAACCTTTTATTGATTTTTATTTTAAACCAACTTAGAAGGAATTTAAGTGAAAGACCCAAAATAAAATGAATGAAGTTACATTAGCCATTTTAAAAAGTTAGATAGCATTCAAACCTATAGTTAAAGATTCCGCATGGAAAGGAAGTGCAAGTTATCCAACAGTTTCAGCTGCCAAACACCCTTGATCATGCAGGAAAACAATCGATAACTTAGGAGTACCTTTTCACAAGGGAACCAAAATCCACATCAGATGCTGGTACAATCAGGACCACCAAATGAGTGGCATGAGCAATATTATTGCTGACTTTGCCACCACCCATGAAAATTTCAAGTTTCAACCTCCTAAATGCAAGTCCCAACAAGGATTCCCAATCGGGTGTTCTTCAAGAAAAAGTGAATTTGCAAGAAAACAAGTCAACAACTATTCAGATAATAAAGCATTCGACCACATAAAGGAAAGAAGATGTATTAATGGAGTTATAACAGTCATTAAATCTTACAAAGACTCTCTTGAAATGTGAAAATATACACAGCAGCCATGAAACAGAGACCATTTTTCCTCTGGACAGTACTTTTGCTTTAAGTCGTCTATGGCTTTGGCATCTTCTGATGCATTTATGTTGCTCAAAAGCTGGAAAGAATCGAATAAATAAAATAAATTGAATCCTCTCAAAATTCCATGTATCTATGTAGCAGTTCCATTACATCAACATAATATGATCAGAAATTAATGCTCCAAGTGTCCAAAAAGGTGAAAAGAATAATAAATGAATACAGTTTTACCTGTTTGATGTCTGAAAGATCAAGGTCCCAGTAGTAAGAATCAGAAAATTCATCAATTTCTTCGTGTAACTTCTTCTTTGAACCATCAGAGAGGAAAAGGAAGGACCTTCAAAAGGTGTGTGTAGTCAAAAGCATTACCATCACAGCTTGTCATCAAAATGGATAAAAAAAAAAAACCCACTAAGCAACGAATTAAATGAAGGCAGGACTCACTTTGGCTGCAATGGAAGGAGCTTCTTTTGCAAACAGCAATCCAAGACCCATGAATAATGAATAATATCTCCGTGAAGCTTTGCTGCTTGATATTTAATCCCTGATACATACCCCTCTATATTATTTTTCTCCTCCAAAAGAAGTGGTATTTATGAGAAACAAACAGTGTGTGATTGTGGTGAGAAGGAGAGAGAGAATGGATGGAGAGACCTTTGCTTTCAGCAGCTATACAATGGGTGACTGAGTTATTTAAATTCATTGAGAAAGTTCCCCCATTCTCAGCAACCATTTTGTGCAAGGATTCGAGAGAATTAGATGGAGGCACATTGACAAAGTCTGTACATGTTAAGGAAAGTTGCAAACATGGAAAAAGCAAGGGAAAAAGCTGATAATAGAGCATTGGAGGTTTAAAAACCATAAGGCAGCATAGTCCATAAAAGTGAAAATTTTCAAACTGAAAAAGTTTCAGAGAATTTCTACTTCATCATATTTCAAAATGTGCTTCAGTCATAAGAGGCAAAGAAATGAAAGCATGTAACAACCAGAAGAAGGATACAAAACATCATATTTGAAAATATCAAAGTTTCCCCCTTGATGTCAGAAATATCAGTCTGAATTAAATGAGATGGAACAACAGACACACTCTTTTTCTCTCCTTTCCTAGAGGATTTTATGTGTGTCGGTTTGCTATCTTGCACATCTCCGTACCCTTTTCCTTTTTGTGTGGTACCATTACTTGAATGTACTAGCTCTACAAATGCTGCAGTAAGAGAAAGGAAACAATTACCAAACTAACTTAAGCGAGCTAGACCCAAGTTCAATAGGTCAAATAATAAATTTATACAGCGCCAGTGATGCATGGAAAATCTGAACACATTATGTGTCCTTACACTGCACATCAAGACATTCATGCCAAGGCTTGTCATATCTCACTCTGTCAATACGCGGAAATCTCAAGCTGTATGGGGCAGAAAACACCTGGAAATCAGAAAGTGAACCGAGTTCAGGCTTGATCAGACAGGTATAAGCAGGAGTTATGATCAAGGAAGCATAACACGATTTTCAAAGGACTAAAACATTATGTTCTTCAAAAAAAAGAAAATAAATCAAATTTGACACTTCTAAACTACTAGGAAGAACTTAAATACTAAAGTTACACATACCTCAGAACTTATAGTCCGAATATCACTGGTAATGGAAAGTATAATTGATCTACAAAAGTTAGGAGCAAGAAAAAAATATTATGGGCCAGAATAATATCAGTAGAATACATATTCCATCCAATGTAACAGGAACCAGAACAGAAATTTTACTTGTCAGGGTTTTCAATCCACACATCTGGTCTCTCTTTTGAATTATTTGTAACTAGATAAAAACTTGGTGGTGAGTTCTTTGGGTATTCATTCTTCCTGAGAAAAAGTACATGTGAAAAGATACAAGTAAATATCTTTATGATAGCATCAACAAGATGCTCAAAGATGGACCAAAACTTCCAAATATGAGAGGGTTCTAAGGCTACACAGGCAAGGCCTTTGCTTTAGAAAAATGGACACTGCATGCCACCTAACAAAGACTATATGGCAAGTAATGATGAAAGTAAATCCTATTGTCAGACAATTTCAGTTCCATCCACAGCTTTGCAATGCTTCTCTTGAGTGAGTGATACAAGCATGTTTTAAACTCAGAATTCCAAAAGTACCTAAAATAAGGCTTTAGTTTGGAGACAACAGTATCCAGCTCCTCATCTGACAGCCCATTGCCCACTCTGCAAAAGGAGATAAATCTACAAAAGAAAAGAGTGACTTCATGTGCATTGAATTTTACATAGAATATCAACTAGTACATAATTATATTTACAGAAAATTGTCGGTAGGGGTAAATACTTACCGCCTGGGATATGTATTAGAAGCAGGACGCTCTGCTAGACCCAACAAGAATTGAGCCACCTGCAGTTTGTAAGAAAATTCTTATTCTGAAGGCCAAAGCATTAAGATCACATAGCAAACAGGATCCTAAGAAAGAAGCTGAAGAAACAATCCTATCCTGCAGCATTTTTCTGCGAGTGGCAGTTCAACACCTCCATCACTGCACTAGGAAATCGTTTCAATATTTCCTTTTCCCTAGATAAACAGTGTAAAGAAGAAAGAAAATTAGAAAGAAGGATGGCAAACAAACCTCTCCTCCACGACGTCCAGAACCATAGTATCCCCCTATTGACAAATACATAAACAGTGAAATACATTCAATTTCTTTAGAGGAACTAAAATTAAGAGAAACGAGCACAGACCTATGATAAGAACATCTAAGTCAGAACCAGCACGAATGTACTCAGGCTTCAGTTTCAACCACTTTCCACTCCGATCACTTGGTTCCCATTTGGAACCAAGGTCTTTTAATACAATACCTTCATCCCTAAGAGCATACATCATTTAATAAATAAGAAATATTTAATTAACAACTCTTAGAAAAGAAAAAAAACAAAAACGTTTCACATATATACACATGCTATGGACATGTTTCTCTCTAAGAACAAATTTTGGAGTGGGGGGGCTGGAAATTGCAAGTTCATGTTTGTGAAGATACGGGAGACAATATTACAAGTTCATGGAAGGATTGAAGCACATTAGTAACTCCCAAGTTTCAATATCACTAAAAATAAGGCACAAGCTGTCCACACTAAGTAACAGCCACTCCAACCTAACAGATTTAGTGGGTGTTATTAGAAGAAGATTTATAACAATAATTAAATGAAAGAGAATACCAACCTGTTTTCAATGGTTTCCTTAAAAAACTTCTCAATGTCATCCACGTTATATGCAATAAGCGAACAATAAGGTTCCCCTGTATGATTAGTGTGAGAAAATTACTAATAATCCATAAAAATAGACATCACGTAAAACATTCACATAATAAAATTTTATATACATATACTAGAGCTTAGGGTTAAAATGCCAAGCAGTACAGTATCCTGCATATCCTAATGAGTCTGCATATCCAGACAAGCAACAACCATGAGTAAGTACTAAGCCAAACTGAGTATGTGTTTGGAGGGGGGGTGGGGGGGATACACCTAGCAAGTACTTTAGCTAGGAGTTGAGCATCCACTTGACTTGGGTTGATAACCTCCCAAGGACGCTTGACATTAGGATTCAAATATAGAAAAAACCAATCGGAAACATAATATATTAAAGGCTTTTTAAAATTCATTACTCGGATTTTATAACTATTAAATGAAAAAAAAAAAAGAGGAAATCTAATCTATTCATGTTGGATTCATAATATATATTAACATTCATCAGGCCTATTCATTTAAACCCACCAAACCAATAAGTCAAATCAACTTGACTTAATTGGTTTATTTTGGGCTCCAAATAGACCCAGCCCAACCAGTCCGAACCAGCACATGCCTAAGGTCACTACCTAAGCTGCTACAGAAAATTCTACTCACTACCTAAGTTGCAAACACAGTTAGTGCCAGCAATGATCACAGACTACCAAGGAAACAAGTCACTGAATTTACTTAGAAAAATCAAACAATTTTAGCTTGAACTTCATTTATACGCTACAGTCTACATCACATGAGAAGATTATTGAATGCATCAATTATGCACAAATGATACCAATGTTAATCTGTGTACCAGGAAGACGATGAGCATTAAGACCCCCATTGGGTACTAAGATCTCTAAACGACCTTTCACTGGCTTGACAACTTTACGGAGCAGCTCATGCCTTTCCTTCAAGGTTTGGTGAATCACACTTGTATCTCCAACATAAAGAATATCAAATGCAACATCTAGGCAATTATGTAAAGGTAAACTGAATCCATTAAATTATTTAAGTTGTGATTTTGATGATAAATTCATGTGGTTGCTCAGAACTATTTTGTTATCTCAAAGCGAAAGAAAAGCTGAAACTGGACTGCACTTCAAATCAAGTCTGACAAAAAGGATACAGCATAACTGCAAGAGAAAAGACATGCATGTTATATCTTAACCACTGATTTCTAATTTAGGAACAAGGAAAACAATTACTAACAAAGAAGAGATAAAAACCTGTCTATCACTATCAAGCCCATCCCTTGCAGCCTTTGCTGCAAAAAGATAGTATGTAGTTGTAAGTGATCATTATTCCCAGAAATGAAAACAAACACCCCCACCCCCAAAACAAAAGGGAAAAAAAAGGGCAAAATTTCAATCAATGTGTCAAATAACCTATTTCTTGATTTGAACCAAACTCTGCAAACCGATTCAAAGATGTATCCCAGACCAGCATTTCACCATCAAGAATACACCTACAACGTTATGAGGAAAGAAAATTAGTAGAATCTAACATTTCTAAACTTCACGAGGTTAAACTTGCGGTCCTGAAATTTTTCTAATGTTGGGTAATGATTTGGTACAAGGGAAATGGGGTTTAAATTTTACCTTTGTATTATTTAACCATGTTTGGTTGAATTTTTAAAGGATTTTAATTATTAAGGAGGTACTAGGTACCCCCATATTGGTGTTTTTGGAGGCTAAAATTTATTCTCCAGAAAAATTTTTGTCTCAAAATACGCACTAAATTAATTTGTAATTGTCTCTCACCAATCAGTACTAGTAATTTAAATATTTTCTCTCTTCCCACTAACATTTAACCCTTCAATTTATGAATATACCAAACATCTTTAAAAACTGACTTTCACATCCTTAAAATTGCTCTTGGAATAACTCCTATATTAATTCACCCTCATATTTTTTAATCTCATACCAAATGCCACCTTAAAAAGATTAATTATGCATATATGTCCTGCCTTGACGTGTTGATCTTTGAACACTTAGCTAGCATTTGAATTATAATGCCAGTGATATCAAATATATTTGCAAGTTTTATACACAAAAGGTAGCTTCAAACACACACACAGACACATTATCCTAATAAATATGGAAGAGGAGTAGGAAGGCCTGCAGTGAAATCATCCATTTAGAAAATAGTTTGGCCTACCTGTGTGTCTTGCAACTTGCAGGACACACAAAGCAAAAGAAAATTAAAAAAAAAAAGACATAAAAACCAACATAAAGAAGACAATAATAACTAGAGATGGGATTACCTCTCATCCAAAACATTTTGTACAATAATGTCCGATATTCCATGAGCATATTCAGAGTGATCTAGAAAGTTCCTGCACCAGTATCCTGCATGAGTATCTACGAAACAAACTCAGAAGTGTGTGCAGTTGACATTTCTCAACATGATAGAGCTTAAAGAACTATTAAGTTCACAGTGATCTGAGTTTTGCAAAACTTCACATGGAAGAAAAATTGCTTGTCTTGGGAAAGTATTGACATATTGTAGACCTTGAGTTCAGGTTTTAGGAACTACAAAGATACATTTACTTAGAATCAGGAAACTACAGGCTTATGCAAAAATAAGCAGGTGAGAATAGTGTTACATGTAAAAGTATAAGCAGCATCTATTACCAACATAACTTTTAAAAAAAAATTAAAAAAAAAGACCTACCTCGAGAAATAGTGTACTTCCGCACCATTCTTATGTATTTGTATGCGATCACCATCAAATTTACATTCCACCACCACTTCCTTCCCATGCAACTGCAGAAATAAGGTACAGCATATGAGATGCTAGTTCTTAAAAAAAAGACATTAAAGAAAAAATGATGTGTACATTGCAAATGCATTCATGTAATCCAAAACTTTTTTAAAAAAAATGCTGGAAGAAACCTTTTTCCATGCAGCATGTGCATCACTAACTCTCATTGCTAGTTGAGGGCGCACTGCTTTTCCAACTTCAATATCCTGAAACAAAAACATAAAGAAAAAAATCATAATTCCACAAGGTGCTAGTCGTTAACATATAATGATAGTTGCAAGACTGACCAAAAACACAAGAAAATTATCAGATAGCCAGAGATAGAAAACATTCTCTTATCCCCTAAAATGCTTACACAATGCACACTGTCTTTGAATCCAAATTGATAACCTACATGTAATCTGTACATAAGGTGAGAACAAGACAATTTTTTCAAAGTTTAGCAACACATACCTGACGTTTATGCCTTTGATTTCGATCCCTCAGCTTTTCACAAACCAATTTCAAGTCACATGTAACATTAAACAAGTCTTCCGCATCCGGGTGAAATTCATGAAATACACTCTTTTCACTCATCCCCAACTTCAAATCTGCAACATATTTACAAAAAGACGCCTCAAAAAAACTCACATACCTGAAAAAAAAACACAATTTTCAAAAACTAGTATAAAACCAATCATTACCTTTAAGAATAATCATAATAATCCACTTCATTTCCTGTGTATTTGTCTTGTTTATCAAAGCAGCAAGTACTGCAGTTTTCTCACCCCTGATCATAAAATCATCAAAGATAACAAATAGCAATACTTCAAGTACCTAAAACACCACAGGAAAAAAAAAAAAAAAAACCTCTCAACAGCAAGTGAAACCTGCTATGGGAAAAATCTGTTTCCCACCACAAGTATTCAAGAATCACCACTACTAATTTAATGGGGCCAACAAAACAAAGGCTTTGATTTCGTCTAATGCAATTCATGATCACCAAATCTATCGCAGATACAAATGCTCTAATTCACGCACAACCAGCAATTGATTTGCTAAACCGGATCACATAAAAACTAGTGTAATTTCCTACTCTCAACACCCACAATTCACTAAAACTATCATTACCTTCTACTATCAAGAAACTTAATCTAACAGTATTCACAAACAAAATTACCATCATAACTCCAGCAATGCCTACTTACTCAGCCGCTAATTTTCACTTCCAACAACACCTAATCTAAAACACTACAATCAAAACCCTAGCAAAATTACCAAAAGAATCAAACTTCAATACCTATTTTCACTGGATGCCAATTTATCAAGCAAACCATTCAGCTCCTCAATCGTCAACCCACCCGACACCGTTCCCTGCCTCCGCTGCAACACCTATTTAACCAAAATTAAAAATTAAAAAAATATATATTATTTTTCATCCAAAATAACTAATTTTTTTGTTAAATTTTATTAAATTACTTACTTCGGCAGCAACGAGAGAGAAATTGCCGGCATTAGCACCGGTAGCGTTGGCGCCACCTTTACGCCAATTAATCAACTTCAAGGCATCAGGGGAATCCCTGGACATGCCGAGTGCTTCAATGAGGGAAACGGCGAGGACAGATTCTTTGAGACCATAAGTGCCGCGTTCGCGGTCGAGGTTAGGTAGGATCAAGCGGACGGCGGAGAAGTAATCGGACGGAGAGCAGAAAGTGTCGATGAATTTGCGGAATTTAGAGCGTTTTCTGGAGGAAGTTTTGGTCTTTGAAATCCAGTTGAAGAGACTCACTAAGATGGAGAATTTCGTGTGCTCAGTTGACGA
>Ga0325410_1006400_pt1 | contig 12924 bp, 5 predicted proteins | sample PopdelMetagenome_16_FD_206182 | JGI IMG/M metagenome (GOLD analysis project Ga0325410, IMG submission 206182) | Populus deltoides microbial communities from Bellville, Georgia, United States - Xylem-PdIQD-R3 | ecosystem: Host-associated > Plants > Phyllosphere > Stem > Wood/Secondary xylem... | reverse complement strand
TACAAATTATACATGTTTATTCATTTCAGCTCGATATTGAATTGAAGATTTCCTTTATTACAAGGGATGAAACAGGATCTTGAAACCCAGGTCTCCTCATTATAGCAAAGAGCCTTTATTTACTTTGGTTGATAATAATACTGTACTAAAACATATTAATCGTTGAAGAAACAAAATACAAAGCAGAGAAATAATTTACAACAAACAAAAGTACATAAGTCGAAACAATCACATACTAATTATAAAAAATCTTTTGGAAAATTCTCAGCCTGTCACAGTTGTTTGAGGCATAAGATCTTCCAACGTTACTGCGGAGAATGACTTTGGCAGCGGAGGCCATCGAGCTATGAGCTCCGAAGCTACTTGTCGCATGGTTGGCCGAGATTGGGGATTGGCAAGCAAGCATGCAAATGCTATTTTGATAATGGAGACCACACCTTCTGCAACTCGATTTTCAGGAAGTGGGATACGTTGGTCTATCACATCCTTCAACAATGCATGCTGGTTGATTTGTGAGCACGACGAGGAGGAAAATGCTGATGCAGAAAGAGATGAGATGAGATCACCCGGATGCATTCCCATTATTACTTCCATTGTGAGCACTCCAAAGCTGTAGACATCGCACTTCTCGTTCACTCTCATTGTGTAAGCTAGCTCTGCAAAAATTCTGGTCATTTTTTCATAGTACTGGCTGTACCGTACTGCTGATATGACAATTTATTATACATAACGTTTAGAGCATCCAAAAGTATCCCTCCATTTTCATAGTACTGGTAGTATTGTTCTGCTTATATATATATATATTTTAAGAATGAAATCAAGTATGTACCTGGAGCTATGTATCCGAAGGTGCCAGCAAATGAGGTCCAGTTGGTCGAGTCAGGAATCAGGAGCCGAGCTGTCCCAAAATCCGAAACATGAGCCTCGTATTCCATATCTAAAAGAACATTGCTGCTGGAAATGTCTCGATGAATGATTGGAGGCGAGCAATCTTGGTGCAAATAGGATAATGCATTGGCCACTCCTTTAACAACATTAAGCCTTCTATTCCAATCCAAGTCCATTGCCTGTTCTTCGCTAGATAAATTCATCTTCAAACTTCCCCTTTCTATGAACTCATAAACTAAAAAGGAGTGCTCTATTAATGAACAAAATCCATATAACTTCACAATATTCCGATGTCGAATATCTATTAACATGCGAATCTCATTTCTAAAAGTTCTCAAATTCATAAGCTCGCCCTCTCTTGATGGGTGAAGTTTCTTCACGGCAACCACCTGACCTGTTGGCAACATGGCTCGATAAACAATTCCATATCCCCCTTTCCCAATGCAGTTATTGAAGTTGAAATTATTAGTGGCCTGGATGATAGTTTCATGTAGGATCTCTTCCTCATGGCCCCATACTACAAAACTGTGTGGACTTTGTCGCTCTCCGAAACAGGAGATTCTTTCTCTACTTGTTCGGTGGTGAAAGTATAAACACCCAACCATGATAAGTAGTAGAAGTAGACTGCCCAGGAGAGGAAAAATAATCAAAATGACAATTTTGTTGCTCTTTCTCCTGTTTGTAAGAAGAGTACAAGGCTTTAGACCACTGGCATTTCCACAGAGACCACTATTATTTATAAAAGCTTCAAATGGAGCTTCAATGAAGGCTTTGATTTTGGGAAGAGGGCCCTCTAGTTCATTGTAGGAGATGTCTACAGTTGTCAAGCTCACCAAATCTACAAAAGCAGTTGGAATCAAACCGGAAAGTTTGTTGTGAGAGAGGTTCATCGTTTCTAACTGATTCAATAGCCCAATTTGTGATGGTATCTCTCCTGCCAGAAGATTCCCACTGAGATCTAGATTTCCAAGAAAATGCAGGAAGCCTATCTCAGATGGGATGCTCCCTATGAACTTATTATGGCTCAAGTCCAACTGTAATAAATTTAAGCACTCTCCCAGTTGTTTTGGGATTGATCCACCAAGATTATTAGAAGCTAAATTAAGGGATTGAAGTTGAGATAGCATTTGGATTTCAAAGGGAATGACACCAAAAAGATGGTTGTTATGAAGAGTAAGGTTGAACAACGCCTTCAACTGCCCCAATTCTTTTGGAATTGTCCCCTTTAGGAGATTTGACGAGAGATCAATCATGTGTAGCCCAGTAGCCTCTCCAAGCTCTGATGGTATCTCACCGGAGATATTATTGTTTGACAATTTTAGGCTCACCAAGTTGTGAAAACCTCTCCATTTCCACGTAAGCTCACCATACAAATTATTGTGACTTAGGTCCACATAGTTCAAGTTTGGGTAGAGGCCAAAATCTTCAGAAATATTCCCTGTCAATTGGTTCCAGTCAAGCCTAAATCTAAAAAGACTAGTACAATTTCGCAAGCTTTTAGGGATTGGACCAGAAAAATGATTGTAGCCGGCTGAAAAATTTACAAGCAACCCACCAAGGCACAAGTCTCGTGGTAAATGGCCAGTGAAATTGTTTGAAGACAATTGCAAATTCATCAAATGTGTGAGATTATTCATCTCAGGGGGTAGAGAACCATCGAGATTATTAGTGTGCAAACTCAATTCAACAAGGGATTCAAGATGTCCTATTTCCCGAGGAACAGATGCAGATAAATTATTCATGTGCAGAGCAAGTTGAGTGAGCATAGTCATGTTCCCAATGGAAGAAGGAATAGAACCAGAGAGGTTGTTATGCCCTAGATGAAGAACGGATAGGTGTTTTAGAGTTCCAATAGAGACTGGGATCAAACCGGTGAGATTATTTTTACTAAGGCGCAACTCAATAAGCTTACTCATATTCCCAAGAAAAGAAGGAATGGAACTAGAAAGTTTGTTTATCGAGATTTTGAGAATAGATAAGTTTCTCAGATTTCCAATAGAAGAAGGGATGGAACCAGAAAGTTTGTTATCTCTAAGAGAAAGAATTGATAAGTTTCTCAGATTTCCAATTGAAGACGGAATCCTACCACTTAAATCATTGCTTGACAAGTCAAGGGAACTGAGAGACTGTAGTGATCCAATCTCTGGAGGTATCAAGCCAAAGAGGTTGTTACCCCATAGATAGAGAATGGATAGGTGTTTCAGGGTTCCAATAGAGTCTGGGATCAAACCGATGATATTATTTTCATGAAGGTAGAGAAAGTTAAGACTTGTTAACAATCCTATCTCATGTGGAATATTTCCTGTGAAATGATTATCACTCAAGTCTAAATTGGTGATTTTGGTCAGGTTACTAATGTGGGATGGAATAGTTCCGTAGAGTGAATTGCTCGAGAGATTGAGAGTGAGAAGATTGGGGAAGGATGAGAAGTTGAAACTATGAAGCGTACCTCTCAGACCAAAATTTGGAAGGCCGAAATCCGCGACACTTTCAGAATTGTCACAAGTGATTCCAAGCCACCTGCAAGGGCTGCTACCAACCCAAGAAGACAGGACAGATTGGCTGTGGTTGTCATCAAGACTTGCTTTCCATTTTAGGAGGGCCTCCGCTTCTTTATTACCTTCAGCAGCTACATATTTGGCAGCACCAAATGAAGTTGCAGAGAAATTAGGAGGAAAGGCAAAGAAAGAAGGAATGCACATTAGAAGGAGAAAAAAAAGGACTTGGAGAAACTTTAAGAATGGTTTCTGTAGTAAGGACATCATGTCTAAGGGATATGGTTTGCTATGGCAGATAAAGATCCTAGGCTCCAATGATAGGTATTTATAGAAAAAAATAAATGGAATATTTGTTGGAATTTTTAATTGTGAAATTTCGTATTCATCTTTGTTCTTATTTTACAGAATTTGACATATGTCAACAACAGTGACATCAGTTTCTATTGGGTGGAAGATTTGGTAAATCGTAGGAAAATTCATTCCAAGTCCTATAATATCTAGAATGCTTAATTGTTGGCTCATTTGTTCAAGATCCGTAGCTCATTTTTAAACTAAATAAAAATAACTATGAAAAAATATTTTGTTTTTTATTTGCATCAGTTTTCTTAATTGAATCGGTGAAGAAATAATGTAAGAGATTGCTTAATTAATCGCGGGCTCTCTCAATTAATTGGAATTGCAAGGTAAAGGAATCTTTCATTCTGAAATTTTCTTACATGATGTGGGTCATCGTTCCAAATTTTCATTATCAACAAAATTAAATTAAATATAAAAAAATTTCACTTACATAAGAACAATACAGATATGTAAATGCCTTTGCAAATTGTTTAATATTGTTTCATTACTCAATAATCATGATATTTTTCTCAATGTTGCCTTTGCAAATGGCTAGTGAGTATGTCGGTTGTCGGTATTTTTATTCCTTTCACACGCTTATTTTCATAGTGATTAAGCTCAAGTGAGATCAATTCAGGATAAGACAAGGTTAACCTATCTTAAATTTAATTTTTTTTTATAAAATAAGTAAAAACAAAGTTGTTTTGAAAAGTATTGTTTTAAAAAAAATCAACGGTTTCTTGATTGGATTTCACTGGATCGGATGTCAGCTTGAGTTTCTAACAGTGGTATTGAATCTACCCTATCTCTGTAGCTTTTCTACCTTCTCCTCAATTCTCACCCTCCTTATAACCAAGTCTCCTCAATTCCTACTAAATATAAAATTACAAGAATCCGTATCTACTGCATCATTTTATATCACATCTCTATATTTTACAATGAAAAAAAAAAACATTTTATAATATTGTGTTACAATCCATTATTTTTAGTCCCTAATCACAGTAGTCTCTTTTTCTTTCTTTCCTCTAATTTCGAACCATAAACTCTTTTTTCTTTCTTTTTTCATTATCAACATAATTAAATTAAATATAAAAAATCTAATTTATTTTTTAAATATAATTTTGAAAACACGCATAGAAATTGGAGGTAAAAAAGGGATTGTAACACCATGAATGTCTATACATTGACTCGTTGACTCAGGAAATCTTCATGAGTGTATTACTTTCTAGAATTTATAAACCAACAAGCTATGCCTGTGATATCATGGGTGGATCTACTGTAAGTTGTTTTCATGCTTTGCAAAGTTAAATATTATCAGAAAGTAATATAAAATTATTTTTAAAAATTTACATGATCACTTAAGTTTTTTTTGTTGGAACGACTACTTGATATTATATTAAAATTTTGATAACCGAATAATTATGAATTTGAATTTTAATATATTTATTCTAATTAATAAAATTATAAACAAAATTATAAATTTTAAGTTTAAAAAACTTTTTAAAAATTAATATAAAATTATTTTTATAACCTTACCGGCTGAAATATTTCTTTAAAAAACTACATCACTAGTGTTGCATCAGTCAAGAAATGTCACAACTTGTCGTGTTAATTAATTGCTTATAGTACGTCCCCAGCATTATTCCATGAAAGCCTCACTGGCCACTAACCTGTTTATCGTGCTCATTGGGACGAATGGACTTGATGCATCATGAAGTTGGAAATTCAATAGCTAGTAAACTCCCTTGGCCCCAGATTGTGCCATGGGGTCTCAGGAAGTCATGTTCTCTCTTTGTTTTTTCTTTAGTCTAGTCGACGGAACGGGTCATAGCCAATCAAAAGTTCAGAATATCAGAAATCTGTTGCTTGTCTTTATTCTCCAATTAATTTATATAGCCCGTAAATTTATCATAAATACCTGGTCGATAGTTAATGTGCTATTGTGGTTTTCTTTGCTTTCACTTTCATGAATTTGATTGCAATTATGTCCGTTTGCAATCAACCTTTTATCGTGGCCGGATGGTCCGAAACAGCTTTTCTTTGCTTAATGAATCCGTCATGAATTGTCACAAACTGTCACATTGTAAGATGTGGACTCTCTGTATGATTGCTTCGGGTTACTTCATGGTACATTTACGTGATCATGCATCATGAAGTTGGGATTTCTGTAGTTAGTATATACTCACTTGGATTATTGGATATAAATTATGATATGGTGTCTCAATATACAACTTGTTTCCCTGCTGCTACTTGTGGCTGATTTGTCAAGGCTTTGTAAACAATCTCAACTAGATTATTTTAAATCCATGATAAGTACAAAATATACACATGTTTTAATTTATTTCTTTTACATTAAGCTTTTTAATGTATTTTGAGCTTATTAGAAATTATTTTTATGAGTTTAACATCTCTAAGAGACTTTGTAAATTAATTGCAAAAAAAATAAGAATTTTTACATTTTATGTTTCAGACCTTGCTTCCTATTGTAGGTTTTTCACTATGTTATAATTTCAGAATATTAGCACGTGCTGAGTCAAAGTTAAAGTACACATATCAAGTTTTTCAAGAAGATATTATGGGAAGAAATCCGAGTTCGTTTGGAACTCTAATTAGACCTGCAAAATCAAGCTGAAATCCTCTTACTGCAAGATTCTCTGCTTTCACACTACAGATTCAAACAGACATATCTTGAGCCTCAGACATCGAAATCATACAATTCAAAAGCCTAAAATCATTTTCACTTCAAGACTACAACTTTCATTAAGGATACCAAGTTAGATAAAATCATTTTGAAGGCAAAAATCTAAATGCAATATGAAGGACGAGATTGGTTTCATGATCTGATGAAAAAACTAAAGATGTCGAGCATCCCACTATGGCTGAGATTCTGACATAGAAATGATGGGTTGTAGGATCCAAGAAAGGTGTAAATCAATCCTATAATATTCCATGAATAAAATAATATAGCTGGAATGGTCAAATATTATAAAAAACTAAGCCAAAAACAAAGTCTAAGTTGCAGCAAAGTCTATATTACAGCAGAGTTGTAACAACAGTAAAATCCGATTTCAATAAAAATTCTAAAGGATTTAACCAACCTTAAAAATCAAATAAAGAATGAAGAAATTAAATAGTCATAAAAACTTCTAATTAGCCTAAGAATCATGAAGAAATTCAGCAGCCAAGAGAGAGAATAAATAGAGTAGAACACTACTGAAATAGGAGCTCTGCAACATTCTTTTCTTCTTTATTTTTGTCAATTTTCTAGCAGCTATGAGCTAAACTTTGACATTTGATTCAAGAGGAATAAATATCATTTTCATTATTAAGTTGTTAGAAGTATCGTAATTATTGTAATTCTTTCATATTCAAGTACTTATTTATCCTTATTTCATAATTATGTTATTGATTTTTATTCATGTTTATTGAATTGTTTTGAGATGGTTCATATGTTCTTCCTAGTTTCTTTGATTTCTGTTCATGCTTATTGATTTCGTTTGGTTTCTACAAGCCCTACTAGAAAATTGATAAATACAAATGAAAATATCGAGGGAATATTTTCGTCGGTAAATGTCTGATGGATTTTACCGACGGAAATATTATCTCGGTATATACCGAGAGAATTACAGTGGGAAAAAATAATTAAAACAAAGCAAAAAAAACAATGATGTGTCATTTTTACCAACGGAATTTCCGACAGAATTTATTCCGTCAAAAAAATCGTTGGTGAACTGTGAACACTGTTTATCATGTCAATTACAAAAGAAATCATCAACGAAAAATTCTGTCAGTATTTTCCAGAGAGCTCTAGAACTATTCACTTCCCAATTGTACTGTTAATTACTGTTTTTTACAGACAAAATCACAAACGGATTGAAAAGTCGTCAGTGTCATTTGGTGGTTTTCTGAAAAATTTAGATTAAATTAAAATTTTAAATTAAATATTACAGGTGGAATCACCGATGGATTGAAAAGTCGTCAGTGATATTTGATGATTTTTGAAAAATTTTGTTAAATTAAAATTTTAAATTAAATATTACAGACGGAATCACAAACGGAATGATTAAAATATTAATATTTAATTATCCGTCGATAAAACGCCCCAATAAAAAGCCTAGAATCCCTAATTTCACAACAGACCCATCTCCTTTCTTCTTCTTCTTCGTCTTCTTCTTCTCCACATGTAAAAAACATCAATAGCCATTTCTTTTTCTTCTCTTCTCTCCTCAACTCCTTCTCTTCTCCTCCATGCTCAGGTATATCTTCTTCTCCTTTCTTCTTTTTTCTTCACAATTTTTTTTAATTAATATACTTTACAGATTTTTTTTTTCTTAGCTTGACTTGCAACTACATTAAGGTAAGATTTTTCTTTTTTCTTCTTTTTTCGTGTTTTTTCCACTATATTTGTTTTTTATTTTATTTTTAATTGTTTTTGTTCTTAATAATTGTATGAATGTTGTTGTAGGATTTGTTTTTAATATGAGATCAATTTTTAGTTGATTTATTTATAGGATTTTTAAATTTTTTTCATATGAATGTTTTTAGTTGAATTTATTTTTTTTATGTTATTTATTTGTTGCAAATTTTTTTGAGTTGATTTTCTTCTTCTTTTTTCCAATTATTTTGAGTATTATAGAGTGTTGATTTATATTAATTTAATTATTTTATAGTTTTGTAAGATAGATTTTTTAAAAAATATTTTTAAATAATTATCGACGGAATTACATACGGTATTTTGCCAAGGGAAATACCGACGGAATGAAGCTGGTAATTTTATTTTTTTTTGCATGCTTTTCCGACAATAAATCCATCAGTAATAATATTTTTTTATTACCAACAGACAAAACATTATCAACGAAAGATTCACTGACAGATCATTTTCGTCGATGATTTCGTTGGTTAATTAATTACCAATGAAATGATAGTGCAAATACCAATGAAAAAATCCATCGTTAATATAAAGATTGTGGTAGTGAAGGATCTATTGGTGATTATTGAATGTAGCTGTTAATGTCAGAGAAGGATAATAGTCTTATGACATATCAAGACAGTGGATCGAAAATTGTTCTATGCATGTATATCTACACTTAGGATTAATTATCTCTTCTATTTATATCTATTTTTTCTTTAAAATAAATCTAAAAAATAATGAATAAGATATTATTGGTTACTCTGTTGGCAGTATAAAATTTCCGATGCCTGTGATATCATGTGTGGATCTGTTGTAAGTTGTTTCTGTGCGTAATTAGCAAAGTTGAAGAGATCACTAGCTAGTGTTGAATCAGTCAAGAAATGTCACAACTTGTCGTGTTAATTGCTTCTTGTTACTTCAAAGCACATCCACAGCATGATGCCATTAAAGCTTCACCAGCCAAAAACCTCTTAATCATGCTCATGGAGTAGATGCATCATGAACATGGAAATGCAACAGTTAGTAAACTCCCTTGGCCCCAGATTGTGCCATGGGGTCTCAGGGAAGTCATGTTCTCTTCGGTTTTTCTCTAGTCCAGTGGACGGAACGTATCATAGCCAATCACGTTTATTGTGGTTTTCTTTGCTTTCACATTCCTGAATTTGACAACCTTTCTTTTCTTTTCTTTTCTGTTCTTTTCTTTGTTTCTTTACTTATACAATGAATCCGTCATGAAATGTCACAAACTGTCGCATTGTAGGGTGTTGGCCGCTCTGTATATGCCATGAAAGCTTCACCAACCAATAACATGTTTATCATGAAGTACTTGGAAATTCAGTAGTTAGCATGCTCCCCTTCATTAGCCACAGATTGCGGTATGGATTCTCAGGAAGTCATATAAAATAGCAAATGATAAAGTAAGTATTTATGGAAAACGTGTTGTGATGAAATCATAATGTATACAGTTAAGCGGAGCCACAATGTTCAATCTATCCATTCTCACATCCGACATGTGGGCTGTTGTTTTTCGTGTCTTTTTCTATCACCAACAGGTAATAACTAAAATACAATATATATATATATATATATATATATATATATATATATATATATATATATATATATATATTTCTGTGTCGATCATTTTTTTTTTTAATAAATTTATAGATGTGGTCATAGTGTGATTCATGATGAACTCTTTTTTTTATATATTATTTTTATTGTTAATATATGTGTTCAGATCAGCTTGTGTGCATCTCGACTAATTCCACGGGTCCTGAAGTTAATGATCATGTCAGCCTCCAATGACCTTAAAATTTGTAAAACTCGAACTGGTAACCTCTAAAAAGTAAACTCAATAACTAATAAATTGAGCTACCTATTTGCGAGTTGATTGGTTATAGATATATATATTTGCAATGTTAGGTTCACTTATAAATCAAATGAATAGCAAATGTAAAGATGTTTAAGTGAGGTGATATATCTTATATAAATCAAATTAAAGCATATCATGATGGATGCAGGTTCAAAATAAACCGAATGATTAAATTAAAAAATCCAAAAAAATAACCGTTTGATTTGTGGGTTACAACTTCACCCATTGGGATACACATTTGTCTGCGTTTCAAGCAATTTTTTTGTTTTTTTTTTCAGCTTAGACTGCGGCTAACTGTGTAAAACAAAGGGCGTTAAAGGCCCGTGTAGAAAAATCTGTCTCATGGAGCAGGCCTAGTTAAATGCCGCACACACAACCCAACGTTTTACAACAGAGCGCAATATGTAAAAATGGCCCGTTATACCATTTTCTTGCTGCTGAATCCAATGCAGATAGGCACCGTAAGTATTTCTCCCATAACAGTTTGTCTACTTAGATCTTGCCATAGACCATTTTCTTGCTGCTGAATGACCTTCTCTCCTGTCCCTACATGTTTTTTTTGTCTTTGTTTTTGGGTTGTAGACTTTCTTTTTTTTTGGATATTACTCTTCTTTCCTGTTTTGGGTTACTGCCATGCACTTCCTTTGTAGCCTTGTCTGGTTTTGGCTTGAACTTTCTTTTTCATTCAGGCTTAACAAAATTGCACCGTGTTCATCAAAGAAGAAATAGAAAAGAAAAAAACAAAACCTCAGTTTTGTTTTCATTTTATTCTCAAGCATGGGTTTTGGGATTGCATTGGGTATGATTCCATGAAAATCTCAACCCTGCTCTCAATAGAAGATCCAGATAATTACTCCTTTAGCACCAAAATACTCGTACAGTTGCCCATGCTATATAATTAATGTTTTATTATTTATTAAAAGCAGGGGTCTTCACGTCAACAATTTATGATGAGGATTGTATCTTTGAAGATCCAACCATTAAATTCCAAGGTAAAAACCTTCGAGCTTTTATGTGATTAGACATCTTCAGCTGTTTCATTTATGCCAAATCATCAGATACTGAAGAGATCCCTAACTGATCTGAAACTATATTCAATCAAATTCTCGTCTCTAATTGTTCCATGATGTGCTACATCGTGGATGAAGTCTATGATAGTTTGCTTGCATTACTTGGAATTCAATCTTCATTCCCCTTGCTTTTTTACCAGGTACTAAGTTGTATTCACGCAATTTGAAATTGCTGGTTCCTTTCTTCGATTGTCCATCAATTGGATTACAAGACATTGAGAAGGTAAACATACTCTATAAACTTAAAATTGATTTTACAGTAAATAAAAACTGCATATTCACATAAAGTCTCAACTTTATATCATGTCACTCGAGCCAATCCCGATATATTTGACAGAAGATTTTTGGCTTTTAACACATAAAAAACATGAGCTGAACTATGTTTAAGTAGAAAAATTGTTCTTAAAACCAAAACTAAACCCAATTCTCAAAAATATTTATTGAATATGCATCAGTAAGATGAAGTCTGCAGCTGATACAATGAAGAATATGCACCAATGAGCTGAACACTGAAGCTGCTACGATGAGCATAGTAGGTGGTTAGAGCGAGCATAGTAGGTGGTTAGAGTCTGTTGTCAGGTTCGGTATTAATCTGTTATTTATAACTGATTCTGTTACTATGCTAAGTGTAGGATATAAATACTGTAACCAATTATATTTTTTTGTTTGACATAATTAATTAATTTCAGCTCGATGTCCTCTATGAACCTCAGTTTCCAGACTAGAAGATTGTACATTGTTTAATAGTTCTTGCTTGGAGATTCTCAATCCGCGGACCAGCATTAAAATATTTCGGCATCAAATCAATATCATGGGAAAGAAGCATGCGATATCTGTGCATGCTCGAGTCCGTTGTGGTTCGCTTGGTGTGGCTTTGCAGTCAGCCACGTTCGTGTGATTTTGCTGCGTGGTTCCTCGCAATTTCTGGCAGATTTCCAAGGCCAAATTCAATTTCATTTGAAAAGGGGACAGCATTATAGCTTCTCCAATTAAAAATACTATATTAAAAAGCTAAAATAATAAAATAACTTTTAAAATAATATAAATATAGCTTTTTTTTATTATATACATTCCAATGATAAAAAACTATTTAAAAAAGCCAATTATATTTTAATATATTTCATATTAAATTAATTTAAATATAATTATATAGCTAATTTAAATATTTTATATATAATATAATTATGATGTTATTAATTATATAATTAATATGAGTAATTTATAAAAGTAATATAAAATTAATGAAGTAATATGAAAGTTAAAAGATATAATTTAATATTAAATTTAAAATTTATTTATATGAATATTTTTAATTTTTAATTTTATATGTAACTGTTAAAATTTTAATTTTTTTAAAATAAATTTAAATTTAAATTTTAAATAAACCGTAAATATTTTCAATTTTGATTTTCAATTTTTAAAAAAAAAATTCAAGTTTTAAAAAGTTGACCGCCAACGTTACCCTTGCTTTTTGATTAGTTGTGTTCACGCAATTGGATTACAAAACGATCTCTATAAACTTAAAAACTGCATGTTCACATAAAGTCTCTCTACTTCATAGTTTAAGTGCAGATGCATAGGATGTGCAGCAATTCTTGGTATATGTCCTTCCAGCAGCCTCTCATGCTAGTTTATTCATTTCAGCTCAATATTGAATTGAAGATTTCCTTTATTACAAGGGATGAAACAGAATCTTGAAACACAGGTGTCCTCATCGTAGCAGAGAGCCTTTATTCACTTTGATTGATAATAATACTGTACTAAAACATATTAATCATATCGTTGAAGAAACAAAATACAAAGCAGAGAAATAATTTATTACAAACAAAAGTACGAAAATTGAAA
>Ga0325410_1006399_pt1 | contig 12925 bp, 9 predicted proteins | sample PopdelMetagenome_16_FD_206182 | JGI IMG/M metagenome (GOLD analysis project Ga0325410, IMG submission 206182) | Populus deltoides microbial communities from Bellville, Georgia, United States - Xylem-PdIQD-R3 | ecosystem: Host-associated > Plants > Phyllosphere > Stem > Wood/Secondary xylem... | reverse complement strand
TAACTTTAGATAAAATCAAAATATTTTTTAAAAAAGTGAATTCTTGAAATTTATTTTTAGAATTGAACATTGATTGATTGATAATCTTATTCATAAAAGTCCCACTCAACTTCCAACTCCAAGAAACAATTTCTCAAAAATTAAAATAAATATGATAGAAAATCTGAATCATTTTCACAAAGGGCAGTTTTAACATTACTATAAAAAGGACAAAAGAAGATGAGCAAAAGCTGCCTAAAATGGCGGGGCTTTGTTATAAGGTCAAAGTCAAAACCCCTCCCATAAAGCAAATAAACTAGAAAAAGAAAAGAAAAAACAAAACTGAAAATCACGACCTAATAAGCCCACCAAGGAATCAGAGAAGAGAACCTTCTTATCAATGGATTTCCTTCAAAACCCAAGATTTGTTGTATGTATAAGTGATTACAGTCCTCTATTTCTTTAACCAATCACAACTCCACAATCTCTCTGCCTGCGTCTTTCTCTCTCTAGATCTATCTTTATTACAACCTTGTTTTCTGTTAGAACATTCTAAAATCCCTTCCCTTGGATTTTTTTTTTCGTCTAATAAATCCTTCAAAGTTTGGGCCTTTTTGCTCTTATCTTAAGGCTTTTGCATTGAAGGATCATAAAGTTTTGTTCCTTACCTCTTGAAATTGATTACAAGGTATGTTTAGAAACTTCTTTGATTCTCAAAAAAAAAAAAAAGTTTGCAATTCATTTCACGCAATTTTATGAGAAACCCGTAATGTCAAAATTCATTATTTCAAGGGGATTTGGTCCCAAGACATAATTTTTGGGCAGCACCTATTATCTGTATTTTTTGTGTTTATGTTTCAGGGTGATGGTGTCTGCAATTTGACTGACCAGAATCCCTCAAGGCAACTACTTATAGATTCTCGAGGTATACAGAATTATCGTCAGATAGTCTGTAATGTGCTGTGATTTGCATGTTTTGGGTCCTTTCCTTTACATGCCTCCTAATCATTAAGATGATCAATTGTTATGGTGCCTGCATTTGATTATTGTCTCAAAACTTAAACTTCTCTTTCAAATATGGGGCCACACCATGACGACACAATTTTGGTTGATGCATTTTCTAAACTCTACATTATCCAGTTTATAGATATGCAAATTCATCTGGTTCATTAGATTGATAGTGTGTCGGAATATGACTTTTTTAGAGCCCGTATCATGCAGTTTCTGCACCTGCAAAGCAATATGTTTGTTGCATCTTGAATTTTTGATGAGGCAGTGCTGCTTGCGTTTTGGTGCCTCCATAAATGTCATGCTATGCAGTTTGTGCATTATTTGTCATTTGTTGTATTGCGGATTGCTTTTCAGATTCATGGCCTGTGGATTTTAATACATGTCAAAATCATTTTTATGCAATTTCTTGGACATGTTCACTGGCTTCATAATATTGTACTCCTCTGCAGATTAATGGTGTCTGCGCTCAATAAGGGTTTAATTTCTGATACATCTTCTGTGGGGTTGGAGATTGGTGAGAAACAAGAGCCAAGAACAGTCTCTTATATACTTATTGATACTGATTCAAGGAATAGTTTGATTTCTGGGTTATTTGGGAGAGAATATGTAAGTAATGGTATCCGCAACATTGATGAGATTTGTTTCACCCTGTTGGAAGCCTTCCGTCGAGGGTGAAAATTCAAGTAATGGTGGGGATGCTGCTGGTAGAGCTGAGGGATTGTTATGGTACAAGGATTCAGGTCAGCATGTTAATGGGGAATTTTCAATGGCAGTAATTCAAGCGAACAATCTATTGGAAGACTGTAGTCATCTTGAATCAGGTCCAATGAGCTCAGCTGAATCAGGTCCTCATGGAACATTTGTTGGAGTTTATGATGGCCATGGAGGTCCAGAAGCTGCCCGGTTTGTGAATGAGCGCCTTTTCGAAAACATCAAGAGTATGTTTTTTTCCTCATCCATGATGAATTTCATTCTCATGCAAATGATTGTATGCTGTCATTCATGTCATCCCAATCTGGATGGTTGATGGTTCTACAATTGCTCCATGAATATCATCAATGAAATCTTGTTTTTCATGCGTGGTGATGATTATTGTTTTCCACTCATCTTGATGTTGGGCTATTTTGAAGTTCATGAGTATGATGGATACTTTTTTGTGTTTTAGCACCCCACCCGAAGTGCTATTCACCCTCCATGAAGATGCTTTTGTTTTTCACATGAAGAGGTCAAAACAGATTATCTAAGTCAAATTGGAGTGCATTTTAATTATTTCTTTTATTAAGGATCATCGGTTTTTGTTTGGATTTTGATCAGGGACAGAGATAGGGTTCAGAATATGTACAGGTTTAATAAGATCAATGGACAATTAAAATTGATTTCATGTTAAAAAATCTTTTCCAGATATATATGAGCTGTGCTAGATTAATCGAAAGTCAAAACTACAACTTAAATGATCTTTTAAGAATAATGACAATGGATGCACCAAAACCTTTATGTTCCGAGCTTGAGAGCTTCTTAATTCCTGCTTCAACACCTAATTTGAATTGAGTTGCAAGTGTACTTATTATTTGCAAGAATTCGTAAAGCAGATTGTGTTTCTGAAGTGAATGGTGCATTATACTCACATATATGTTTTATTCTTTTCATAATGTGGATGTGTATTTTATTCTTTTCGGGATACGTGGGCTAGATTGTACACTTTCAGTGGAGAGTCTTGGGTTGTTGTGCAGGATGTGGCAGACTACTTGTCTTTGACTTTGTAGGTTTCAAAGGAGGAAAGAGTTAAGGACCTTATATGGTTTTGTTTCTTCTGTGCTGTTTTTTGGTGTCCTTGGTTGGAGAGCAATCCTGGAGTTTTCAGAAATTAATACTCTATGAAACAATTATTATGGGCCAAGATAGTTTCTCGTTCTTCCTTGTGATGTTATGCATCGGGTGCCTTTAGGTGTGTATCCTTATTGGATATTGATTGGATTGGGCTGCTTTATTATGATTTGTTTTTGTTTGCTTTCTTTGGAGGATAGCTCATTCACCTTCGAGTTTTTGTATTTGTTTGGTTGATAACTTAATATGATTTTCTTTTATCTAAAAAAAATTCTTTTCTTCTGCCTTATTTAACTTCTTGTTTATATAGCTAATGCGCATGTTCACTGACATGACAGCTATTCATGGTGCAGAATTCACATCAGAAAACAATGGAATGTCAGCCAATGTTATCAACAAAGCATTTTTGGCAACAGAAGAGGAATTTCTCTCTCTAGTGAAGAAGCAGTGGCTAATTAAGCCACAGATTGCTTCTGTTGGTGCATGTTGTTTGGTAGGTGTAGTATGCAGTGGTGTTCTCTACATTGCAAACGCAGGAGATTCTCGGGTTGTGTTAGGAAGACTGGAAAGGGCCATTAAGGAGATCAAAGCAGTTCAGTTATCATATGAACATAATGCAAGTATAGAATCTGTGAGAGAGGAGTTGCACTCATTGCACCCTGATGATCCACATATTGTTGTTCTAAAGCACAAGGTTTGGCGTGTGAAGGGTCTGATTCAGGTGAATATGGGCCTCTCATATAGCTCTTTTATCATGCCTTTTTTTGAAACTGCAAATTGCTTATTGCCCCATCTTCATTCTTTTTTCGCAAATCAATTTCAATATATTACGGTAAAAAATAAAAAAAAATTAGTCGCGGTGATATCTTTATATGGCTTTGACTTTAGGATAATGCAACTTTATTTTGGCACCGTGATTGCCATTAAGCTTTTTCTATGTTCCACTAGGCACCTAATTTTTCTTTCTATTTCTATGATGATAAATGGTGGCATTTTATATTCATGATTGCTGATATTACAATCTAATCTGTTGGCAAATCTTTGTTGCTTCTTCAGATCTCAAGATCTATAGGTGATGCTTATCTGAAAAGGGCGGAATTTAACAGAGAACCTCTGTTAGCTAAATTTAGATTGCCTGAACCCTTCGATAAACCAATTCTTAAAGCTGAGCCAACAATTTTAGTGCAGAAACTCTGCCCTGAAGATCAGTTTCTTATCTTTGCATCAGATGGCCTGTGGGAGCACCTAAGCAATCAGGAGGCAGTTGACATTGTCCACAGTTGTCCGCGTAATGTAGGATTGCTGTTTATGGTTTCAACTTTCTTTGGTCTTCATGTGACTTACTGTGTTTACTGGCTGTCTATAATACTTCTAAAACTTTCAGAATCAATCATTTTCCTTTGCTTATGAATGGACCTTAATTTATCCAAGTTTTTGCAGGGTGTTGCAAGGAAACTTCTCAAAGCTGCACTTTGTGAAGCAGCAAAGAAAAGAGAAATGAGATATTCAGACTTGAAAAGGATTGATCGTGGTGTCAGGAGACATTTTCATGATGATATCACAGTCATAGTTTTGTTTCTTGATTCGAATCTTGTCAGTCGCAGCTCCTTCCGTGGCCCCCTAATTTCAATCAAGGGAGGTTGTGGTGTCTCTGGAAATGGCAACACTTAGTTTGAGAATTCTTGTTCCCTCTAGCCCCATTTCTTCATTCCTACTGAGAAACTCTTTTTTTTTCTTTGAAGAGGAGAGAGTTGAAAGAATCCCCCCTCCCTTTTTTTCCTTGTTTTGTCAATTGTATAGCCACGCATCTCAGAAACCTACTTATGTAACGTCTTAAAAAACTTCCTTAGGTAGTATAGTTGATGCCTTGACTGACAGATACCTTAACTAAAGCCGTAGTTGCTGTCTGGTTATTGGCATATGATACTTGCTAAGCTACCTACTTACAGTACTGTGGTTTTACTCAACTGCCTTGAGAACTAGAAAAAATAATCCCATTTAAATTGAGAGTCACTATGTTATTCAGTTTTAGTTCATTGAGTTGTCCATTTCCGGTGTGAGTCAGGATCTGCCATCTGGCTCCTTCCAAGCTTGCTGTGTATATTCCCCTTCATCGTTCCTGGACTTGTATTGCAATTAGAAATTATTGGGATATTTCTGCGTGTCATCAGTTTGTGTTTCACTGCACTGTCTAACGGAGTAACAGGTCCAACAGCGGTTATTGTTTGTGCTTTTTTTGTGGGACAGCATCTGGATTTAGCTTTTGCACAGACTAGATTAATGTGTTTATGTTAATTTTACAACTCTCATTGGATTCCAGCCCGAAATGATATGTAATCCATGGGGTACCATCCTCTCCTTGCAAGCTTAGTGTGCTGTTTGCAGTCTTTAATACAGAATTGTGCCAGCTATATCAATAATGGGCCTAGCCTATAGTTATAAAGCAGAGTGATCTGAGATGGACACCTGAAAGAGGCCTCTAAACTTGAAACAAAGGAAAGAAGAAGAGGACAAAGTCTATCGTATATGTGGTTGTGACTTGTGATAGTATAAGAGGCTTCAAGGGTAAATATCATTTATCAGGTGGCTAAGAATAAAATTTATTCAGACCAAGGTTTGGAGTTCGAGTTCTGTTCAGAAAGATAACATATCTGCATTCAATTAGCTTAGCTCATAAAGTTATTCTAAGTTCTAACCTTGTCTTTATGTTGGATCAACGTTTGTCAATCTATGGCAATAGTAATAGTAATAAAAGGTATGGTAATAGTACTAAGGATCTAACTACCCCTCAAAAAAAAACAATCGGCAAAACATGGCCACATTACTGCCCATGAACTATTCCAATGGTTCAGCACCACTGACGCCTTCAAAACATCTTTCTCTTCGTTTCTCTGTCCATCTATCCTCCAAGAAAACAAGAAGATGGCTAGACGCTGATGCCGTAAAACTACCACGCTATCATTCGCTTCAACTTCAACCACTAAGCAAATCCAAAACTGGTCCCATATCAGCAACGATGGCTACTGGGTATGTCAATTGTCCTTACATGTACATACTTGCATGAATTGGATTGGTTGTTACTTGAGTTTCTGTCTGGTTGCTTGCTGAGAAAATAAAAGGAAAGGAAAAGGATGATGAAAAACTGGCACCTCCCATCTCTACTTCATGAAATACTTGCTTTGTTTGGTTGCTTAGAACATCGGAACCCTGTTAATTAGCACCTAATAAGAAAAATAAAAGATAGACTTAACTTTTTCTTTCACAAATATTGCAAGATTTCAAATCCATTTTCTTTTCAATTGGCAGTCAAACAGGTCAGAGTGTTTTTTATTCTTTTAGTGGTGGATTTTAGGTTTTCTTTCTTCCTTTTCTTGGCAAAATTTTGTACAGAAGTGGGAAAGAAGTTCTTCCACCAGTTCTTACTTCTAATTCAGAACCACCTCCAGTTTTTGATGGAACAACAAGGTATGGTCTCATTTAGTTCACTTGCTTGCAAATTCACAGCTTATACTATGATAAAATTGCTGAATTTCTTTATCCCTTTACCAATGCATTTCCTCCAATTCCTAAATGGGTGAAAATTAACTAGCAATTTATCTTACATTGTTGTATGTTGCATTCTCTATGTTTTAGGTTGTATATATCGTACACATGTCCCTATGCACAGCGTGTGTGGATTACCCGGAATTGCAAGGTTATTTTTACAACATTTCATGGCCTGTCCTTGGTTTGTTTAGTCTGTATATAATTTCGTCAATACAATCAGTTTGTGGCAATGTTTTTGTTTCATCAAATTGAAAGAGCAGGGACTTCAGGACAAGATAAAATTGGTTCCTATTGATTTACAAGACAGGCCTGCTTGGTACAAGGAGAAAGTGTATCCTCCTAACAAGGTAAAGCTGTTTGATAATCCCAACTAGTGCTGCTGTCTTCTTTCCTGGATTAGTCATGCAAGGTTATTGTGCAGGTGCCTTCACTGGAACACAATAACGAAGTGAAAGGAGAGTCTCTTGATTTGATTAAATATATTGACAGTCACTTCGATGGGCCGTCACTTTTTCCTGATGTAAGATTCAGATTATCCTCTATATCATGTGCTTGAGCCCTTCATTGAAATGGATAATTGATGTTCAGACTGTGAACCATAGGATCCTGCAAAGAAGGAATTTGCAGAGGAGTTGTTTTCCTACACTGGTTCATTCAGCAAAGCCAATAATTCCACATTCAAAGGAGAGGCAGATGAAGCTGGTGAGAATAATGCTTGCTGCCTTTGATGTTTCTCTGTCCTCTAAAAACACAAATAAAAAGACTGAAGTGGTGAATTGCCCCAGGTGCTGCATTTGATTATATTGAAACCGCTCTTTCCAAATTTGACGATGGGCCCTTTTTCCTTGGGCAGTTCAGTCTGGTAAGAGAAGAGTCCTGCATATCCTGTGGCAGCTATACCTGCTATCTGCTACAAGCTAGCTTGAGTTTTATTTCCATCAAGTGTAGCATAATAATGCTTTATATGTCAGTGAAAGTTTATACTGTCATGTTTTTATTTTCTTTAAAATCTCATTTATTTTGTATATTGTTGAAATCTGAATAATGAATGCTCTGATGTGCACAGGTGGATATAGCTTATGCTCCATTTATCGAAAGATTTCAGCCTGCCTTGCTGGAATTTAAGAAGTATGACATCACTGCGGGAAGGCCTAAACTGGCTGCTTGGATTGAGGTATGCTCAAATTGCTGAATCTTTCTTCTGTTCTATTCCCTGATGTCATCCTGTCAATGGTCCATATGCAGTGGGTACCATATCATAGTGAACATGCAAGTGATTCTATGGAGTGTACTGTTATGATTCAACAGTTGAAACATTGTGAAACCACAACGTAATTATATCTGTGTAGGAGATGAACAAAATAGAGGCTTACAACCAAACCAGGGGCCAGCCAAAGCAGCATGTTGAAACCTACAAGAAACGCTTTGCGGTATGGCTTGCTACTGGATTTTGACAAGAACTTGGATTCCTGAAATGTTACAGATTATAAAAATGACAAAAAGAGTAGCTAATGCTCTTCTCTTGCCATGTTTCTTGTGCAGGCTCATCTTTGAGACTTTGGCGTTCCATCTCTTTTTTAAAATAAAATAATTATGTCCAGATTTTCCAGTGGTAGCTCCAGGATTTCTTTCATAACAAATCGTTCGGCGAACCTTTGAGAAATCATCAGTGTTCTCTTGTCATGGTGGTTCGCTGTTTTAATACGGAAATATTGATCATAAGCTTGTCTTCCCAGAGGCATTTAAGAAAAATGGTAGCTAATACACTTCTCTGACCATGTTTCTTGCGCAGGCTCATTTGTGAAACTATGGTGCCGTCTCTACCATGAAATTAAATTATTTAGTGCAGATTTTTCTACGAAAGCTTTATGTGTGTGTGTGTGAGTGTGTATTGGTTAATGGTGCTAGTAGAAGTGAAAACAAATACTATGGGGCTAGTTTGGCCTCCTTTGTGCTTGTTGGGTGTGACTTTTGCGTTGTGCTTCGAGATGAAAAATAAGGAACTGTTGGATGATGTTGTGTTGACAACAATTACTGAGGATGCAGGATGCTTCTCATTTATATATCCATGTACCCGTAATGTTTCTGGAGATGGTCAAAATGAGCATACTCTAGCTGACAGCACAAACATAGTGCGGCAGGAAAGAATGCGTCACGGTTTATTTTTGTTTTTCAGCAATCGGATGCGGCCTAAAACAACCATAGTATGAACTATGAAATACGGTTGTTTAGAGTGTTAGCTACAGTGACAGCATCATCAACATGTGCTTCAGATACTAGGGTAGCCGATAAACTGAAGATGGCTCTTACAATTTACGAAGCAAAATATTGCAATGTCATGCAAAGGCCCTCGCATGCAGCAGGTTTGAGTACGGCAGTCAAATGAACAATGCTATCACTTGCAGACTTGAGGCACGAAGAATGATTCGCAAACAAGGATAAATCATCATCTAATGGCTTGCATTAGAGATTTGAAAACTTCTTCATATTAGTCGTTACTATGATCCTAATATTGCATCTCACTGGAGTTGAGCATCTCGGCAAAACCTACTCCTAAACTTGACAATATCCAAGAGATAATTTTAAGTTGTTAATTCTCTGTAGTTGTTAATTCTTGATCGATTACATTGGACTGAACAAGAATTTTTCAGCTCCGTTGCAAAAATATCACAGTTGTACAACCAGCATCCACCCATGGCATCAATGATCCAGGAGGGATCAAATCAACACTATCAATGGCTATGATCAGACTTTCTGATATCTACATCCTAACAATTCTTCTATATAACAAACTAACATGATTTTAAAAACACTAGGAAAATCCCCAAAGAAACAGGGAGTCTATGCTCGCACCACAAGCAACCTAAATATGTGGACCTTCCCAAGCAAGAAAAAAAAAAGAAGAAAAACCTTTCCCCTTAATTGCCGCCTACTTGAGGAACTCAATCTGTGAGAGCCATCATTGAAATGGGATATGTAAGAAAGTGTCTCAATGTCATCTGCATACATCCTCAGGAGCATGTGTAAGCAATGCACGGCACGGCTGTCAAACTACTTCAGCAATACTTTCCATATCTTACTCATATATATAGCTAAAGACCATACAGAAAGACCTGCTGAGATATAAAGTAAAAGGACACCTGAAGGTACTAAAATCCCTGGTCCTCCAAGGCTGTACAACAAAGAAAAAGGACAAGGGAACAAAGAAACTGTTAGATACAGGGAATGACACAAAAAAATCTTCTGAGACATCAATCACCAAGTTAGCGTAAATAAACCACATAGCAGGAGGAACCATGTGATAGGAAATAGATGGGACCTGCTGTCTCGGGTAGCCAAGAGGATAGTTAGTGAAATCATCTGGGTAGCAGTTTTCCACTTCCCTAAGTTATTTACAGCAACAGCCTGAGAATAGGAATCATTCTTAATATATAAATCACAGTTAATAGAGAGGCATTTTCTCTTAACAGCTGAATTTTTTTGAAAAGTTGGAGAAGAAAAGGGAGAGGTGTTTGTGGAGCTTGGACAGCAGCAGACAAACCTCTAAAAGTCTTGTATTCTGTGAAGCAGCCCATTCTCTAACTGCAGACATGGTTATCTAAAAAAAGAAGCAAATCAATTGGTCAGATTAAATCCATGATATCTCACAAGAATACATGATCACCTAAAGGGAGAAAGAAGAACAGCATATGACATAGGCACTCTGAAAACTATAATGATTCATTGAAGCAATTGTGTATGGTTGAAGAGGATTGACATGATTCACGATCACATAAAAAACAACCTACCATTGAGTTCCTTGAAAAACCCAACTAAAAGACTTGCAACAAACCCAAAGAAAACAAGAAAATGCATCATTATATTTCAATGAGCAATGCCGCACAAAAGATGTTCTTGATGTCGGTTATGAATTTACAAGAATTACAGGTAATAGGTGCATTCATATCTGCATTACCTCCCGTCCAATAATTGCAATCGCTGGTACAGTGAAAAGCCACGGTACTTCTCTAAACATTGCAACCTCCAAAGGTCGGGAACATAATAAGATCAAGGTAGCAGCAACCATAAGCTGCATTTAATAGACATAAGAATCAAATAAGAAATCTCAAACATTTCTCAGAAGTTGAACAAACCATACATACTAATTCCACCACGCTTGAAAAAACACCATTAGGTCCATTACCTTATCAGCTACCGGATCCAAAAACGCACCAAAAACTGTGCCTAACTTCATCTGCAACACAGCGAAACATTTAGATTTAACCAATCACACAAACTACAACAGAATTTACTCTCTCTTTCTGATCGTATAAAAGACTACACCTTTCGTGCAAGGTACCCGTCAAGCCAATCAGTAATTGCTGCGGCAACAAAAATACTTGTTGTAGCGGTTCTTGCCCACCAACTATCCACATAAAATGCTACAGCACAAAAAATTACAGCGTCAGACTCTTTGAATCCAAATCACATTTAAATTTTAATTCTACGAATAAAAATATTCAATTAAATTTTATTTCTACAACTTTAAAATATTCAAATGGAATGCAAAACTAAAAACAAAATTTAGCATAAATACAAAAATCATGCTCGCTTTAACCACCAAAATGATAAACTAATTTCATGCCTCCAATAAATTGCCAAAAAAAAAAAAGGAGATGCATTGCTCCAATAATAAAATCTACAGCTCAAAATGCCATTAAAACCAATTAAATCAATACACATCTCTACAAAAAAAATATATCAAATTACCATTAAAAATCCAATTAGCCAGTAAAAAACAAAACTAAAAACCCAAAACTAATAAACACGCGTAAATAAAAATCATAACTTGAAAAAAAAAAACTAAAACGGTGCGTACTGGCAACAAGTAGCGGCACGGCAGCTACGCGACCGAGGGTTAAAATGGTAGGCAAAGTGAGCAATTTGGAATCGTGATTCTGCATGGACGGTGACACAGACGGCGGTTGATTTTGACGGTCATTTTTATGCCAATCAACATCGCCGTCGATTTTATTCTCGGCTCCCATATCAGAAACGAAACCCGACCCGGGAGAGGAAGCTGAAGGCGGCGAGTCGGATCTGGAGAAGTGGGTGGATGAACTAGATTTGCGAGAGGGAAATAAAAGAGAGCCACGAAACGTAGCTCCTAAAAAGTTTTTGCTACTTTTGTTATAATTATAACTAGTAATGTTATAATGGTAATAATAGGGGGTATTTTTATTATTCTTATTAGAGGGGAGGTGTGCGCAGGGTGTTAACGCGCGCAAACTTTTATCGCTGTTTAGGGGTGTAGAGAGAGAGTGAGGAGTGAGAAATGGGGCGGGGTTGGCGGTGGAGGTGGTGGTGGTGATTGTGTGGGCTAATTTTTTGTGGTGAAGGAGTGAAACTGCCATGCTTAGTTTAAGGGTTGGCATGATGGCGGTTGCGGTTGCGGTTGTGGTGGTGGATCAGGAAGGGATTTGAACTTTTGATTTTTGAGCTGGGATTTGAAATTGAAGGGAAAGATGGATTTTGTGTGTTCAGTGGAAGTTGGTTTTGTTTCGGGGGTCCTGATTTGGTGGGTGGGGATTCTAGGAGTTGTTCCTACTTCCTAGGCATATTTTAGCGTTATTTTTTCTGTCTTTTTTGGTCCGTGTATTGTACGGTGTATTTCGTTTCAGTCCCTATACTCCTAACTGCATCAATCGAGTACCGTAACTAGGCTACTAATTCTCTTTTTGTTCCTTGATGAATCGTTTTAGTGCATGGTGCTGGATAGGAAGGGACTGGTAGCTAAGGACAGGATTTGGAGGACTTTTTACTAGTTTAAAAATGGAAGGGGGAGTTTCTTATTGTATTTTCAAAATTACATTTTTAAATAAAATATGTTAACTCTATAGTTGAATTTATTTTTTTAATTACACCTTAATGCTTTTTAGAAAAGATATTCTTCACAGACTCTTCGTATAATTATGTAAATTTACCACTAAAAAACTAATCCATTCTGTATACCATATGCTGTAAGACTTGTTAAAAAAGTATATGATAAAATCGTGCATGGAAGTCTTGTAAATTACCAATATCCCAAACCTAACCTATCCAAACATAAATTATTATCACACTGTAAGGAAAACTTTTAAATCATATATCCCGCAATTATTTTTTAAAATATTTAAGAATATGATAATGGTTGTTTTTAAAGTTTGTTTTTCTAATAAATATATTAAAATAATATTATTTGAATTTTAAAAAGTTATATTTGATACAGTATATCAAAATAATATGGAAAACACCTAAAAAAATATTAAAAAATCATTTAAAAAAAAATAAAATGTAAAAACAAAAATTTCTTTCATTATTCATTTTATGTTGTGTGTGTGCATAAAAGCCTTAAAAAAGCAAAGGTCAAGCTGTAGGACATGATTTGTACAGAGTTGGTGGCTGATTAAGCTTTTTCCTGTATCAAAATAGATTAACTCACCTTGTTATCGAAAAGTCAATTAAATTGGGTTTCGAAACACCTTCCTCTGAAAGTCAAATGAAATAGGCGGTCGAATGAGAGATATTAATCTATTTTATACATTGG
>Ga0325410_1006398_pt1 | contig 12925 bp, 4 predicted proteins | sample PopdelMetagenome_16_FD_206182 | JGI IMG/M metagenome (GOLD analysis project Ga0325410, IMG submission 206182) | Populus deltoides microbial communities from Bellville, Georgia, United States - Xylem-PdIQD-R3 | ecosystem: Host-associated > Plants > Phyllosphere > Stem > Wood/Secondary xylem... | reverse complement strand
TTTCTAGGTTCTTCAGCTGAGCAGCGACCACGGCATAGTAATCGAACTGGACTCAGCCACGATTTTACCGCATTAATTTGACACGTTCAAAATAACACAGCTCAATTAAATCGTACTAATGTATAAATTTTTTGCAATTTGTCTACATGTTTTTTCAAAAATATCCTTTTTATATTTGTCGACATGTTTTTTCAATAATATTCTTTTTATATTTGTCGACATGTTTTTTTTAAATTATCCTTTCTTAACATGTGATTGATGATGGATTGTGTACTTTGAATGTTGCTCTCTTTCTTTTGTTCTCTAAGCTAATTTTATTCTTTTTATTTTTATTTTTAATTTTTTTAATATATTAAAAAACTTTTCTTTTCATTTTTATCTTCATCTTTTTTAATATATTAAAAAACTTTTCTTTTCTTCTCCGTTGCTTATTGATTTCTTACCAAAATATTTAAAAGCTTCTTTTTTATATCTTCTTATATTTATTGGCACGACGTAACATCTTTTTAAATGTAAATCAAATGATATTTGAAATGGTAAATATTTCAACTAAAAATTTTCTAACAATACTTGTATTGAGCTTTACTTGAATTCTTATCGATATCTATACTATGTTACTATCTCATGTCAAGTCTATTTTCACTAATAGTTCTTTTAAATGTCATATATCTTGCAATTCAAGAATAAATTCAAATCAAGAATAAATTCAAATCAACCGATCTATAATTAAAATCCTAAACATTTACTTCACATTGCAACTCAATAAAAAACTTGATAAAAATCATGTGTAAACCCTCAACGTTTTTATTTTTTTTTCACATTGATTCCTTTATTTTTTAGACAAATCAATTCATTTACTTCACCATTTATAAAAAATAAGTTCCTTTAAATTTTGGCAGGTCATTTAACATTAATTACTTTATTTTCTAATGCCAAATTACAACTTGTATTTTATAAATTTACCAGCTAAATTAGAGAAAAATCAAATTTTTATTCACATCTCTCTCCATGTATTTGATTTGATTATAGATTTATTTCCCATTAAAACTTCTAATGAGAAAAAAAAGAACACAAAATAATAAGATTAATCAAAACACAAAACTCAACAACAAGAACAAAGAGAGAAATGACATTAATATTTAAAATAAATAGATAAATATTTTGATTGTTATTTTGAAGGCATTTTATTGTCATTGCACGGGAGGACCGGGTTTTTGCAGAAGGCTACAAGATAGCATCTTCATAACGTTGCATTAAAGAAAATTATTCAATTATTAATTAATTACATGTTTCAAATTTAAGATGATAACTTTGAATCTAATTGCATTTTTATGTGACATTCTATCTAATTTCTTTCCCCTTATGGATTCTGAATATAAGAAAAGCCTAGACTATCAGTTGTAATCAGTTGACCACTTCACAAAGTTGCGACAAAATCCAAAACAATTTATGCTTTCTATTGGTCATGGTTATGGCTCTCGGTGGGAGTTGCTTCTACATTAGATTTCCACAAGTTCATTTATTAAAAAAAAAATTATATAGTTTACTGCATTGATTTCATTGAACAAGAAGATATATTTTACTTTGTTGAGAACAATTTAAAAGTATCGTTTTCGGCCAGTAAATTAAACAAATAGGTGACGAGTATAGAGCTGGGGAGAAAATGATAGGAATGGAAAATCAAACCCAATTAATTTGCTAATATAGAAGGGAATTTTGTTCGGTCTACTATGATATTATCAGTATTATCCCAATTAATCTCACCAAACAACATTGAATCATAATTGTCAAATTCTTCAAAAAAAAAAAAAACCCAAGTTTTATGATCTATATCATCACCCATTATAGATTATAATATATTTATGTATCGAATCGTTGTTGTATGAGACCTGGATTTAGAAGGAAAATGACCCTTTTTTTTTAAATAAGAAAGAGAGTCGCACGGGAGAAAAACAAATTATAAAAAAGATTAGGAATAATAATAGTAGTAGTAGTGATTGTTGTAATAATAATAAGCATGAAAGAACGAGAATGATACACAAGACAAAAGAGTCGGTGACTGCTCAAAGTTAGAGAGTTGAGGCTGCTGGTGTTAGAAGAGAAAGCTAGACAATATACTAAGTGAGAGACTTTGTATGTTGAAATTTAAAGTCGGGCTATATGTTTTCTGGACCAATACTTTATAATTATACCTCCTTCATGTTTTACAAATTTAGGCCACGTGCTCTTTTAGTGGATCGAGCTTTGGTCCCAGATCCATAAATTTGTTTCCAATTGATCTACTACCAAATTTGGCAAGTGTGAGATCTATCCTGTGAAATCCACTAAGGCAAATATCAAAATGCAAAAAAAAAAAGAAGAAGAAAAAAAGAGGTTTTAATTTGGCTGCTTTCGTTCTTACTACGCTTATGCATGCAGAGTTCTTTCCTAATCAAGTAATAAAACTGACATGCTTGTTTGCTTGTGTGTCAAGTTTTTGTAATTACACTGTTATTAGCAACTAATCTTGATGCTTCGAAGGAAGTGATAATTTTAGACTTTATTTTGATTTCTCTTCCTCCTAAATATCTCTATCTTTGTTGACTTCGAAGAAAAAGTTCTGCTTGACCTGTAGCGGGTGCGGTATGATATATCTCCTAAATAAACTTTTTTTTTTAATAAAAAAAGCGATTTTAAATGGCCTAAACTGGATCGGCATTGCATTTCAAACTTACCACTTTCAACAAGTGTAGTTTGTCAAACATTTGTAATCGGTCGCTGAAAGAAAGATCCGTGATTCGTTAGAAGTCCGAAATATCTTCCTATTGATGCACCGACGGCTTTCAATCTTGGCATGTTCCTAGCTAGCATAACATAAAGAAGGAGAAGCAAAACCTACAGAAGTATTATTTGTATTTTATATATATGATTGAAAGTTGATCTTACATATTTTGCTACTGAAATTACATTGATTCAAGTATCCATGTTAACATATATATATGGCTTGAATAATATACAAAACGGAAACTACAGAAGGGTTCCACCCGAGACATACTCGGTGCAGGCCAACGCAACCAAACCCAACATGGCAAATCTACCGTTCCACATCTCAGCATCAGATGTCATGACGCCATCTGACTTGGATTCCGCGCTGACCCCTTTGAATAGTGGGATCAAAGACGCGACAGAGAGCAGAATACTAGTTCCGACGAACCACGAGACTCCACCGTTAGATATCTGATAAGAAAGGTCTTGACCCTTGGACAGTTCCACTGCCATTGCAGCGACAAAGCCTATCATGGCAAGCCTGCCATTAATCCTCTCTGGTGCGGGTCCGCTAAATGCGAACAAATCAAGGAATTTTGTGCTGGTCTGTTAATCACAGTCATACGGGCGTTTACATTAGAAGTGGAAAATAAATGCAATCACAAAGTCGTTGCTCTACTTAAATTGTTAAAATTAAACATTTCCAAAATAAATCTTGCCGTATAATTAATCCTGTACCTTTGGCTTAGGAGTAGAACTTGGCTCTGCTAACTTCTTGATCTGGTCATCCTGCAAATTGATTCAAATGTTAACACAATCCTAAGAACCATCACCTAAAGTACACACAAAGGAAGTCGAAATAGATTCCAAACTCACCAGCTTGGAGCACTGCACCCGTTTGCTAGCACTGCCACGTAGTCGTGGCACATACGTAGCAGAAAACAAGTTGCTCACTCGAGACCGGTTTTTCACCAGACCACTAGGTACTGGAGTTGCAAGGACGGTCTGCATGACTGTTGATGTGGCCATCACTTAGGACAATGTTTATCACTCGAACTGTGATTTAGAAACTTAATCAATATCTAAACTGTGAAAGCTATTCTAATGCTAGATGCAACGTTCGTGAGAGATATCACTACCAGTGAGTTGAAGCTCGAGCTATTGCTTTGTAATGATAATTAATGTATCTGACAATGGTTTGGTAGGATGTTTATGTAGCCGATGGGGCATGGGAGGAGAGGGTATTTTGCTTCCACGTCATCTATATCTAATGAAAAGGCTGATTGGATCACGTGGCTTCGGTTGTCTTCACATGGTCAAGAGTGGGTTACGTGGCCTCCTCACAGTCACTAGGGGATCCCAACCCCATTTAAGAACCTGAGGCCAATGTTGTTCTAGGTTTTCCAGCTGAGCAGCGACCACGGCATAGTAATTGAACTGGGCTCAGCCACATTTTACCGCATTAATTTGACACGTTCCAAATAACACAGTTAAATGGAATGTATAATTTGTCGACAAGTTTCTTCCCTGAGATCTTTTTTAGTAGGTCATTGATGATAGTTGATGTATTTTCATCTCTACTTGTTATCCTTTTCCCTTTGTTCACTAAGTTAATTTTTTCTTTGTTTGCTGAGCTAATTTCATTCTTTATATTTTTATTGTTTTTTTAATATATTGAAAAGTTTTTTTTCCTCATTTACCTTTTGATTTCTCACCAAAACATTCCAAATCATCTTCTTTACATCTTGAAGATCCTTTTCAATATATTAAAAAGCTTTTTTTTCTTCCCAGTTGTGTGTTGATTTCTCACCAAAACATTCAAAAGCATCTTCTTTACATCTTCTGGTATTTGCTGGCATGACTCAACATCTTTTCGAATGCAAGCTAAATAATATTTGAAATGGTAAATGTCTCAACTGAAAATTTTCTAACAATATTTGCACTGAACTTTTCTTAAATTCTTATCAATATCTATATTATGTTGCCATCTAACGTCAAGTTTGTTGTCACTAGTAGTTTTTTTAGATGTCATATATCTTGCAATTCAAGAATCAATTCAAATCAACTCTATAATTAAAATCCCCAACATTTACTTCACTTTGCAACTTAATAAGAAACTCAATAAAAAATCATGTGCAACCCTCAACTTCTTTATTATTTTCACTTTGATTCCTCTATTTTTTTGGATAGATTAACTCATTTACTTCATCATTTACAAGAAACGAGTCCATTCAAATTTTTACAGGCTATTTAACAGTAATTACTCTATTGTCTAATGCTAATTTACAACTTGTATTCTATAGATTTGCCAGCTAAAACAAAGGAATGCCAAATTTTTTTAACATCTTTCTCCAATTATTTGAATTTATTATAGATTTATTTCCCATTGAATATTCAAAGAGGAAAAAAAAATTAGAGAACGCAAAAGAATGCATCTCATGTTTAATCAAAACACAAAACTCAACAGAGGAAGAACAAAGAGAGAAGTGACATTAACATTTAAAATATAAATAAATAAATATTTTGATTGTTATTTTGAAGTCATTTCATTGTCATTGCAAGGGAGGACCCGATATCTTCAGAAGGCTACAAGATAGCATCTTTATAATGTTGCATTAAAGAAAATTATTCAATTATTAATTAATTATATGTTTAAAATTTTAGATGATAAATTTGAATTTAATTACATTTTTATGTGACCTTATACCTAATTTCTTTCCCCTTATTAGTTGTAATCAATTGACTACTTCACAAAGTTCTGACAAAATCCAAAACAATTTATGCTTTCTATTGGTCATGGTTATGGCTCTCTATGGGAGTTGTTTCTACATTAGATTTTCACACGTCTATTTATTAAAACAAATCTTTATGGTCTACCGCATTGATTTCATTGAACAAGAAGACATATTTTGCTTTGTGGAGAACAATTTAAATGTACCGTTTTCAGCAAGTAAAATAAACAAACAGGTGGCGAGTATAATGCTGGGGAGAAAATGATATGAATGGAAAATCAAACCCAATTAATTTGCTAATACAAAAGGAAATTTTGTTATATAATATGACATTATCAGTATTATTCAAACGATAATCAAAGGACCATGCTTGCAGTCTTGCTAATAGAGATGGAGAATGAGACAATGTTATAACAAGACGTTTAAGAAAACTAACCTGATTTATGTTAAAACAGAAAGCATAAAAGAAGGAGAAAATAAAAGGTAAACAAAGTAAAAAAAAAAAAATTGGTGTTTTGAGACAGAGAGAGTGGAAGCATGGGCTGGTGCTAGGGTTTAGAAGGTCAAAGGGGAGTAAATTAATATTATACTTCTTTCAAACTCATAAAATCGATCCGAATTTACTAATTTTACTGATTTTGATTGAGTTTATCGAGACAAATTTGATTCTACTGTTTTCAAGTTTTTAGTCTAATTTTGCGCATAGATACATGTTGACTCGTAAAATCATACGATTTTACGAGTTAACTCATGATTTTGACAACATTGCTTATGATTCTTTCTTCCTTTTATATTTGTCTTTTATGTTATAAATGCTTGATAATTAAAATTTTAAGTTTTATAAAATTTTAAGCAAAAGTAAGTTTGTGATTTATAGCACAATGCAGATATTTTATCTAAAAGAATTTTTTAAAGAGAAAATTATCCTAACTATCCTATAATTTACTCAATTTTACACTTTGCTTTTATTATTTTATGAATTACATAAAATATTATCGATCAACCAAATATTTTAAATTGATTGAAATGATCAAATTAACACCTTGTATTTATTATATCATATAAACAACTAAACAACATCGTGAACCTTCTTTTAGACTAGCTAGAACAAACTCATTTAATTCAAGGTTAAACCTTATTTTAATTGTCTTCCATGCAATAGATCAAGGGTTCGTGACTACAATACCCATATTAATATTGCTTTGCTTTCTTTAAAAATTCTATGATGAACATCACAAACCGTATATTGGTTTGTTTACTTCTCTTCTATTTGAGCCTCTCCTTCCCATTCTCATTTTTTTTCCTTCATCAACTCCTTTTTTACTTGCCTTCAATTCTCATAATTCCAATTCCATGGATTTCAATTCCAATTCCCATGGAATGTTTTTACAAATTATTTATCATTTTCTCTCATCTCAAGAAATCATGAGTTCACTTTAACTGCTCTCGAATCCTGACATCTAAGAAACAGAAGAGAACCCAATTATGAGAACTGGATACTAAATCGACCTATAAAGACAAAGACTATGAACTCACAAATCAACTAAATTAGTTGACCTAAGTTTCTTTTCATCTTGACTCTTTCAAAACCACCTTAAGAATGAGTTATTCAATGCTTGAATGGTCGTTTGGCTTGCTTGAACCATTACTAGAGTGTCATCACCTAAATGAAACACAGATAAATCTCTTAGCCGAGCTCAGGTTAGCATAATTTTAGATTGGCTACTAGGTTAAATTACATTAAAATCATTGATATATTTGGGGTTACTAAGTTAGTGACTTGGTTTTATACCAAGCAATTGTGTTGTATTTTATGCATTAGTTTTTGCTTTTAGGCTGGGTTCGCTTTTTCTACCGAGCTTGAATTTGCGTCCAATGATATTGAGGCTCTTATTAGATTGCCAATTTGTTATGGTATGATAGATCATTCAGAATCAAAATTGTCTTTTCAAAATTAAAATTTTAGCTATTTAAGGTGATTTTTTTGGCATGTTTGTTTTTAAATTTCAGGCACCATTTAGTTGTTTGGTTCTTGTTGATTGTGATTAAAGTGATTGGTTTTTATTTAGAAATAATTCTAGCTTATATTGTCCATGGAAGAAAAACAATAATGAAGCATTAATGTGAATAAAACCTAAATTTCCAAAATGTTTGTGGTTTGTTAGGGGCTCTAAGATTTGCATTGTGAATTTTATGGAATGGAAGTGCTTGATAATAATTTGGCAAAATGAAAATGAACCAATTAGAATTTGTAGGCAAGTTTATGCAATCTCCTCAGATCTTTCTTATAATGGCTGTTGTTACTCATTTTGGCCCCACGTGCTGAAGATGGTGTGTTATCTCTTTTGAACCGAGTGCAGGAGTTTAGCTCATATTTGCTGCAAGATTGACAAAAGCAGAGAAGGAAGAAATGTTTGTCGAACCCTGTTTCAGCTGTTTTCTGCCCTCCTTATTCTCTCCCTTTATTGCCAAAATCATCAGGTTTCTTAGATTGACTAGGAGTCTTCATAATGCTAAATTTGTTTCTTCTTTATCTTGTTTTTAAGGTTGGATAAATCCCTCAGATTTGCACTAAAAAAACTGATTCTTCTGGTGTCGTAATTTTTTGTTCCAACATAAACTCTGATTCTGACTTGATTTCGTACGATGTCTGACCATCCTAGCTATATTCTGTCACTCATGACATGTTGAAGAATTGACCTACACGTTTATTGGATCTTAGGGCTCACTGTTCTTATGGTAGACTCTCAGTCAAATTTGGGATGCTCGACGTTGGCAGTTTCTGAATCAGATCAAGAATCCTTTTAACCAACCAGGTTGCTGCAAGATTCTGCTCTTTAAAACGAATTTATCTCATTTTGGATCCTTCATGAAAGTTGTAGTTCTACAAGTATAAATGAATTGGGTTTTTTGAATAATCTGGTTTCGGTAACAGAAGCTCAAGATACTCCTATGTGAATAACTAATGAGAAAGCATAATATTCTATCGCGAGAAGAATCCTGACCCGAGTTTTACACTAAAAACTTGGTATGTTGAAATTTAATGTTGGGCTATATGTTTACTAGATCAATACATTATAATTATACCTACTTCAAGTTTTAAAAATTTAGGTCACATGCGTGGGATCTCAAATCCATAAATTTGTTACCAATTGACCTACCTAATTTGGCAAGTGTGAGATCTATCTTCAGTACTGAAATCCACTATGTGAATCAAAATCCAAAAAAAAGAAGAAAAAAAAATAGAGAGAGTGATAAAACTAACTACCACACCATCAAATAAAGAGTTCTTACAAGCTTATGCAGGCAGAGTCTTTCATTATCAAATAATAAAACTGAAAACAACACTAGGAGGTTTGTGGAGACAGCTACCAGCTGACATGCTTGTTTGCTTGCGTGTCTGGTTTTTGTAATTACACTTTTATGAGCAGTTAACTACTCATTGTTGGCTTCGAAGGAATTTATAATTTTAGACTTTATTTTGATTTATCTTGCTCCTACATATTTCTCTCTTTGTTGGCTTCGAAGAAAGAGTTGTGCTTGGCCTGTAGCGGGTGCGGTATCATACATCCTCCTAAATAAACTCTTTTTTTTTTTAAAAAAAAAAGCGATTTTAAATGGCCTAAACTGGATGGGTATTGGATTTCAATCTACCATTTTCATTAAGCGTAGTTGGTCAAACATTTGTAATCGGTCGCTGCAAGGAAGACCCGTGATTCGTTAGAAGTCCGAAATATCTTCCTATTGATGCAACGACGGCTTTCAATCTTTGCATTTTCCTCGCTAGCAAAACATAAAGAAGGAGAAGCAAAACCTACAGAAGTATAATTTGTAATTTATATAAATGATTGAAAATTGATCTTACATATTTCGCTACTGAAATTACATTGATTCAAGTATCCATGTTAACATCTATGGCTTGAATAATACACAAAACAGAATCTACAGAAGGGTTCTACCCGAGACATACTCGGTGAAGGCCAACGCAACCAAACCCAACATGGCAAATCTACCGTTCCACATCTCAGCATCAGATGTCATGACGCCATCTGACTTGGATTCCGCGCTGACCCCTTTGAATAGTGGGATCAAAGACGCGACAGAGAGCAGGATACTTGTTCCGACAAACCACGAGACTCCACCGTTAGATATCTGAGAAAAAAGGTCTTGGCCCTTGGACAGTTCCACTGCCATTGCAGCGACAAAGCCTATCATGGCAAGCCTGCCATTGATCCTCTCTGGTGCGGGTCCGCTAAATGCCAACACATCAGCGAATTTTGTGCTGACCTGTTAATCATCATCAAGCGCGCGTTTACATTAGAAGTGTAAGCATAAATGCAATCAAAAAGTCCACGCTCTACCTAAATTGTTAAAATTAAACATTTCCGAAATAACTCATGCCATATAATTAATCCTGTACCTTTGGCTTAGGAGGAGGACTTGGCTCTGCTGACATATTCTGGTCATCCTGCAAATTGAACCAAATGTTAACACAATCCTAAGAACCATCACCTAAACTATATACAAAGGAAGTCGAGATGGAATCCAAATTACTCACCAGCTCGGCCTTGCACTGCACCCGTTTGCTAGCACTGCCACGTAGTCGTGGCACATACGTAGCAGAAAACAAGTTGCTCACTCGAGACCGGTTTTTCACCAGACTACTGGCTACTGGAGATGCAAGGAAGGTCTGCATGACTGTTGATGTGGCCATCACTTAGAACAATATTGTTTATCACTCGATCTGTGATTTAGAAACTTAATCAATATCTAAACTGTGAAAGCTATTCTAATGCTAGAGGCAACGTTCAGTAAGAGATATCCCTACGAGTGAGTTGAAGCAATTTGCTTTGAAATGATAAATAATTAATGTATCTGACAGTGGTTTGGTAGGCTGTTATATAGCCGATGGGGCAAGAGAGGAGAGGGCATTGTGCTTCCACGTCATCTATATCTAATGAAAAGGCTGATTGGATCACGTGGCTTCGGTTGTCTTCACATGGTCAAGAGTGGGTTACGTGGCCTCCTCACAGTCACTAGTGGATCCCCACCCCATTTAAGAATCTGAGGCCAATGTTGTTCTAGGTTTTTCAGCTGAGCAGCGACCACGGCATAGTAACCGAACTGGACGCAGCCACGATTTTACCGCATTAATTTGACACGTTCACTCACATAACCTGACAAACCAATTTAATAGTAATAAAAAAAACTTATAATGTATCCTTCCATTCGAGTGTTGAAAACTTATTTGGTTATTATATCGAGTGCATCAGAGATTAGTCAACATCAACGTAAATTGATTCAGATACTACTGATTATCAAAACAAAAAATTTATGATACTTATGATTTTTTCTTCTTTTTATATTTGTATTTTATGCTATAAATACTCCATAATTAAAATTTTCAGTTTTATAAAATTTTAAGCAAAAGTAAATGTGTGATTTATATAACAATACAAATATTTTATGTAAAAGTATTTTTTTAAAAAAACAATTATCTTGAGTATCATATAGTTTACTTAATTTTACATTTTGCTTTTATTATTTTAAGAATTACTGAAATTATTCTTGATCAACCAAAAATTTTACATCGATTGAAATGATCAAATTAACCTCTGTGTGTTGTAATCCCTTGAAAATTTGTTGCTTGTTGGGTGCTATTATAACTATGGTAAAAAGATGTCGTAGATCAAGACATGGTCAAAGAAAAGGTAAAGAGGATCCTTCTTGGGAGAGAAACATCGAGAGAAACATCAAGAAACTCATCATGAAGGACACTTAAAGGTAGATCAAAGTTGACTAATAGGTTAGAGGATAAGGGTTTCTAAAACCAAAATTAGAAGAGTGATCATGGGTCCCTAGCCAATACTAAAAACCAAAGGCATGATCATATATAAAATATAACCTCTTGATTAGGAAGAGATCAAATTTAGGAATTTTTGGTTTCGCATTAAAATCCCTGAATTCGCAGGAACTTCACAAGTAAAGGATTTCATAGAACAGATGAATAGGGTAAAATGAATTTTTTAGTATAAAGAGGTTCTCGAATAGATGTGAGGGAAGTTGATTGTGATTAGATTAAAAGGTAGAGTTTCTGCTTAGTGAGAATAGTTAAAAGAGAAACGAGAGAGGCATGAAAAGCTGAGAATAGTGATTTAGAAAAGATGAAAAAGAAACTAAGAGAACACTTCCTTCCATTTGGCTATGCCCAAACCCTATACCACAGGTTTCACATGTTAAAACAAATAGACAACAGGTCATAGTTTTGGTTTAGTTTTTAGGATTTGTTGTTATAGTTGTGGTGAGTTAAGGCATCAAGCTAATGAGAATGCATTAAAACCCAGAAATTTATGTAGGAAAAAAATATATTGATAGAGGAACCTGCAAATAATATGGCTGATCTTATTTAAATTGACTCTGACAACAGTGAAGACACTTTAAATGGGGATAACAGTACTACACTAGTTGTCTGAAAAATCATGTTGTCACCCGATGGTAATTAAGGATAGAATTGGTTGTGTTCTAAAATCTTCCAAATAACATGTACTGTTAACAACAAGATATGCAAACTAATCATTATCGGTGGTAGTTATGAGAATATATAGTGTTAGTTGAAGTGGTAGAAAAATTACTGCTTAACATAGAAAAACTCTTCATCCCTTACAAACTAAAATAGCTGGATGAAAACAACAAGGTAATAATGGACAAAGGCTATTTTATTTTGTTTTCCATAAGCAAGATTATATATTTTAATAATATTTGGTGTGATGTGGTGGATATAGATGTGTTTCATATACTTTTGGACTGACCATAACAATATGAAAGAAATGTCGTGCATGATGGAAGCTGTAATACAAAGACCCTTACTATAACAAGGAAAATATAGTAATGACTGCTAGAAAGTGGAGGCACTTATTGAAGATAAGGGTAAAAATAAGTTGTTTATATATAGATTTATGGAGAACAAGAATTAAAAAAAGAATGTGAAGAAGGTAAAGGTCTATTGTGGAATAAGTTAATTACAATGAGTAGTGGTTTTGTTAATTCAATGGTGGTTTTGGGGAAAAAAGATTCTCTACTTTATCTACGTTGATTACATGACAAAAGTCTAAAAATGGTTGATGACAGTGACATGGTTATGACCAAAACTTGAGGATGAGTTTTTCCTAACCCGAAGAGAAAGATATAGGTAGGTTTGCAAAAATTAAGGGTTCTAAGCAGTTATATAAAGATTTTCCTAAAACAAATTATATGGATGACCTAATATATACTTTCATGGATTGATGGGACAGGTCTCAGTCAAAGAAAAGGTTTGGTCACACCAAACTGAGATAATAGCTTAAAATGATGATTATAGAAAATCTTACCATTGTATTGGATTCAAATTTTATAGGAGATTCTTCATGCTATTTTTCTATAAAAACTACTACATTGCTTACTAGACCATT
>Ga0325410_1006396_pt1 | contig 12926 bp, 6 predicted proteins | sample PopdelMetagenome_16_FD_206182 | JGI IMG/M metagenome (GOLD analysis project Ga0325410, IMG submission 206182) | Populus deltoides microbial communities from Bellville, Georgia, United States - Xylem-PdIQD-R3 | ecosystem: Host-associated > Plants > Phyllosphere > Stem > Wood/Secondary xylem... | reverse complement strand
AGCAAGAGAAGCAAAGGAGCTAAAGAAGTCAATGCGATTTGATACCGTCTTTCTACATCACATTATATACGTGTCATATAGTAACCCAAATAATAATAATAATAATAATAATAATAATAATAATAATAATAATAATAATAATGTACGTGCATGTCTTGTTATGAAGAAAAATCACAATAACAAACAAAAAAGGTTAATTGTAATTAGTAAAATGAGATCAAACAAGGACAATCCAAAAGCTATGATAAGAAAATAATTACGGGTCGTTGCTAGATCCATTAACGTGGTTAGTTTATAAAATCATTTGGTGTTTATCCAAATCAACTTGTAAATTTGACACATAAGAAATTAAGAAAAATTGCCAGCATTATTCACACAAAGAGAGAAGCTAAAGATGCCATGATGATTTGCTATTGTAAATGTGAGTGGAATTGTTTTTTAATTTTTTTTTTGTTAGAAAATATATTAAAATAATATTATTTTAAATTATTTTATTTTTAAATGCAGCGTATCAAAATGATGAAAAAACATAAAAAAATAATTTAAAACTTATTTTTTTAAAATATAATTGATTCGCAATGCCAAACAATATCTAACTTAGCAAGAAGAGAACCATGATACGAATTTCATTTAAGTGTATATTTTTTTTAAGTTGTTATCGGTTACTTGTGTTTACTTTTTTAAATTATAATAAAAATTCTGATTACCTTTCACCAAAAAAATAAAATAAAAATTAATAAAACTATTAATTCAAATGTATAGTCTTAAAGCTAATAATCCTTCAACTAGAAAGAAAAAAAAGGAAATAACTTTTTATAAATTTATTTTACAAAAATTAATCATTTTCTCCTTGTATTTCAAGCTTGGTCTATTTACATTAAAATTGAAAAAACATTTGTTAATTAGCCTCTCAGTCAATTTGAAAGGAAATAAATTACATTTAGTATTAAAAAAAAAACACTTCCTCCTTTATGCATCAATATTGTTCATAAGTAGGTGACCACCACTTTAACTATTAAATCACAATGAATAATCTGGAGAGGTATATCTCAACTAGTCAGGTCCTAAATTTATTCTCTAAAGGTCACTATTTCGAGTCCTACAAACCTTAGGCCACTGGAGGCTTACATGGTCATTAATTTCAGGTCCCGTGAGATTAGTCGAGGTGCGTACAAGCTGACTCAGATATCCATGTTAATTAAAAAAATAAAATCACAACAGGTAACATAAACAAAATTGCCAGTAAGCTTTAGTTCAACAAATATTAATGTCCTTCCTTCTCTTAGTAAATTTAAAATTAGAATATTTCCTTTGTAAAATAATTTTTTTTAAATCCTTTAATCTAAACATTACAATATTTTTTTTTATATTAAAAAAGGGTTTGTTTTAGACTTTAAATGGTTTCTACAAAATGAATTTTATCTTTTTTACGGGAGAAGTTATTGATTGGAACTAATTGATAAATATTTTGACAATTTTAATATTATTTTTATAAAAAATAGTTCAAACTCGAAAATGTTTAGAAGGAAGATGCTAATATCAATTAAATTACAACTCAATCGACAATTTTGATGTTAATTGATGGAATGTAAATTACAAGATTGTCGTGGGGAAATCTCGATGATCTAATATCTTTTTTTATTTTAACATTTAAATGTTAATTTTTTTTAATATATGTATTTTGTTAGTATATGTACATATTTATTGTTATTTTTCAAATAAACTTGTAGTATGAATGTATAATTTTGTAATTGTTATGGTTTGTTTTAGATTTTGTAAAATTGTATTTGTTTGTAAATTGTTGAAATTTTCTTGAATTACCGAATTACATGTGTTGTTGTGAAATAATTAATAGCTTGTTTAATGGGTCCGTTTTAATTTTTATCAATGCTATTGCGAAGTTATAATTTCCGTAAATTTATATGTATAAATTTGTATGGACGTTGATAATTGATAATGAATATTTATGAGAAGTTGTAATTAGCTTGTTAGATAATCTCGAGGTAAACCAATATTTTTTCAAATTTATTTACCTAACATAGTTAAGTAATACATGTTGTCATCGTAATTTTATAGAGGTTTGATAGAAGTCATAGATGATCGTTCATGGATATATCGAGATTCACCCCAAGGATTTCGGAGGATGAATTATTGTAATGGGGTTTAGGGTTTTATTAATTTCGCAACATCTATTCCTAAAAATTTTATTGGAGGCAATATTAGGTGTCCATGCAGGAAGTGTGAAAATAAAAAGTATCTGCATCCAGATGTCGTAATGATGCATCTTCTACATAAAGGGTTTATGAAGAATTACGTGTGTTGGTTTGCACATGGAGAAGTATTTGTTCGTAATAAGAGCATGAGAGAAAGGTGGTTGGGTCAACTTCTAGTGCTAGCAACGTGCATGGAGTTGTAAATGACAACAGTAAGCCTTACAGGAATATGGTTATGGATGTAATGAGAATGAATCAAGGTAATGTCAGTCAATGTCCAATCGTAGAAGAAGAACCTAATGCAGATGCAAGGTTTTTTGATCTGTTGAAAGATTCTGACGAATCATTATAGGATGACTGCACGAACTACAATAAATTATTGGCCGTAGCACAAGTGTTTACCATCAAGTCAGATCACGAGTTGAGTGAGGCCGGGTATGACAAAATTATCGAATGGACGAGAAGCATTTTACCTGAAGGGAACAGGTTGAAAGAGAACTTCTATGCTGCAAAGTTCATGATGAAACCCCTCGGTTTAGGATACCAGAAAATTGACATGTGCCCTAACTTCTACATGTTATACTACTTTGAAAATGCTGAGCTAACCGAGTGCATGACATGTGGGCATTCTTGTTACAAAATCAGAACTGGCAGGGGAAAGACTCTCATGACATATAAAAAACTTAGATGCTTCTTAATCACACCTAGACTGTAGAGGTTATTCATGTCACCAAGAACTGTTGAGCACATGACATGACACCAATCACATGATGTTGTTGATGAAGTGATAGTGCATCCTTTTGACAGCAAAGCATAGAAACACTTTAACAATGTGCATCCTCACTTTTCAGCCAAATCAAGAAACGTGCTTCTTGGGTTATGTACAGACAGATTCAACCTATTAGGGTCATTTGTTGCTCCTTATTCTTGCTGGCCAATCATACTCTCGTTTATAACTTGCCACCGGGGATGTGTATGAGGCTAGAGTTCATGTTTTTATCTACTGTCATACTCGGTTTGAGCAGCCCGGGCTAGAATATAGACGTTTATCTTCGACTGTTGATTGATGAGTTGACGCAGTTGTGGTTCTCTGAAACTTTGACTTATGATATATCAAGGAAACAAAATTTTGTTATAAGGACGACTTTGTTGTGGACTATCAATGATTTTCCAGCTTATGGAATGGTTTCTGGTTGGAGCACGTATAAAAAACTAGCTTATCCATACTGTATGGAAAACAAAAAGGCATTCATGCTAACAAATAGAGGTATAACTTCTTCTTTTTACTGTCACTGTCGTTTCTTGACATCGAATCACAGGTACAGAAAGAATAGAAAGGATTTCTTTGTTGGCAGAGTTGAAAATAATGTTGCACCCCCGCGTCTTTCTGGTGAAGAATTGGATGATGTTGTATCAAAGTATGGTGACATTGTGTTTGGTCTCCAATTAGATAAGCTGAAGTTTCCTGGTTTTGGTTTGACCCACAATTAGGTAAAGCGAAGTATCTTTTAGGAGCTTTGTTATTGGAAGACTAACCTCCTCCGTGATAATCTTGACGTCATGCATATAGAAAAGAACATGTTTGAGAACATTTTCAACACTGTCATGGATGTGAAGGGGAAGACAAAGGACAACATCAAGGCTAGATTGGATATAGCTTTGTTCTATAATTATAAAAATATGGAGTTGGTTTGTGATGGGTCACGGGTCGCAAAACCAAGAGTAAGCTTCGTGTTAGAGAAAAATGCACAACTACTAGTCCACAAATGGCTTATGAGTCTGCGTTTTCCTGATGGACATGCCTCGAACATATCAAGGTTCGTTAATGCAAAGGAATGCAGATTGTATGGAATAAAGAGTCATGACTGCAATGTGTTTATGCAAACACTCATTCCATTAGCTTATCGTGATTTGTTGCCTAAAGGGATATGAGATGCACTAGGGATGAGCCAAAAAACTGAAAAACCGATTAAACCAAAAAAACTAAACCATAAATAAAAACCGAATAAAATATTTTTAAATTTTTTTGGTTTGGTTCGGTTTAATAAGCCTGAAACCGAAAAAACCAAATCGAACCAGTTTAGTTAAAACAAAATACTATAAAAGCACTTTCTAATTTTTAACCCTAGCATTAGCAGTACCCGTCTTCTCCTTACTCTGCATCTAGTAGCTATCTTTACCTCTAAGCCCACACAAGCCGCCGCCCCAGTCTTCATAAGCCACAACTCTCAAATCTCAATCTCTTACACTCTCAGCCTGATAAAAATTGATTTCCCCATCTCTATACAAAACTTCATGGCCAGATCTAGTTGTCTAACAAAATCAAATTAATCAATTTTTATCTCCTAACTCTTGCAGACTAGTAAACCTTTAACAAGGCTTCAATTTTCATCTTCAAATCTAACAAACCAATCACCTCGCTCTCCTACACGGGCATGACACACACCAGTCACCACACCTAACCTCCAGATCTAGTAAACCAGTCACCTCCCTTATGTCTGTTGTTGGTCTCATAATTTGCTTCTCTTTGGAGACATCAATTTTATTTCTCTGGTGCTTTCCTTCTTGCTTTTGACATTTCTTTATTTTTCTCTACTAGACTGTCAATATTATTATTTTTGTTCTTGTTAACAAGTTTACCTTTTTCTAATTCAATTTGATCAATTCATCGAAATTTCTTAGGCTTTTTTAAGCTTCTCTATATATTCTCTTCATGCCTCTTTTTAATTAGTTCTTCAAGAGTAAGTATTCTTCTTTTTCTTCCTTATTATGTTTTTAAATTTAAGAGTAATTTTGTTAAAGCTAGAAACTTTGTTTGGTTGCTTAGAAACTGTTAAGAATTAATGAGAGAGGCAAAGTATGAATTCTGGGTTTTATTGTTTTTTTATATTCTTTTGTTGGTTAGGTGAAGCAAAAAGTAGAAGGGTTAAAGCATGATATTCAAAGGTTAGAACTTTTTTGCCTTTCCTTTAATGGAAGCCAAAAAGGTCCTTAAGAAATTGTTTTGATTATGAGAAAAAAGAGGTATTTTTTAGTAATCAATTTGCTAGCAATCATAGATAGCATAAAGTTTGTGAATTTGGCATAAAGTCAGCTTCTGACCTTGAAGAAGAATAATCTGTTTTCATTCCCCCCCTTTTCCTTATTATATTCTGGTATAGCTGCTGAACTTTGATAGGGATGTAACTCTTTGAAAAAGACATTTGTTGTATTGGAGTCAAATATGCAAAAACACTGTCTAATCTGTATAGTGTAAACATATTTATAATTTATCATTCTCATATAAATTATGGTTGTTAACATGTTTTTTTTGAAGTTTTGATGTCAATGGTATTAAGGAATCAAAATGCAATCTTCTTGATATGTTTTTCGATTGAGATGATGTATGCAATGAACATTTATATTTTTTGCATGAAATGTTTTATAATAAGGTTATTTGTTGTTTTTTATAAGCCCTTTTGAAGGCCATGCTTTGTAATTTAAATTTTAACTTAGTGTGTGTGTGTTATTTAAACTTTGATGTAGGAGTTTTACTCCAAAAATATTATTAGGAAGGCTTGCAGAATATTGAATACAATATTAGCACTAATAATGTAATATACATGAATATTCGGTGTCAAAAAAATTAAATATATTCTAGAATCTTGTAATAAAATTATACAATATTAACATCAATTACAAGCCCATCAGAAAAGCTCATCAGAAAGCCCGTTCAGTTTTGGTTGTTTTTTTTCTAAAAAATTTCAGTTTGGTTAGTTTTGTAGGTAAAAATCAAACCGAACTGAAAATGATCACCCCTAGGATGCACTCACGAAGATCAGTCATGTTTTTAGAGATATATGCTCCAGCAAGTTGAATGTTGATCACATTGAGAGGCTTGAAACAAATATCGTCGATACGCTATGTAAATTTAAATGATATTCCTTCCATTATTTTTTGACTCAATAGAGCACCTCCCTATACATCTATCATTCGAGCAAAAGTTGGAGAACCGGTCCAGTATAGATGGATGTACCCATTCAAATGGTTGGATATTACAGTTGTAATGTAATTCATATATAATAGTATTTTCTTTGTTTTTCTTAGTTGAAAATATTTGATTAATTCAATGCAAGTACTTGTTCAATCTCAAGAAAAAGGTTAAGAACAAGGTGCATGTTGAGGCTTCGATATGTGAGGCCTATATTCTTGAGGAGATCTCAACATTTATCTCGTACTATTTCGGACCTCATTTGAAAACGAGAATCAATCATGTTCCACGGCATAATGATGGCGATGAAGTGCCTTCTAGTAGGAACTTGTCAATATTCTCCAATCCTATACGACCTACACCTAAAAATGCTGTAAGGAGAAGATATTTGTTGGAAATAGAGTTCAGACAAGCACATAATTATGTTCTATTTAATTATGATGAACTGAGACCTTTTATTCAGTAAGTATATGTACTAGTAATTAAAATTTGTTAATAATATACTATTTATATATTGTAATATCATAAACTCATATACTTTGGAACAACCTTGCAGGCAACATCGACAATATTTGCTGTTCAATAACTCACAGCTGACCGAATCCCAAATCTTTCAATTACAAGAAGAACAATTTGTCATGTGGTTCAGAACACATATAAGTACTATCACAAACTCATTATCTCTTGCAAAGTTACTGTATGTCATTACAAAATTCTCGTTTACTATTTATTGTTGTACATTACATACAAGGTTTATCAAATGGGAAGGAGTGCATCTAAGTCTTGTCTTCACTAAACCTAGGCCCTGAAAGAAAAGTTAAGTGCTACAAATGGTATTTTGTCAATGGATATGTGTTCTATACTGAAGAATACGGGCATGAAAGAAAGACATACAATAATAGTGTTTATGTTAAGGGATGAACTAGTAGTGAGTTAGAAGGTGACTCTTTTGCTAGATTAGAAGAGGTCGTCAAACTGCAACATTATAGTGAGTAGAATAAAGTGTTTTTATTCAAATGCTATTCGTATGACACCACTGACAGAGGAATCAGAGTTGATCCTCACTATGGTCTGGTCGAAATCAACTCAAAAGCTAGACTCCGTAACATAAACAATGTCTTTTTTTTTGTAAAGCAATGTCAACAAGTTTATTACATATACACCCCTTCCTTTAGAAAGGATCGATCAAGAGTTGATTGGTTATCCATTTTAAAAATGAAACCCAAGGGTCGTGTCGAGGTTGTTCAGGATGAGAACGAAGACACAAGTGTGTGAAATGAAGTCTTTCAAGTTAGTGAGTTGGTTGAACCATATTAAGTTACTCTTTCGATTGACTTGGAAAAAAAACTCAAATTTTTATGTTTTCGATGATAATCTTGTTAATGTTGACGGAGAGGAGTTGAATGTTGTTTTGAGACAAGCAAATATCGATAAAGATGATGATGATATTTATATTAAAGATTCAATGAAGGTGATGACTATTCAATTGACGATGAAGAAGAAGAAAATTCTTACTAACCATCAGACTGAAGCAATATGTAAAGCATTTTGTTTCATGTAATATATATTATTGATGATATTTTGTAACACAAAATATTTATTTTATAAGTGTCAACTGTTGTTTTTTGCTTTGTGCGATGGACAGTTTGTAATTTAACCATTTGCAGGAAGGTAAATATAGGCAATACAAACACAATCTTTCATGCACAGTGCATGATCATCGACTTCCATACCAATGGATTACAGTCCATTGATAGTTCACAGAGAGCTGCATTGGAAATGCCACAATCACCGACGACCTTACAAATAAATTAAAGTTCGTTGGCATTTCAAATAGAGCTACACTGGAAATGCCACAATCACCGACGAACTTGCAGACATATAAAGTCCGTCGGCATTTCACAGAAAGCTGGAAACGTCACAATCACCGACGACTTTGTAGACGGATTACAGTCTGTCGACATTTCATAGAGAGCTGCACTGGAAATGCCATAATCTCTGATGAATTTGCAGACGGATACAGTCCGTTGGCATTTCACAGAGAATGGTGGAAATGCCACAATCACCGACGACTTTGCAGACGGATTACAGTCTGTTGGCATTTGTCGGCAGTTCACAATTACCGACAAATGTACTGACGAACGGTGTGAATTCTAAAGAGCGAGTACTAAATGCATCTCTGACCATATGCCATTGCCGACGAAATTACCGACGGACTACGAAAAATATGAAGGGTAATAAAAAATTCTGGTGCAAAATTCAAAATTTACTAACGATTGTCCGTCGACCGCCCTTTCAGTTCATTTCTTCGTCTCCTTCATTTCACAGCTCTCATTTTTTTTTCCTCTAATTTGCTTTAAATCTCTTTTTTTTTGCTTGTAATCTCTAGTTATATCTTCAACAATTTAAAAAGGTATGTATTTCCTCTACTTCATTTGCTTTAAGATTTTATTTTTTTATTTGTTCTTTGTTTTAACTATTGTTATTTTTGTTATGTTTTTTGTTTTGGTATATTTTTATAATGTAGATAAAGTCTTAAAATAAACACATTATTAAGGTATGCATTTTTCATTCCTAAAGTCTATAGTTTTTTTTTTAATTTGTTCAATATATTTTATTGTTTGTATTGCCATAATAATTGAACACTTTGTTAAATTTTAAATGTTATTGTTGAATTTACATTGTAATTATTAATTGAATATATAGGAATAAATTTAATTATTTTATCTCAATTTTACTCTATTATTGCATGATATGTGTTTAACTATTTCCATTAATTTTATTTTTTATTGTTGAATTTACCTTTTAATTAGTAATTGAATATATAGAAATAAATTTAATTATTTTATCTCAATTTTACTCTATTATTGCATGATATGTGTTTAACTATTTCCTTTAATTTTAATTGTTATTTGTATAGATGTTAGGTTATATACATGATTTTTGAATGGGGTCAATTGGTTGTGGCTATTGTGAATATTTGCAGGTTTGAAAATTTTGGGTAGTCTCTAGTGTAGGGGAGGTGTTGCTGAATTTTTTTTAACAATCGAATTTAATTATGTAATTATTCGTATAAAATTATGTAGATACGTAGAATGAAATCAACAGCTCGTCGCTCACATAGGGTCGCAACTAGTTCTTCTAGCAGAGAGGATGACATGTACTTAGGTGCCAATCAAGAAGAGACACATGCGTCGTCTACCGATGCTGCTTCTTCCAGCATGGTTTCACAGAGTAGAGATGGTTTGTCTTTATAGTGGAATCAATTCACCCGCAAGTACGAGGCACAGTGGAAGGAGGACCTTTCAATGTAAGTTTGTTTCAGTTTTAGTTTTTTTTAATTATAACATAATTTATAAACAACTAATCAATATTCATTAATTTAATTTATTTTCAGATTCACAACATTGAGGCCGCCTGAGTAATATCATCGACGTTTAAATCGTCGATGCAGATTCCATTATTTCAATGGAGTCAAGTATTCAGACATCCTGAATGGATACCGAATATCAATGCATGGTTTGACAAATTTGAGGTTGGTGTTAATTATTATTTTTATTTGAAATAAATTACTTATACACAACACAAATTCGACAGGGACAGCGCGCATGACAATGTTGTAACGAGGGTGTGGGAAAATTACGCGGCAACTAGGTAACATAAAAAACAATACGATATTTTTTAAAAAAAATTTAAAATCTAATTTGTCACTATGGAAGTAGGTTGCGTGATTTTTGGTATGAAGCACAAAAAAAGGCCAAAAACAACGGGAGAGATAAAGGTCTCCAAGGTTGGAGCAACGTGGTGGTTTGGAGGGATTTCAAACCGCTAAACATCCCGGAAGATATTTGGCCGCAATATATTGAGCATGTGACATCTGAGCGGTTCATATGACGCTCACAATCCAGTGCTGGCAACCGAAACCGGCACATTCATGGTTCGCTGACAACACACACCGGTGGCTCCGTTCTGTTTGCTGCACATATGAAATGGATGGTAAGATAAATTTAAATGAAATATATCGTTAAATAATTTGTTGTTACTTAATTAATTTTTTTCTTACAGGCTACGTCTCTTGGACGTGAGCCGAGCCCAATGAAAATGTTTGTAGAGACACACGTGCGAAGTCAAGACCGCCAAAAAGGGGTGCAACAGTTCATTGACAACCGTGCTCAACACTTTGTGGTATGTTCATTCAACCATTTTATTTTGCAAGTTATTATTTTTATTGAATTGAATATGATGATTTCTTTTTTCATTTTCAGGAGACCTATAATAGCTGGTTGAAGGGGAGATATGGGGACGATCCTTCAACCCTTCCGAATTTCGATCTAGATTTATGGATGTAGGTAGGATCGTCTGGTGGATCCGATAAAAATTGGGTGAAGGGCTTTACAACACTAAGGCCAAGAACTAGCAGGCGGCCCGTAGTGTCTCAACCGTTGGGAGCTCTCAATCAGTATCGAGCACCCCATCTAAGGAGTTCGTGGCCGTGCAGCTACACACGGCTCATCTCACCAAAAAATACAAGCAACTATCGGCGAATTATGAACAAAACACGACTCACACGGCTCATCTCACCGAGAAATACAAGCAACTCTTGGCGAATTATGAACAATTTCGCCAAATGGTCATGAACTTGACATCACAAAATGGTGATACATGTGCGCCCCCTTTTTGGTTGTATGGTTCCAAAAACAACCAGTCTCCTCCTCCTCCTCCAACTCCGCCATTGTGCTAATTTGATATTTTTTTGGAAACACATTCAATTTGTAATGAATATTATTTAACTTTATTTTTTTTTATTTTTGATGTTTAATAAAATTTTATTTGCATAATTGGTTTTTTTACTATTAATTTACATAATTTTATATTATTTATTCTAAATAATTTTTTTAAAAACAAATTTTAAAACACACACCAACAGATTTACAGACGGAATATATCTATCGGCATTTTATAGAGCTGGAAATGACACACCGACGGGTTTACAAATGGAATATATTCGTCGGTATTTTACAGAGAGCTAGAAATGCCACACACACCGACGGATTCAAAGGCGGAATATATCCGTCAGCATTTTACAAAGAGCTGGAAATGCCACACTCACTAATCAATTTACAGACGGATATCATCCGTCAGCATTTCATAGAGAAGTGAAAATGCCACACTCATCGATGACTTTACAGGCAGAACGAGTCCGTCGGCATTTTACTGAGTGCTAAAAAATATTTATTAGATATGCCACTATCACCGACGAAATACATCTGTCGATATATTTCCAGCGGGAATTGTTTTTTTTTTCGCATTTTCCGTCTGTAAAACCATCGGCAATATTTTTTTTACCGACAGAGTTAGCGATATAATGTGGTACTACCAACGCTTTCCGTAAGTGATTTAGTCGGTAAAAAAATTACAAATGAATTATATTCGTCGGTAAAACTATGAAATCCTATAGTGGATTGTGAGCGTCAATTGCACGGGTTGTTAGGTCAGGGAGGTGCGTGAACCACTCAGTTGTGTGTACAAATCCTTCCTCCTCTTTTTGGTATGGTTGGTGTTGACTACCTCCACCAGAGATGAGAGATCGAAGGCTGAAAAGTTATTGTTGTTTCCTCCTACATGTTGTACTAATTTTTCTAGGTTGTTCTACCTTGTTAATGCTAATGTTGTTTTTTGTTATTGCTGCTGCTATGGGTGGCAAAGGATGGTTGGTGGTCATAAAGTGGTGGTCGTTAATCGGAAGTGATGGTGGAAATCACAATGGGCAACCTTGAGAAGAAGAAAAATAGAAAACTTGAAGACTTTGATGGCAGGTTTTTTTCTTAACTTTTCTCTTATTGTCCTCTCTCTCTCTCTGTTTTTTTTTTTTGCCAAGTCTTTAGTTGGCTAGGCTTTTTGCAAGAGTCTCTCTTTTGACCTTTATGTGTGTTCTCCCTTTTTTATGTGTGAATATCTCATAGCTATATTGTTCAGAATACTTTACAAAACAGAAAAAACTAAACTCAAAAAATAATGTTAGGTGATTTATATTTTTTCCTTCTTGATTATGAATTCCTAATTAATTTAATTTCCTTTTCTTGGTGTGTAGGATTTTTTTCAATAATTTTTCAATTTTGATCGATCCTCCTATTTTCTTTTTCTTCTTTTGCATATTTTTCCTCTATTATTTTCCCTAGTCCCTAATCACATTCGACACGTTTTTCTTTCTTATCTCTAAATTCACCCTCCAAAATTCTTTTTATTGTTGAGAATTCAAAAAATAACAAAAATTAACTAAATTTTATTGAAAAAATTTAAAAAAATACATGAAAAAACTAGGGGTAAAAAATGAGTAGGGAGGGAAAAATTGGTTTTTGAAAATATATATGCAAAGATTAAATATGTTTTTGGATAATGTTGTGATATAGATGTTTTGCATGTAAAATAAATAAAAATCAGTCAGTCTTTATTAATGATAAGCAAATTATATTAGCTTATACAAAATCAAGATTTAAAATACATAAGTATGTCAAAAAGTAAAAATTATTGGAATAACCAAATATATTATTCATTAATTTATTTTTGAGCAAAAACTACGCGCTATACCAAACAGTTTTTGGTAGCCTTTGAGTACATTTATGATGCGGCAGTGGTTGATAAGATGATAACAGAATGGCTTAAAAATCCACTTCAAGGTGGAGAAATATGCTTTTGGCTCTTTCGATTAGTCTCCCTCAATCAATCTCTCTCGCTGTCTCGTA
>Ga0325410_1006393_pt1 | contig 12930 bp, 6 predicted proteins | sample PopdelMetagenome_16_FD_206182 | JGI IMG/M metagenome (GOLD analysis project Ga0325410, IMG submission 206182) | Populus deltoides microbial communities from Bellville, Georgia, United States - Xylem-PdIQD-R3 | ecosystem: Host-associated > Plants > Phyllosphere > Stem > Wood/Secondary xylem... | reverse complement strand
GTCATTACAGAATGTGCTTGCCCTTGTTGCTCGTAATTCATTTGTTTGAACTCCAAACAATTCTTGAACACTGTGGCCAATGCCATCATCTATGCTTTTGCCATCTACTTCTTCAACCCTACCACTGAAACTTTTATGTGAGTTACAAGGTTGAATTTCCTCCCACTTATTTTTACAGGATTCATGGACAGCTTGCACAATCTCATCACATGAAGTATAGGCTATGCAGATCAAAAGCGCACACTTGGTGTTGTTAGCAGTAGCCTTCATAACCTTTTCTGCTGCCACCCTGACAGGCTTGCTCAAAAGTTTCAAATTACCAATAAAATACACCCTGATACCATATTTGTTCACAAGGCTTTCTTCCTTGAGCAACCCTTCAATCTTCTCCAGAATCAGATCCATCAGGTTCTGAACCTCATCAGGCTTCCTTTTGAAATTCTCAATGCTGAAGGCATAAATAGTGACATAAGTTACTCCCAACTCATAGCAGTACTTAAGCATGGACATAAGAACTGAAAATCCCGCTCTGTGACCAGCACCTTCTTCCAATTTTTCCTTCTTAGCATATCTTCTATTTCCATCCATTATGAAAGCAAAATGGTTGGGGATGGGACCCATAGATAGAATGCAAAACAAGCATTTTCTGAAGAAACTACCCAAACTACCAAACAGCTCACTTAATCTACTACCACGGTGTTTGTCCATTGTATCTAAAACGAGAGTTGCAAGTGTCAACTGACCTATTCAAGAGAGAAAGAAAATTAGTTGACTTTGGTGGAGTTGACCCCTCCAGAATCAGTAGAGAATTAGTGCAATATATAAAGAGAAGTTGCTCAAGTAAAAATACATAAATAGCAATAAGATTTAGCAAGCAGAAATGTATGTTTCATTCATTCTGCACAGCTCAAAAACATGGATTCCAAGCTCCAACACATACATATAATGAACATCTTTGATGAGCTATGACAGGATAAATCACACCCATATGATTATTCTCTATGCTAAGTCAGTGCTTCAAATCCACAATATTAATGCAGAGACTACTATGATTCAGAAGTCACAAGATTAGCTACTGTGTTAGTAGCAAGTGGATTGGTCCTTCAGGCAATTTTGATATACAAGTAGAAAAGCAATACAAACAATTCATGCAACAACAAAGAAAGCTAGGTTGAGGCCAATGCTAAATATGGCATCATTAGTAACTCTTAAAGGCTAATTAGTCAAGAGAAAGAAACAGTGAACACTAAGTCAGATCCAGCAATCAATTGTAACCATAGAATACCATGCACTTGTACTAAAAATAAGATAATTCACCACAAAAATAAAAGAAACCAATGAACTTCGGCATTTTAATAATGAGAACATCCAAAGTAACACAATCCTTATCCCTGAGGATATAACTACACCGCTTGAAAGTAAAAACCCAATTCCTCAAAATATATCAACAACAATATTTCCTAGTTCAAGCTAGCCATACATCCTTGCTTGAATAATCTAAAACAAAAATACTCATCTTGACACTTCATTTAACAGAAATAAAATCAAAGCCAACCAATCCTTCTCCCAAAACAAGTTAGATTCTTAATTAAATGACAATAAACGCAATTTTATATGGACAACAACACCCATAAAGTTGCAAACTTTAGATCAAAGTCTCAATCTTTAAAATTACTATTCAAATCCCACACCATAGATCAAAGTCTCAATCTTTAACATTACTATTCAAATCCCACATCAGCTTATCTCATTTAAGACACCATGCCAACCTCAAAGTTCTAACACCATCGAAACAAGTAACATCCATAACGCATCAAAAACAACAAGATTACTTACTTCAATCTAACCTCTATATTCTTCCTTACATTAAGAAAATCCAAACTCGACTGAGCCCTGGTCAAACTCGACTGAGCCCTAGTCCCTAACTAACTAATTAGAAAAAAAAGAGACAAATTGAATGCAATCAGACAAGCAAAGATAGAAACTTTGAATCAAAATCTCAATCTTTAACATTATTAGAGTAAACCCACTTCGAATGAACTCAATTAAGACCAACAAAACTACCTAAACAACAGTCACGCAAAGATTAAAGCACCACATTAGACAACTGTAAATCACGAATATCAAAAAATATATATATAGGTTCTTACCTATGATCTGTGCAGATCAATATTGCAACCAGATAAAATCAATCATGAATCTACACGAACAGAACTTGGAGCCTGCGAATCCAATCAAATTAATATTAAAAACCTTAAAAACAGAGAGTAAAAAATAATTAATGTTATTTTAGTTTATTTGTGTGCACCGACAAGGAGAAACGGACAGTGACAAAAACAGGACGCCTGGTAGTTAGCAACAGAGAAGAGAGAACCTTTCGAATTATTATAGTGAAATTTTTGTTAAGACCACCTCTCGTCGATTCGGGAATTTCTTTCTCTCTGTGGTAGTAGTGTGGAAGCGGGAAATTCTTATTGGTTTTTAATGTAAAGGCTAGAGAGTAGCCGTGGTGGTGGCCAATGTAGATTTATAGATCGAAGGTTTTTAATTGTTTTTTTTATTTTTTCTTCATTCTTTCAAAAAATTATAAATTACATTTTAGATCAATATAATTTTAAAATTTATATAAAAAAGATAAATCTACTCTTTTATATATATATATATATATATATATATATATATATATATATATATATATATATAATTTCTCTATATTCATACACAATTTGTTTCTCAACAAAAATAGTTTTTTAACCCAAATAAAAATCTCATAACAATATATAATATTCATTTTCAAATTCCATGAAAGCACATATTCACTTTGAAGTAATTTGACATTTACTAGGAAAATACAAGCTCATAAAATATTTATTTTATCAAAAAAAATTCAGTTCATAATCAAATAGGTAACATTTCATGTAGTCCTTGTGATTTTGATGATCATAGAACATAAAGTTTTTCTAATAGGTATATAAGATGTAGGTAAAATTTTTTAATGAAAAACAATCAAGCTTAAATATATATATATATATATATATAAATTGTTACATAGCCCAAGAGATATTCATATTTAGTTCAGTATATGACATGTTGTGATGTTTATGGATATTAGAAAATAATATAAATTATATTTTATAATATTTTTACTTAACCATTTGGGTTGAGATAATTTTTTAACATGATATCAGAGCTTTGACGACTTAGCGATCACGAGTTTGAATTTCACTATTCTTATTTATTTAATAAAAATTAAAAACAATATAATATAAGTTTTCTATTTAAAATAATGTGTCAGAAAATAATATAAAATATATTTTTAAATTTTATCTAATAATTTAAATTTTTAAATAAAATGATTCTTTAATAGCTTGAGTATATAGGTTGTCATGTGATGTTGGGAGAGCGAGCATCCATATGTATTTTTTTTCTTCATAGCTCAAATAGTTTCTTCACGTTTAATATTGTTTCTTGCTTGAAATGTTGTTATGTTATGATGTCTTCACAACATAAAGATGTTATTGATTTATTTTATTATTTTATCATTATTTTAAAATTGCTAAAATCAAAATGTTCATTTCATGCAAAATATAAACTTTTTTTTGTCAGTATTTTTTATAAATTACCAGCGACCATAGGAGATAAGTTTTTGTCAATTAGGTATTTATTGATCCATTATATCATACTCTCAATTTTTTTTTATTGGAAAAAAATATATAATATTTTTAAAATAAAATTATAAGATATGAATCTCTTTCACATACCAAATTCTGCTCAGATTCACTCAATTTTGCTTCACCTAAACAGTTTTTTTAGCTTCATGCAACTTTGCTTTCATCACACCTTCAATTGTTTTTATATACAATATTATCGATTTATAACACCATCAAACATATTTGCTATATAAATTTACGGTAACGCGCGGGCAATATATTTAATATATTTTTGTTAACCCGAGTAAATGTAAATCATCTTCTTTATTCACCACTCATTTTTACATTTTTTTTCCATAAAACCCTCTTGGAAAATATTTCAATCTTTGCTTTGAAGTCTAGGCTTTTGAATTTAAAGTCCAAAGATCATAAATTTTCATGAAAGAAAGTCATTATGATCTAAATTCGATTTCCTTGAAATGACAACAGGAAAAAAAATCACTTCTTAAGGGAAAATGGGAACAAAATTGGAGACAAAAAAAATTTTCAGGTTTCTAATATAAAAAAATAAATAAATTTGTAAATTAATAATGATAATGATAATGATTTAATTTTTTATTGGGTTTGGGTGGCCAAATTAAGGATGGCAGAGACTAGCGAGGCTAGGGTTTTATGTTTGGCTCAAAAAAAAAGAGAGAGAGGGGAAGGTAATTGTGTTATTTGTAACAAAATAAAAGCTTTTTAGTTATTAATTAAAATATAATGAGAATCTTTTAAATAATTTAAATCTTTTTATTGATTTTTGTAACGTTGATATAAAGTATTATATAACTTATAAAAAAATATGATATAAACTGTAATGTCTAAAAATTAATACAAAGTAAGAAAAAAAAATACTGGAGAGTGAGAATAATTCTCCCTTCTTATTATTATTATTATTTTCCCTTCCATGTTACTTTCTCTCTTCTTCTTTTTTTGTCATTTTTATTAATCTTGATATTTTTGTGTTAATCCGATTTTATCCATTACTAACAGTGAGAAACTTTAATTAATAATAATCTCAGCACTAAATGTCAATGGACTTTGAGAAATTTTGACCAAACGAAAAGCTAGGTATTAGCTTTATAAGTTGGAGGGTTTGCTTTTATGTGTCTTGTGCTTCTTTAGGTCATCAATTCAAGTTGCTTGACTTTAGCCAATGTCCTTTCCAAAAAGGGACCACCATAACCTTCCATCATGCTTAAGCACACTTGTTACCACTTCTGTAATCTGGACAGACTCAGAAATCATAATAAAATGAACTTAATTATTGATCTACTAGATGTTTGTTATAGAATCATAGTCATTCAAATCTTTCCAGGGTTTTTCCAGGCACGAGATCGAGTTATGAATCACACAGGTGGACCTAGATTAACTCGAAATAAATACATGTTTAAGGTTTTAATATTCTATATAAAAAAAGATTTTGAAATAATACATATGGATATAAGTTATTAAAAAAAAATAAGACTTGTAGTATAGTATAGTTAATAAACAATTTAGGTCAATGCAAGCTATAAATAAATAAAAAATTATCAAGTGTAGTATACTTATCTTATATTAAAAATTTTAAAAACAATCCATGTAAATGTTGGCTATGTATTGTTACTCTATATCAAAAAACTAAAAAATAATCCATATAAAAATAGACTATAAAACATAAATGTGAAGTATAATAAAGTATATTTACAATGCAAGGACACTCGGGTTTTATCATGCCAATTACAAACCCGGGTTTTTGTGATTTGAAACCTGATAAGATTTCGGGTTATATGGATCTTAGGTCAACCTGCTGTGTAAAGCCAGGTTTTATAAATATGTATGGAATGATGCCTAGGAATCTTATAGAAAGCACTTCCCACTGAAATTATGAGTGAGATGGGTCATATTTTCCCCAAGAAAAGCCGCATAAAAACACCAGGATTTTTTTTCCCACTCTATTTTCATTAGATTAAAGAATCACACTTCTTGTTTTTCAAGTTGCAACATCATCATCTCACTGAATACAAATGGCAACTACAACAACAGAATCTGTTCTACTCTAAAAGGAATCACTTAAAAAATCATGACTTTTAATCAAAAGTTGAAGGAGTAAATGATTTTGTGTGCACATAGAATTTGTTGGGTCCAATTCTGCTTACTTTACCTTTTTTGTTATTTTACGAATGTTCACTTCGTGCTCGTATTTAGGCCCCCTGCGACCTGGAATGAAGAGGGGACGATGCTGAGTTGGTTGTTGGCCACGGCGATGGGGTTTAGAATGTGAGGAAGCGAAAGCGCTTTTGGTCGCCTTTGGTTTTTCCTTCATTGCCTCTATCTGTTCCAACACCTCTACAACTTCTTTCATGGAGGGGCGGTTTTTAGGATCTGCTTTCAGGCACTTTAAAGTTAGTTGTGCTGCTTGTACCATCGCCTTGGACGAATATTGGCCCTCAATCCTTGAATCCATAATGGTGGTTTTGAGCTTCTTTTTGTGTGAGAGCAATGGCTTCAACCATTCAACCAAATTTTGCTGACCAGTTGGTCGCTTCCTATCGAACGCCCTTTGGCCTGACAGCATTTCAAGTAGCACGACACCAAAACCATACACATCACTTTTTACATACAAATGTCCTGTTTATCATGAAGTTTCACATTAGATGATTTATTTATATGCCAAGAGTTACGTATACATGTTTATCGTCTAAACTATTGCTTTAACAGCCTGTTCCAGTAGCATTTCAGATGTCCTGGAAGGCACGGCACACGTACCTGTTGCAATGTACTCAGGAGCAGCATAACCATAGGTTCCCATGACCCTGGTTGTCACATGTGACTCTCCACCAGAAGGCCCCAACTTCGCCAGGCCAAAATCTGATATTTTGGCATTGTATTTCTGTACAATGCAGTTGAGATGAAAAGGGTTGAATATTAGTGATGATAAATGATGGTTCATAAATTCTACATCCTAAAAAACAAGCCGTTTATCTGTTTAGTGTTTCAAGAAGCAGGGGACGTAGGCAGGGCCTTGGCCCCAAAGCCCCATCAGCTCTCCGATGATGTTATTCTACCTTGCATGCATGTCTATTTTGAAGTTTTCAATGAGATGACCCACCCAAAACCTATTAATGCCTTCTTGCAACACATGCTACCATATCAAATCTCCATTGACGATTGATAGCTCCACCATAACTTCTAGACATAGTAAGAGAGTCTAGTTGTCTTTCTTAGAGAAACCAGCCAAAGTTTTGCTAATGATCTTACTAACACATCAAAATTCAAGCAACCGACTAGAGGGATAGATTTGGATCTCCAGCTCTCCCCTGTGTAATCAAACGCTTCTTAACAAAGTGTTCTTGGTATAACATCGGCGTCACGCCCTCTGAACTATTTTGCATCATCTTCAAATTTTTATAATCAATTAAATTTAGAATAAGGCTCCATTTACTAGCTGTAGAAAATCAGTAATGAGGGGAAAGAAAAGGGAAAGTACAGAAGCTTAAGTTCACAAAATGACATTCCTTTCCGCTGCAAAATAACTAATCTGATATTGCATTGTCAATCACATTTTAGCAATGTGCACATATGTCAGTGTAAAAATTAATCTAAGGAAACTTAGAATCACAAAGGGCAATTCACATCCACCACCATATTTCTTACTGGTTTTCAATTTATTTGTTCTTTCAGCAACAAATTATAGGGAGTATCATAAGAAAATTAAGCCTCAAATATAAAATACATAATCATAATAAATAAACTAACCCCGTCAAGCAGGATATTAGAGGCCTTGAAATCTCTATAAATGACTTTCTTCTCTGAGGTATGTAGAAAAGCTAGACCTCGAGCTGCTCCAATGGCTATCTTTAGCCGTATATCCCAAGAGAGGGGTTCGGTATTCCCTGCACAAACAACCATACCAATTCATCTAGAAATTAGCTAATTCCTTAACACTTTTTTCTTCTTCATATACCTCTTTCTATTTTTCAGCAACTCTTACTTCTAAACAGATGGTTCTCCAAGCTTCCCTTCGGCATAAATTCATACACAAGGAGTAGCTCTTTATCCTCCAAACAAAAGCCCAATAACTTAACCAAGTTGGGATGCGATAGCCTTCCTAGAAAGTTCACCTCTGACTGCATACCCAATGAAAAATGAAACAGATGTTTAGCATCAACAATAGGGGCTACATTTCAATAAACACCATGCCAAAATGTGGCCAGTGAAGCATTGGTCTGTGGCTCAGAACTAGAGGCTTGTGCCCCAAACCACACCCTCAATGCAAGGAGGTGTATTTCCTGGTATTTTGGTCTAAAGACAGCTCGTAATTGTAATGATTGGACCGCAATTGCTACTTTATGACAAGGGCATCTTCTACCAACTATCATACCATTGAAATTCTATTCGATAGCATACACAAAGTCATGCTAGGTGGGACCCGTTATAGAAAAATATTTAAAAACCATAGTTGCTTTCCCACTATCCTTCTCCCCATCCATTCATGGATTGGTCACAAACTCAACAAAAACATGAAACTTGATAACGGAATGGCTATTAAATGCCCAAATATAACTTTCTTGAATATTAAGACAGTTGAAATTTAGAATTGAAAATACCTGCCACTCTTCAAGTCCTTGCATACTTCCTGAGTTCAATTTCTTTATAGCAACCACCATGCCACTGCCGGACTTAGAGGGCGCATAAGTCTTCTGATCAATCCAACCTTTATAGACTTTACCAAAACCTCCCTCGCCCAACAAAGTATCTGATTTAAAATTCTTTGTTGCCCTCTTCAAATCTGCAAAAGTGAACTCCTCCAAATTTGATGATTCCAATATTTGCCCATTTGCATTACTTATCATTTCATTTCCTTCATCATGACTCGCTGCCTCAGAGAATTGACTCTTGCAAACAATACTACTACTAGTGGCTGAGTCATCTATGGCGGTGCTGCTGTAAGTACTATTGGATGTCCCTGTATATTGCATCCGAAAAATGGGAAAAGATCATTAGACGATCAGTTAAAAAAGGAAAGACAAGAAGCAACATATAACATATGAACTCTTAAGATATCACAAACAAGGTAAAGCAAGAAGGATACCTGGGGTGGAAGGATTGTTGTTGGCTATGGAGCTAGGACTAGGATCATAAAAGAAAGATCTTAGGCAGTTACCCATGTTGCCCTTTCAGTAACTCATCAAAGCTTAGTAATCTTCAGACCACCTTAGCAAGATGGTAGCAGCACTCTTCATGGTTTATGGAGATTTGAAATTTTGAGGCAGAAACCAAGAAAGAGCCAAGAAAGAAAAGGGAGAGAAATTAAGAATGTTTTTTTTATCTTTTATCGGTGAATGGAGACTAGGCAATTACCATGTCTTCACTTTGCTGGCTGTTTGTCTTGTTTGGCCAAACATTTTGTTATTTATTTTTTTTAGTTTAATGTGAGTATTTGGGCTAGTTTGTGTATATCTTGATTAATTTTACAGGCTTTAAAATTAACAATCATATAAACCTCCAATGTCCATGATATGAGCAACATTTTGTTATTTTTGTCACTGGTATTGTTTGCTGTCTCGGAGATATAAAAAATACAAATCATGGAGATGGTGTGTGTGTCAAAGTCTTTATCTTTGTCTTAGATAATTATTTTTGTTTCTTTAAAAAAAAATTTAAAAAAAAAAACTGAAACCAAGTTTTTTTTTCCAAAATTGTATTTTTATAATTTTAACATTTAACCTCAGGTTGGATCATTGGTTTTAATTAACTTAGTTTCTACCATTAAATTTAAAAAAATATAAAATATAAAAGCAAAATTCATTAAAAAAAATGAGAAATATAAGCAAGAGAAAAGGAGAGGAAATTATTTAAATTATTTAATAATCTATAAAAATTGAAAAATATATAAATTAGAGTAAATTATTTTTTTATGAAATGAATAAAATTAAATAATTAAAGAGTTATATATATTAAAAAGTATAACATGAAAAAACAAATTTACCGAATGAGTGTTTTTTTAATATTATGAAAAATAATGAATAATATTATTGAAAAATTAATACAGTAATTAAAATATACATAATATAGAAAAATGAAAATACATTATGTTTTTAAAAAATAAAATTTAATGATAAAGACTTAGGAATTAAATGATAATAAAAAATGTGAATTTATGATAAATTTATTATCTTGCATTTCATCTACTTTAGATTTTAATTTTGGGTTGATACAAATATTTTATTCGATATAAGAGGCTCTAAAATATCAAATATAAATATGATGTAATTAAACCATGTGGATAGCATAACATATATTTTTATAAATCAGATAAATAAATACAAGTCTATAAAGATATTTGGTCACATCAAATAATATATCCAACTAAAATAACCATAACTTTTAATCTGCAGTTCATGCCAAATTTTTTCTTGAAGGTTCTATAAATGAGGATCGGAAAGTTCTTCAAATTAGATATAGAAGATTTTGTTTTATTTTTTAATTTTTGTATTTTTTTTAATTTTAGCTTTTTATTTTTTTCTATCTAGGATTTGAATTTCCTTTCTAGTTATGGTTGGTTTTAAACCTATTTCAACATATATAGTCCTTTGTTGAGAGGGAGAGATTTTGGAAAAATAATTATTTAAACAATAATAAAACGGTTAGGGTTCTTGTTTGACTTTTTTGTCATTTTTTTTTTTTTGTCTTCTTGTTATTCTATTCCTAATATAATTACTTTTAGTTGCATATGATTGGTTTAATTATTTATTTTATTATTAAATATAATTGAAAATATGATTTAATAAATGATTAAATCATAATTTAATTATATTTTTTATAGCAATTATCGTTCTTACAATGATTACAAAAAAAGATTTTTGCATGATTTTGACAAGTGGAGAAATTAACATTTTAATTAGTTTAAAAAAGTTAATGTTTATTATAAACTAAAATGAAAATAATAATTTTTAGTTATTGTTTTAAACATTGCAAGTTTGATGGTAATATATATTAAGAATAAAACAAAAAAATTTGCATTTTATTATGTCTTGTTCATAGTTTAAAACGTGACTCGTGGGTTAATGAAATGTAAGGCTCGAGTCACAATTTAGAAAATTAACTCGGGTTGATTTTAAAAAAATAATTAAAATGATATTGTTTTGACAAAAAAAATAGTCAATGAATTTATGACGAGGTTTTGTCAAGATCAATCAGGTCATCGAGTTAACTCGAGCTTTGAGCGTGTAAAATAGATAGCATCATCCATACAGGATTATCGATCAATCAATTATTGCTAATTTGAAACAACAGAGTAATAATGAGCAAAATAGTACAAACTTTTTGGTTGAAAATTTCAAGGTATTTTCATTATTCACTAAAGTGTTGTTACATCTTATTATTCAACCAGCTGATGTAGTTTAGAATAGAAATAATAGGCCAAGTTGTGATGGATGTCCTTCATATATTAAGATTCACGTAATCTTCTTGAAAAGAAGATTTCTTTAATCTTTTTTAATAGGAAATTTCTTAAGGTATACGTTCTTAAGAAATTAGATGTTTTATGAAAAAGATAAAGAAGGGATACTGATTGAAGAAATTAGAAATTAAGGGGTACGTTCTTAAAACCTGTGAATAGTAGAAAGTGAAACTCTACTATTCATGTGAATAGTGGAGTCACTCTTCACTATTCCAGCCGGACCGGATTTGGTTCATAGCTAAATGCATTGAACCGAGTCAGATCCGGTTAAAAAATTCAATTTTTATTTTTATTTTTAATTGTGTTTTATTCAAAAAATTAGAATGAGATCGCTTTATGACGTACTACTTGCAGAATTTGATTGCAATCTCAATTTTGTTCTTGATGATATTTTACCTGATGTTGTTGCGCGCTTAATAAACCAAAGAAACTATAGTCCTTATCAGATGGATTTCGTACGTGATGAAATTGTAGATAGTTTAATGAAACAATAAAAAATATTTGATATAAGTATTATTTATTTCATGAAGTAATAACAATAGTTACATCTACAATATTTAAATTAAAAACCATCAATATTAATATATATATATTTTTAATTATTTTATAACCTCAATTTGAAAAACATTCTTTTAACCAAATACATTAAACTATTTTTTACTCAACTTCAATTTCAACCACAGTTTTAACCAAACATATATAAATACCAAACCAACCTCAACCAAAATTTTTTTTTTGTAAAATAACTTTTTTCAAACCACAACCACAAAAGTTACCACAGTACCAAACACTAATAAATAAAAGATATTATCACTCTTAAAGCATCTTACCTAAGGTAGGTTGCATTACTTATCTTATCATAAATTATTATATTTAAATTATCAGTGGCTTATCTATTAGGTGCATATAAATTTACTATAAAGAGTTAAATCCTGGTCAAAAGCTCAATAACTATCCATTAGAAAGGTCTCGTTTGTTTTTATCACTCCTAGTTATTTAATGAATTGAAAACTTTAAATTGATCACTCTAGATCACAACTCAAGTTATATATATGAATGTATCAATGGGCTTATGTTAGATTCATGGAACTTAAATCAAAATCCAAAGAAAAGTTCATGAAAAGAGCTTTTAGAGAGTTCATTTAATTTATAATACCTTAATATTTTTATTTCTAACGTCAATGAATATTGAATCGGAGATAATACTCTGAATTCTAGTATTAGTAAATATTATATCAAAATCATTTTCAAAATCAACCTAGTTTTCATGATTCATCATCTCAAAACATATATTCACATCTCTTTTGTTTTACCAACAATCAAGATTTTATCTTCAATTTAAATCATCAAAGATTCTTACCCACTAACTCACCAAATCTCAATCAATCCAAGAATTAAATCAAGGATTCAATCAAGGCAGATAAATCTAATCTTATTGGCACACATCCAAATCAGAAAACAATTTCACAAATATCCAACATTAATAATTTTTCTCAATGATCCACACATCATCCATCAAATCGAATTATCACAAAATAAAATATACATTTGCATGATTATACTTCTAATAATCACATGACAACCCAATCAACATCAACAATTTCTAATCTCATTATCGCCAATAATCCCTTGTAATTCACACATCATCAACCAATCCACATCACCATAAAACAATATGTGCTCAATTTAATAGAATGATATCACTTCCAATATTTATCATCAAATGACACAAATTAATCAATAAACCAAACATTTCACCACAAAAAGGAATCCATTCAATTAGACATACTAAAA
>Ga0325410_1006391_pt1 | contig 12933 bp, 13 predicted proteins | sample PopdelMetagenome_16_FD_206182 | JGI IMG/M metagenome (GOLD analysis project Ga0325410, IMG submission 206182) | Populus deltoides microbial communities from Bellville, Georgia, United States - Xylem-PdIQD-R3 | ecosystem: Host-associated > Plants > Phyllosphere > Stem > Wood/Secondary xylem... | reverse complement strand
ACAGCATTCACAGGCTATTGTTAACTTGGCATTTCAGAATCCTCAGCTCTCCTCTGCAGATTGGTTTCTTGATACGGGTGCTAATCAGCATGTGACACCGGACCTCGCTAGTATGACAAGTTCAGAGCCCTATCTTGGCAGTGATCAGTTACATGTCGGTGATGGTAAGGGACTTGTTATATCATATATTGCTCAATCTAAACTTTATACTCCCAAACACACTTTTATCCTATCCAATGTTGTTCATATCCCACATATTAAAAAACTGTTATTGTCTGTTAAAAAAATTTACATTGAAAAGAATGTATTTTTTAAATTTCATTCATCTGTGTTTTATGTTAAGGATCTAATAACCAAGGAGGTGCTCATTTCCGGTTAGAGTAGTGATGGTCTATATATCTTATCAGAGTCATCTGCAACGTTCGTACCTCAAGCTTTCCTGTCTACATCTGTGTCCTCCACTGCTGATGTTTGGCATCGTCGCCTTGGGCATCCTAACTCTTATATTTTAGGGTCTCTAGTATCAAATAATAAAGTTACATGTACTTCAAGAGTTTTTAATTTTAATTGTTCATCTTGTCCTTTAGGAAAAGCATTGCGTCTGTCATTAGGCCTTACTGGTCATAAAACTTATGCTCCTCTTGAGCTTGTTTTCAGTGATGTTTGGGGACATTCTCTTATGTTATCTACTGATGGTTAACGATATTTTGTGATTTTTATGAATGCCTATACAAAGTATATCTGGTTCTTTCCTTTAGCAGCCAAATCTGATGTGTTTAAAATTTTTCTTCAATTTCAAGCTCTTGTTAAACGACAATTCACCAACAAAATTAAATCCGTCCAAACCAATTGGGGTGGTGAACATAGGAAGTTAAACACATATTTTAAAACTATTGGCATTCATCATCATCTAATCTACCCTCACACACATGAATAAAGTGGTACTGTTGAGCGTCGTCATCGTCATATTGTTGAAGCTGGTCTTACGCTTCTTGGTCAGTGTAAGGCTCCGTTAAAATTTGAGAGTTATGCTTTTGAAACGACTGTCTATCTTATAAATCGTATGCTTACTGCTATTTTAAATGGTTGTACCCCTTTTGAATGTCTGTTTAAATCTTCCTCTGATTACAATTTTCTTCGTATTTTTGGGTGTTTATGTTTTCCATTGCTTCACCCCTATAATCGACATAAATTAGATTTTCGATCTTCCCCGTGTGTGTTTCTTGGCTATAGTTCCTCTCATATGGGTTATCGCTGTTTTGATTTGTCATCATCTCGTATGTATATTGCACGACATGTTAAATTTCATGAAAATACATTTCCCTTTGCATGTTCTGAATAGACAATATCCTTGACTTCTTCATCTCTACAAACAACACTACCAGCCTTAACTGTTTTTCTTACACCTATGCCTTTTCCATCTACCCCATCTCTGCCACCTTCTCCAAAGCCTGATCACAGGGCTGTTGCCTCCCCTACTTCACATTGCCCCATGTGTAACAGTCCCTCTACCTCATCTCCACTTTACTCTACTACTGATCACTCTCCAAGTATGGTCTCTGTTTCTCTAGGTACGGTAATCCCATTGTCAGCGGACTCCTCTCCTATTATATCTTCATCTCAGCCTCCTAGCAGTCCCACCTCGGGTCTTTTCTCTGGCTTGAATTTGGTAGTTGATTTATCTAATTTTGATCTTCAACAGGTTTCTCATAGTCCATCAACTCTGCCAGCTAACTCCTTTCACAACCACCACATAACACTTCATCCTCGCTACCCCAAACAAGCGCATCTTAGTGTGTTTTAGTCCTTTGCTCCCGTGTGTCCTGCTCAGTCCCCTGTTCTCGTGTGTTGTGCTTTTCCTAAGCATGAACCCCTCACGTTCAAAGACGCTTCTCAACTTTCGGCATGGCAGCAAGCTATGCAAGATGAGATTCGGGCTTTGCAATCTAATGGTACATGGACTCTCGTTCCTTATTGTTCCTCCATGAATATTGTTGGTAGTTGTTGGCTCACAAAATCAAGCGGCAAGCGGATGGTAGTATTGACAGGTTGAAAGCCCATCTTATTGCCAAAGGGTTCACTCAACAAGAAGGAATGGACTACCTTGAGACTTTCAGTCCAATTGTTAAGCTTGCAACTGTGAGGTTATAACTTACTATTGTTGTGACTCGTGAGTGGTTTATTCATCAACTTGATGTTTACAATGCTTTCTTGAATGTGATTCTTCAAGAAGAGGTGTATATGGAGCAACATCCTAGTTTTTCTCACCCTACTCTATCATCTCATGTTTGTCACCTGCATAAGTTTATCTATGGTTTAAAACAGGCTCCCCGAGCGTGGTATACCAGACTCAGTGATTATCTCATTTCTTTTGGTTTTTATGCCTCCAATACTGGTACCTCTCCGTTTATTTACTCCAATGGCCATGATCTCATTTACTTGCTTGTGTATGTGGATGACCTTTTGCTTACTGGGAATAATTCAACCCTGCTACGCCACTTGATTACCTTACTGAATTCACAATTCAAAATCAGTGATTTAGGCTCTGTGCATTATTTCTTGAAGATTGAAGTCACCAAGACTGCCATAGGATTTATGCTCTCATAACATATACTTTCGATATCATGCTTTGCAGTATCTCACTTTTTCTCACCTAGATATTTGCTATGCTGTAAATAAAGTCTGTCAATTTATACACTCACCTACTGATGGCTATTGGTCTCTTGTCAAAAAAATTGTCTGGTACTTTCAAGGAACGACATCTTATGGTCTACACATCACTTGAGGGTCCTCTTTTTCCTTACATGGTTTTACAGATGCTGATTAGGCTGGTTTTCTTGATGATAGAAAATCCACCGGTGGCTACTTAATATACCTTGGTAGAACACCTATTTCTTGGAAGTTTGGAAAACAACGCACAGTGGCTCGTTCATCGACTGAAGCAGAATATAAGGCTCTTGCGGATGTGCTGGGATTTTATGGATTCGGGCTTTGTTGTCAGATCTTTATTTTTCCTCTGATCCTATAACTATCTTTTGGTGTGATAATTTGGGTGCTACCTACTTGTTTGTCAATCCTATCTTTCATGCTAACACTAAGTATGTTGAAGTTGATTATCACTTTGTTTGTTATCGAATTGATAAAAAGGAAATTGACATTCGGTTTATCTCCTTCCAGGATCAACTTGTTGATGTTCTTACCAAACCTCTTCCTCATGAGTCCTTCAATTATTTTTGGTATAAGCTTCATGTGGATTCTTCTCCTTCAACTTGAGGGGGCATGTTATGAAATGTTATTATGTATATTTATATTTATCTTGTATTTACCTTATATAGGTTTCTGATCATGTGTGGTATACTACATGGTTAGTATTATATACAACCCTATATATATATATATATTACATAAAGGGAGTGCTGCACACAACACATTACAACCTTTAGAATATATTCTAAGACTCCTTCTCCCTTAAACTTCAACTCATATTAACCACTCAAGCTGAGACACAAATCTAATTCAAAATAATGAAAAAATACATTTTTTTTAATGTTAATATGAACAGTTAAAATGACCTTCAAATTTTTTAGTTTTTATTAATGTCCAGGAGTTGCTTTTCCAATAAATGCATTTATGAATGCAAATGTTATTACACAAAGGAGTAAAGAAAAAATTAAGCTGGCTCCATGGATAACTCACCATGATTAACAGTAAGGAAAAAAATATCATGCTTAAAAATATGGTTTATAAGTGTAAGATTTGGAGAAAATTAAAGACCTTATCGTAAAAGGTAAACATATTAGGTTATATAATCCAACATAAATATCATACCCAAATATTAGTTTTTGTTTTACTACAAGTTAGAAAATATGAGAAATAGGTGTTGTGAATAATAGGTGGCTTAACCAATGTTAGTAGTCATCCTTTATATTTATGTAGTTAGGGTTGTGTATAATAGGATGCAATACACTATATAAGATCACAACACTATACATAGTAAGTACATATACAAAGTAATTCTTATAATACACCTTTTAAGGTGAAGGTGGAGACTCCATTTCCTGCTTGTATCGAAGATGAACAAAGGTTGTAAAGGAAGAGATTTAATAAGAACATCAACTAGTTGATTTTTAGAGGAGATAAATCGAACTTAGAGCTCCTTTTTAGCAACCATATCATGAATAAAATGATAGTCAACCTTAATATGCTTAGTACAAGCATTGAAAATAGGATCTATAGATAAATAGATGGGACCTCAATTATCACACCATAATATAGCTATAGAAATAAAAGGAAGATGAAGTTCTAAAAGTATGGAGCCTTGTGTTTGACTCCATTAGAAGAATAAACAACAATTCTTTGCTTTTTAGACTTTCAGAAAACAAGAGTATTGCCTAAATAAACAAGATAACCATAAGTAGACTTACGATTATCAACACTGTTAGCTCAATTAACATCAATAAAGCCATGAAGAGCGAAAGAAAAACTACTAGTGATGTGTAAACCATGATTAACAGTAGCCTTTAGATAACGCAAGATGCATTTAAAAATAGCCCAATAAGCATCAATAAAAGCATGTATAAATTGATAAACCTTATTCATTGCATCATATATATCAGGCTTGGTGAAAGTAAGATACTAAAGGGCATTAATAATCCATCTATAAGGTATAGAGTTAGAGTACAAAGCACCAGACACTATGACCAGATTAGTAGTAGAAGAAGAAGATGATGAGGAAGAAGAGAAGAAGGAAAAGAAGAAGAAAGAGGCAGGAGTATCAATAGGCTTTAAGAAGAAATAATCATTTCAAGCCATACAAAGACTTATAAAGATGACAAACAAGGGAAGAAAGAGTAGAGTGAACAAAACTAGATGGGTGCTCTATATACACTTCTTCTTAAAGTATCATATTTAAGAAGGAATTATGAACATCTAGTTAACTAATTTACCAACCTCGAGAAACAACAATAATAAAAACCAAATGTTTAATAGTTGGCTTAACTACTAGATTAAAAGTCCCAAAATAATCAATCCTCTCCTATTGAGTGAACCCTTTAACAACTAAATGAGTTGTGTATCTCTTAACACTACCATTAGCTTGCATTTTAATTTTATACACGCAACAACTACCAACAACATTCATAGATTAGTGAAAGGCAATTAAAGTCCATGTACTATTAGAGTGTAGAGCCTGGATTTTCTCTTGTATGGATTGATGCCATGTCAGATAACAGTTGGTGTTCTAAAAATTAATAGGTTTCTTTTCATGTAAAGTAACACATGAAGCAAAAAAAAAAAAAGAGTGGTATTTGCTATTCTAGGTTTACTTATATGAAGAACCATAAAGTGTTGTTGTGGAACCTAAGTATGAGAAATCCAGTTAGAATTCAAAATCTACTTAAGAGAGAACTTAGAGAGATCAACCACTAAAGCCAAGCTAGGAGGTGACAAGTCATAGATGGGCGGTGAAGAATAACCCAAGGCTGAATCATGTCGTGTAAGTACATAAGAAGCTAGAGAACCATGTGGACATTAAGAGAAAGAACATGTATCTTAATAATGATCAGTAGAAGAGGAAGCACACAAAGATAAATCATCAGGAATATTACTCACTGGAATAGGTTGATTAAGTAAAGTATGTGTAGGTGTTGGGTTGAGAGGTGAAAAGGGAGAAGGTGTCAAGGTAGGAATAAAAGTACTTATGGATAGTGTAGACAATGTTTCTATCTATTCAAATTCTTCAACAGGAAAAACATTTTCATGAAACCTAATATGATGAGAAATGTATATTCATTTAGAAAAAAAAAAATCAAGACACTGATAACCCAAGTAAGAGGATCTATATTCGAGAGACACAAGGAGTAGAGCAAAAATCCAACTTATGAATATTATATGGATAAAGGAAGGGAAAACATATAAAGAAAACTATAATTTGGTGTAGACTTAAAAAAGAAATTTAAAAGGCATTTTATTATTTAACACAAGTGTTGGCATGCAATTTATTAAATAAATAGATGTTTCAAATGCATAAGTTCAAAGTTTTGAGATTGTTTTATATTGACCAGGAAAGGTAAGACCAATTTAAATAATATGTCTGTGCAAACATTCAACTGTGCTATTTTATTTATGATTATATGGACAAATCAATCTATGTTGAATACTAATAGTTTTAAAATGAATTCTTAATTTTTTTGTACTCACCACCTCAGTCCATTTGTACAGATTTAGTTTTAGTAAAAAAATTATCTTTCAACTTGAACTTGAAATGGTTGAAAAACAATAAAAACATCAGACTTAGTAACTAAAGGAAAAAACCTAATATATTTAGTATAAACATCCATAAAAATAATAAAATAGTGAAAACCATCAGGAAAAAAAAACATAGGGGAATGTCCCCAAGCATCACTAAATACCAATTTAAGAGGATTAGGGGTTTTGTGACCTGTAGGTTCTAAAGACAAACATGATGCTTTTCTTAAAGAACATGTTGAACAATTAAAATTAAAATGTTTTGAAATATATGACACATTTTTATTTTACATTAAAAGACTTAGAATTCATGGATTAAGAAACACATGCAAACAAGAAAAGTTTAAGGTAAAGACATTATAGAAGACTCGGAGATAATATAAAGACCATCCCTACATATATTAAAGTTCTCTACAGAGCTTGGTCTCCTTGCAACAATAATTCATCAAAGAAAGACTTTGCCTTCTATAAATAAACATTTATTGTATCATTGCCTTGTCATATATCTTGAAAAGAACTATGAATTTGCATAATTCTAGAATTAAATAGAGAAGCAAATGCCTTTTTAAGAGTATGCTATATACTACATGATGTTTGACAATCAACAACAAGGTGTAAAACTTCAGTAGATACCGAGGACAAAATAACACTCATGATTAGATTATCTTATTGTTTCATTGGAAAAAAGAGGGGTTGATAACGGGGGCAACCATATTTGTAGAGATGATATGAGAGGGAGGACACGAGAAGGAGCTATCAACAAAAAAATAAACCCTTGAACCTTATAGATAGGGCTTTATATGCATCCACCATTATAGAAAATTAGTATTGGTTAACTTTAGATGGATAACTTGTTGTGTTTTAGAAAGAGAAGTGACGACTACACCCTAGAAAACAATGGCCATTGAATTATAATTTCCAGCAGCAGTTAATGTAAGAGAAACAAGGATTGATGCGGCAGTAGTGAATGAAAAGAAGACAACAGTCGGTTTAACAATATATATATATATATATATATATATATATATATATATATATATGTTGGATGGTAATTATCTTGTTTGGTAGGCCCTCTAAATGATTTCAATGAACATTCTCAGAGCATGAATTCTTATTGAAAACAGTCTGTTGGTGTTGATTAATAAGTTACGAAACCTCTGTTTTCTCTTTTAATATCATTCAAAGCAAGATGGCAAGAGGGGCTTTAACAGGACCACTGAATCATAAGAGTGTGATATGCTATTTAAGTTATCATAATTACACTTTTTTAACTAATAATCTGGCATTTTGTTTAATTTAAAACAGGATTTTAAATATTAACTTGGATTGTAGGTTTCAAAATGGCTATAGATTGGAAATTTTATTCGGGGGAACTGTTCGACTGTGGGGTACTAGTTTTAGGTCACAAAAATCAAGAGGTGACATTTTGTCAAGGCTGCTCACCAAGCATCTACAAGACAAATGGCTTGAGAAATTATTCTACTTTTTTTTATTTTCTTTTCATGAAGTAATCAAATTTCATCCCATTCTTCTCAATATTTGATCCTTGATGTGCCCTAGAAATCTTTAATTCAAATCACCAACAACTTGGAGTTTTCTTTTAGTAAATATTAATTAATTAATTGTCACAAATCAAGAATTCTGGTCACTGTCACGACAGTCAGCTTCACGGTTCTTTAATTCTCTCTATTTTTAATTATCTACCTTCACTAAATAAAAACCAGCACAAATGGGGTCGGGTGTTCTTAAGCTGCGGTGTACAACAAACAAGGCTCCAGACCTTTGATATTCTGGTAGCTGGTTGATGATAATCATATTTCCATGCGGTTAGTGAAGTAGGATGTTAAACAATAATGATGGATTAATGGGTTTAGTGGGTATAAGACCACCTACCATCATCGTTGACAATTATTGTTTTTGCCTTAATCTTTATCAGACTATAATCTTCATATAGGACGAAGGTGTATTTCCTCTGTCCCGTAAAACTACAGTGAAGAGCGTTCTTACTTATTAGAGTTAATATAGACGAATGTTTGTGGAATATTCACATAAACCTTTTGTTCTCCTTTTATTATTATTATTATTATTATTATTATTATTATTATTATACATTGAGATTAATAAGCTTTCAAACAAATCTTGTAATCCTAATCTATGCCAAGTGAATTTACCCATAAGAATCTTCTCAAGCAATAAGCAATCTTTTGAATTAAGTATTTATTTGATATTGTAGTAACTTTTTAATTTTCAAAGGTTTTTCAAATTATTTTTTATATGAAAAAACCTTAAATTGATGTTATTTTATGTGTTTTTCAATGGTTTTGAGGTGTTAATATAAAATAAATTTTTAAAAAATTATTTTTATTAAAAAATATCATATATCATAATATTAAACATAATCCGAGTATGGATGACTCAAACTTCAAATCCCATTCTTATTTTATCTTTTTTTTATTGGCTTGCAAGTTAAAAAATATATTTTATAGAAAAGTGAAGTTCTTAGGAAATGAATTATCTTTTTACAATTGATTTTGACATGTATAACAAGCTAAAACAATATTATAGCATATATTGAAAATTAAAAAACCAATTTTATGTTATTTTTGGATTAAAAAACTAATATATATGGTTCATGATCAATGAATTATTGTGAAATTTGACACATATACAACATGAAATGAATTGTACCTAAATTAAAGAATGATTTAGAAAATGCTTTTGTTCAGAATCTACTATCGAACTTAGCCCCTCACCATCCGATTGTTTTGAAGAATGAAGGACAATTTCAAGCTTCGAGATGACTAAACATCTCTACGAAGAGCCAAACAGAGAAGCATTATAGCCAAGTTAGAATAACTCTTGTTTATCAATTATTTTCTCTTAGTTATATGCTGATGTTTCCTCTAGAAAAATGCATAGCATGCATCAGAATGCATGTTTCGACACTTTGTTAATTAAACACATACAAATCTCTCTCTAATAAAAACAAAACGTTGTTATCAGTAATTAATTTTAATATAATATTTTGTGGGCAAGCCTTGGAATGGCATATGATGGTCACCAACCATGCATGATTTACTATTGGTGTATCTTATATCATTAAAGGTGCATGCAACAAGTTTAATTATATGTGGCTATTTTGTCATAGACCAATTTGGATTAGGGCTTAAGTGTATACCACAAATGAATTGATCATTGACCCAGCCAACTTTTTAGGTGTCTGGGTAGAAAGGGGCATGGTGGGTTAATGTAAAATCAATAATTTATATGATGTAGAGTATTTTGTCTCGTGAAATGAGAGATTTGAGCCTCAATTTTGAGTTATCTACTTGTTAGCTAGATGCTTACTAATCTTTCTTGTCCATTCTTTTGATCAATTATTTGTTGGTAATTAAGTAGTTCTTGAAGGAAATTGATAACTAGGATGAAGGTTTTAAGTGATAAATTAGTTGTCAAATTCTTATGTTCATCATGAAATCTTTTTTCAATCCTTATGAACATGAATATGGTGTATAATGTACTGTTGCGTCCCTATTTTCATATAGTTTCCATGAACATGTTCACCACGTTTTAGCTCCTTGTTTTCTTGGCTAATGAGAGAGAAAATTATATCAATTAGAGAGGTTAAATAAGTTATTTTGACTGTTTCTTAACAAAAGAATGTCTTTTATATTGAAAGTTTAGAATAAAATATTAATTTTCATAACCTAAATTTTCACCTTTTATTTTATTTTATTTTATATGGTGGAAAGAAACATCATGAGCATTTAAAACAATTTTTTTCATTAGAAGTAGAAAATTTCAATTAATTTCTCTTTAAAGGAAAAAGATCTTCGAATAACTTTTCATTAACGAAAAATCTTCAATTAATTCTTTCCTAATTGATTTTGCTATTATATTTAAAGGGCAATTAACATAAAAAGAAAAGAGAGAGGAGGTTTTTGTGAAAAGAATAAAAGAAAAGGAAGAAGAGAAACATGAAAGAGAGGGAGGACAATAAAGAAAAAGAAAAAAGAGATTGTCCTTTTAGGTTTTTCTTCGTTAAGAGAGTTACCCTCTCTCCCTCATGATTTCTCTAATATTTTTTTCATCAAGTCCATTGTTTCTGGAACATCAGACTCTTTCATTTTCCAATCTCCAAACCGAACCAATTTCATTCATTAAAACATCATCTAAACAACCACATCCCATCCTACAAAAATCAATTTACAACCACCACGTAATAGCCTAAAAACTCCAGTTGCAAAACCCCCATAAAAAAGCTTGGAAACTTTATGTGAACCAGAACATTGTTTAGTTTTTAATTTATAACAGTAGCCATGCATCTCGGTTTTAGTTGTTCTTTAGGTTGATGGAAAGCTAAGACTTTTATAAAAAATTTAAATGGAAGCCTAGGAAATAGCCAAAACAAAGAAGTCATAATTTGTCTAAAAGTTCATAGCAACTTAGATGTATTTTAGTTTTAAGCCTTTATTTGAAGTTACAGAAGTCATAACAATGCAAATTTAGATGCATTGAAAAGTTTAGAAAAATGTTTAAAACTTTTTTAAAGGGTCTAACTCCAAATTATGTCATTTTAACACTTGGAATCAAGTTGGAAGTTCCAAAAGAAACAACAACAATACTTCACTATAGCATCAATGTGCCACCATTTTCTGACTACCTCCGCACGTTCCGATAGTTCCTAGACTGCCTTGGAATGTTGATCTCTAATCCTAAATCATTTATTTATATGAAATGTTAATGTTTAGGACCAAACATTAGTTGTGTATGTGATTTTGGACATTTTGGTGATAAGTCATGATTATATGGGTTTGTATTATAATAGAAAATAAAAACATTTATCCTTATCAAAGTAATTTTTTTTTAAGTACCACTTGATAATGGTTTGACAAGTCTCATTTTTATAGGGACCGGTGTCAAAATCTTGCAAAAAACAAGTCTCATTTTTAGAGGGGCAACAACATAAAAACTTTTGTGAATAACCAAAATAACAAGTTTTCTTTTAAAAGGGACTAATATCAAGATTTTATTATTTATGAATAACCAAATCGACGAGTCTTTTATTTTTAGAGACTCGGTCAATTTTTTCACAAAACAATTAGAAATTAAAATTGAAAATAAGCTAAAAACAATAAGGATAATTAATGGCAATCACAAAGATAAATTTAAAGAAAAACATATAGTAAAGGAAATTTTTCGTAAGAAATGATGTGATAAAGGTGACGTCACTCTTTCTTTAGACATAACTAACTCCATACCCAAATATTTAGAACCAGTGCTAATATGAGGATTCCTAGTTTCCTTAAAATACTAGGTGATGACTCTAAATTTTTCATGATATATACTTTTCCACTTAATTTCAAGTCTTGGTCGATGTCGAGGTGCATGCCTTTTCCTTTTATTTAACTTAACATTTTATAAATTCTATTGTTGATAACATAAGATTTTTTATTTATTTATTGAGAGGTTACGAGGATCTTACAACAAAATGAATGATAATCCTCCCTCATTACATTATAACAAAAAAAACCCAAAACTATAATCCCTAAAACTAGAATCTTATTTCATAATAAAAGCATTAGATACATGATATATTGTCATTGTCATAGAACGTGTTGCTAACATGTTTATGAACCAAATAGATAGAGTTAGGCTTGAAACAAAATCCGTGAAAAAGCCTAGACGTGTCAGATTATGAAGCCTGATGAAAACAACGATAAAAAAATATCTGACCATTGAATCGAGCTTAATTTTTCTAAAAGATTCTACAAGCATTTTTTTTCCTATAAATCTCTTGAAGTTAGACTTGGAAGTAGTTGTTTTGGCTATTTTGGTTATTTTTCTAGCTAATTTTGAATTTTAATTAGTTTTTCCTGTTTAACTTTAGACTCTTTAATTAGATTAGTTTTAAAACTTCTATGTAAATAGTCCGAGTGTTTTATTATTATTACTACCCAAACTTTTATAAAATATTATAGATTTTTCTCTTATTCCTCTGCATTGTTAGAGCATCTCTAAGGAAAGAAGTTATTTGGAAGAGTCAAACTAGTAATATGACTTTTTGTATAGTATAAATATAGCATTTTTTCATATATGCACTCCAATGGTAAAAAGTTATTTAGTAAAGTCAATTGTATTTTAGTATATTTGATATTTAATATTGAATATATTCCTAGTGTATTTTTGTATAGTTTTCAATTTATATTTGAATCTTCAAATTCAAATTCAGTTATTATGATTGTTGTTGTAAATGCAATAAAAGGGATATAACATTTTGTTCACATATACAATAGAATTGATTCAATGAAATTAAGTGAAATTCGTAAATTAATAAAATCTTGCAGATAGCTCATTTGATTTGATGAAAAGAAATCCTGAGAACAAAATATAATATTACTAATTAACAAGAGAGAATATTATGGGTCCAGAAGGAAAATGGGGCCAGGGCACAGGAAGGGGGAACTTGTAATTTGCTCAACAGCCACAGCTCTCTCTCTCTCTCTCTCTCTCTCTCTCTCACACACACACACACACACACACACACACACACACCAAATGGAAGGTGCGCTCCTCCATCTCCTCGCCGACATCCTCCATAGATCCGTTTCTTTTTCTCTACTACACAATGAAAAAAATAAAATAAAGAGATAACAAACACTCCTAATTGAGTTTTTTTTTTTTTTT
>Ga0325410_1006390_pt1 | contig 12933 bp, 7 predicted proteins | sample PopdelMetagenome_16_FD_206182 | JGI IMG/M metagenome (GOLD analysis project Ga0325410, IMG submission 206182) | Populus deltoides microbial communities from Bellville, Georgia, United States - Xylem-PdIQD-R3 | ecosystem: Host-associated > Plants > Phyllosphere > Stem > Wood/Secondary xylem... | reverse complement strand
GGAGAGAGGAACCTCGTGTGGTGTGGAGGTGATATTCTTGCAAAAATCCTACTCTTATTCTTATATTCTGATGCTCATGCGAAAGGATTTTCTTTTTACAAAGTCCACTCTGATAAGATATAGATGCTCTCTCTTTCCTTTCCTTGTCTATAACTTTGAAATTTATTCCATTGAAAATCATTTGCCTTTTAGACAAAGAATCAGCTCTGCACGGTTAATGGAGTAGCGTAAAATTGCTGCTTAAACATGTTTGAAGAAACGTTTCCATTTGCAAAAAAGGAGAAATATCACTAGCATTGAAATTTTGGGATTGATTACATATCGATATGTGATATACCCTTTGTTGACAACTTGACATCCATACTTCCTCTCTACATTACTGGTAACAGTTAATGCCGGGTTTGTTTTTCTTTTCTTTTCTTGTGATTCCCCTTCCTGTCATAGCCATACACTCACAGATGAGAGAGACGAAACCGAAAGACACAAGCATTAGATTGCTTAAGATGACTATTCTGGTTGAGAAGCCAGAACCCCTAAATACGGATACAAGAACTAAAGACTAATTAAGAGGGGCATTCTAGCTATGGTTTTCTTCTAACGCAAGGAAAACTATTGCAACTACTACTTTCTTCGTGATCATCTGATTCATTACAGGACACCTCCTCTGTGATTCCACTGGATCCTGAGGATGATGAGGAAGGAGCTAGATTCAAATCAGTTGTCTTCTCCTTTGTCATGAAATCATAGAAAACAGGCTCAGTGGCCCTGAGTTTGGGCAGTCTATTATCATTGCCAACTTGAATGTTTTCCTCCTCATTTTTTGTGCCTCTCTTCTTCAAAAATATGCGGCATAGAACCCAATTTTCCATTGGCACCACAACAGGGCCCTGCAGAAAATTCGACAGAAATGATCAATTTGACCCGCAAGCATGAACAGAGTTAGCAACAATAATGTATTCAAGTGGTTAAACGTGCTCAGGGTTTTTTTCTTTTTCAGGAATTGTACTTTGCAGGAACAGAGAGATGAATCTTAGTGGAAATGGGTTTTAAAGATCTGATATGAATTTTTTTTAAATAGCTTGGTAGAAAAGAAAATGTACCCAGTAAAACCTCTACCTGAGTTGAATTTTTATTTTTCAGGGTATTGCAGGCTGTGGTTTCAGTGCTTGCAAGGCGGTATTCATGCATGATCCAATCAGTCCTAGTGCCATGGGGGGGCTTTCCTCTGTAAAAAACCAGAGTTTTCTTCATCCCCACAACTTGGTGGCCCTTAGAAGTCACAATTTGCTTGTCTATTCCAGTTGCCTTCCAGTAGCCAGAGCCTGTGGCTCTGTTGGATCGATTCCCATTGGGATATTTGGCTTCTCTGGTGCTGAAAAAGTACCGTTCTTGCTCCAAATCACCTGAACCCACAAACTCCATAAATCAGAACAGAGTAGAAATTATCTTCGTAATTCTTCTTGCAACTTCGTTTACTCAGGTAGTGTGAGCCACATGACATTGCAGTTTGGTTTTAATTGAAAATCTATCTTTAGAAATGCCTTTGCTACTGACAATTTTACAAAGAATCCTAGCTACAAAGATACAATTACAATAAATATACCATTTCAACTTTCAGTGCTTGCTGTCTATGCATCGTGATAACTAACCTGGCAAATCCCAAGGATCAGACTTGCAAACATCGACTTCAGGGATTATGGAAGCAGGCAAGGGGCAAGCAAACACCTTTCTCTTCAAGTACTGGACAACAAGCTCCTCATCTGTTGGGTGGAACCTAAATCCAGGAGGCAATCTAAGCACACCATTCTTAACAAAACTAAGCTTCTCCATACCCTTATGAAAGCACCTCACAAGAACTTCAAAAGGAACGAAAAAAGACTGTATATGTAGGTATGTGCCTTGTGGCTCAAAAATGTCTCCTCCAGCTATTGGAGCTGCGCAATTCTAGCTCAAAGTCTAAAAACTCATGCACACTTCTTATAGTTGTAATAACCCATTAAAGTTTTACATAAAGAGAATATTAGACAAAGAGCCTCAAGAAGAAGAAGAAGAAGAAGAAGAAGAAAAGGAGAGCAATAGATAAATTATTAGAGTATGGAAAGAGATGTAAAGAGGGGAGAAAAGGGTGAGAGAGGGAATCAAAGAGGTGTGGCTATTTGAGAGGGAAAGTGTGGCTTCTTTTATAGTAATGGGTGTGTTTGAGGGAAAGGAGAGGAGAGGGGGTCATTCAGAATAAGGACGACTCCAATGGCGTAGACAAGACTCAAGCTCTTTTCTTTTGACACTGTTTGTTGCGAGGATATAATAAACGTTTAAGACTTTTAAGCACTTATTTTTTTGTTTCTCTGCGAAAAAGTTTTGAAGTTTTAATAAATTAAACCAAACCCACAAGTGTCGAAGAACTAAGCTTAGTTCTGTTCGGCCTCTGGGGATAACCGATGCTGTTAAAGCTCTTTTCAACCCTTTCCTCTTCCCTTCCACCTACGATTTCTCAATTTTATATTCTCTGAAATCACTTTTTCACCCTTCCCCTCTAACGTACAGTTCCTTTTCCTTTTCCTTTCCTTCTTTTCTTATCACATGATGAGAGAGGCAATGCAAGCTAGCAAAGAAGTATAGGAGAGGAAAGTATGGTGTAGCCTGTAGCTCTACAGGCATTGCTTGGGTGTATATTGTCATGCATGGATGCCTCTCCTCATCATCAATCAGATGGGCTCAGCAGTCACAAGTGTTCTCTAGAAAGAAACAAATGCAATTATTGGTTTTAATTTGGAAGGGAAAGATAAGGTTTTTAAATTACGAGCCTATACTGTAAATGAATGAAGTTTGCTGGTATTATTTTTTTTCAAATTGAAAAAAAAATAATTTTCAAGTTTAAATAAAAATCAAAAATAAAAATCAGATCCAATATTTTTGAGTGTAGCTTCGTAGTCAGTTCCAATTTAAAAATATTAGGTGTTGCTTCATTTATATCTTATTTTTTTGTATTTTTACAACATCAAGTTGACACATGATATAACCTTATTATATATATAGCATTTAATAAATTCATTTACCATGAGCATAATATTAGTTCTTTGACATTAATTTTTTTTATCTTTTTTTTCACAAGTTTCTTTAGCTTGGTAACCAGGGAAAATTTTATGGTATTATTATCCATTAGTTATAGTGTAAGAGCATCATGAAATTTCTTTGACAATTTGATATGATGGAGCCGAAAGATTCGATAATTTGATTAAATTATTTTAATCATCTTGATGATGAATATATTTTGTTCAACCTGCACGCATTTAATAGCTTGAGCTTTGTAAAATCAATATCAGTGTAAATCTTTCTTTCTTTTACTATTTCTTATTAGCTTATTTCCTTTACGGCTTACACCTTTAACTCTTGATACAAGTTCATCCAGAGACTAATTAAGGAGGTCAATTACTTTTAATACTGTAAAAATAATCAAATAGTTCTTCTAATAACTACTAACCATCTAACTTGCGTTTCGCCACGAGTTATAATTTTTTATTTTAAAAAAATACCAAGTATGCATGTTGTTTCAAAATATTTTATTACGTGACAAATTTAAAGTATAAATTGAAAAGTCTATGCAATCATATAAATAAATAAATTGACAACCATTTATATAAATTAAAAAAAATTGCTAACAATAATCAAGAAATAAATTGCTAAAATGAGACATTCACCTGATTATGTTTGCTAAACTTATTTATTTAAATAAATAAAAATTCATGACTTAAATGATAAATACAAATAAAATTGACTTAATAAACTCATACCATAAAAAATATTATGCAAGTCCGAACACACCAGCAAAATGTAAGGAATGGATACTTGTTGACATGATGGAAATATATAAAAAAATAAAAAAAATCCTTGAGCGAACCCGACGGCCAAGGTCAACATATCAAACACATGATCTGGAACATAAAATTGAGATGACCAAAGTCGACTCGGGTTAATATTTTAGATCTACAACCTGAGTCATGAGACCGGAATAACCCCATTAAAGACAAACTCAAAAACATCAAGAAACAAGATTCCTAATCAAACAAATATTGAATGATGAAATTGATAAAAAAAAAAAGTCAATAAAAAAGCAATGAAAAAAAATAAAAATTAAAAGAATTAGGTCTAAATCCAACATAAAAATTATATGAAGTTAAATGTTTAAGGAGGAATTGAAAAAAAAAACAAACATATCAAAATTAAATGTTTCTTTGCATGACCAACACAAAATCCTAGAAAGAAAGAGAAAGAAAAAAAAGAAAGTAAATTGATGTCAAACCAGACCTAACCATCATATACGCGCCACCCAGGAAGAAAGAGGATGATGAGACGATTCCAATGACATGGCAGAATCACTATTCAAACCACCGGAGTCAGCCGCATGCGCTACCCAAAGATGGTGGAGCGGCTAATGCACCGACGCTTGCAAGTATATAGTAGTTATTTGACCCGTGAATAATTTCTTTTTGGCAAAACAATGCAAGCTTTTTATTTTTTTAAAAAAATTATAATTATAAATCAAAAGGCCTATGCATGCATTTGATTAAATACACCGAGAACCATTTATGCCAATAAATGCATAAAAAACAAAGTGTTAACGCGTCTATTCAACTCGCCTCGCTGCAGGTTGATTATTTTTTTAATGCAAAATAATTAATGTGAAGGTGTTATTATTGTATTTTTCTGACATCGAGTTAAAAATATAATCATGAATCAAAAAGTCAATACTTGCATATAATAAAATATATTAAAGATTATATGTGTTAATAAAAACATGTAAAATCTTAAGCTAATTTTCAATGTAGTGAAAGAATAGAATAATGTTGCAATTGCTACAGTGAAATATTATTTTCTTAGTTTTTTTATAATATGTTTTTTTTTAAATGTATAGAAAAAAATTACAAAAGAATAAAGATAAAAACAAAAAGAATGATATAGATAGGCCAAGTGCAGAGTAATAAATATTCAAAGTGTAAAAAATAGAAAATAATAATTTTTTCCAAAAAAATATTAAAAAATAAAAAAAACTTAAAAAAATAAAGATAAAAAAATGATGATAAATAGACCAAGTTTAAAATAATAAAAATACAAAGTATAAAAGGAAAAAACAAATAAAAAAAACTTATTTTCTAAAAAACTAGAAAATTACAATTCTACCACCACTATAATACCGCTACAGTAAAAAAGGGGTAAAACTTACAGTTAAAACATTTCCACATAAAAACACTATTTCCTTTTAGTAGTATAATAATAAGAAAGAGGTTTCCAACATTTTGGACGGTGAAGGGGACAATTCGGTCATGGTAACCGCACAGGGATAGTTTGGTCTTTTTACTAAAAAAGAATACAAGAGCCGGAAAAAGGTTCTTACAGGATTGAAGCCACGCAGGGCTGAAGTCAGCTCACATCATGCATACAGCTGGAGGTCACTTGCTATTTTGCCTTGATGGCAAAAGGTGAAAGTACAAACTACCCCCACGTAGTCTCGAACATTTTTGTTAGCCGCTGGTTTCTTAAATCCTTTCATCAACTGTCTGCACTTTTAGCTAAAAAAAGGAAGGCAATGTTGCTTTCTATGTCCCTGCTTTTGCATAATTCAATGTTTTTTTTTTTTTTTTTTAAGAGTTCGATAATTAAAAATCTTATGAAATTTGTAAAGAAGCACTACAAATAGCGGCAAATAAATAAATAAATAAATTTTAAGCAAAAAAAACGTGTGGAATTCAAGTTTCGCCTCCCTAGAATTTTGTTTTTCTAATCTTGACCTCTTTTTTTATTTTTAATTCTATCGGACCCCTAATTACAATCAAAATGTTTCTTTGGCAACACAAAATATGATTTTGTAGCTATAATATATATATATTATTTTAATGATCTCTTTCGACCACACACAAGGCAAAATGTTAACTCGCTCCCCCTAGCTAGCTAGGATGCTGGATTCAAAATGATTGGCAATCCATTTTTCACAATTAGTAATGGTCGTTACATGCACAAAGACACACACACACACACACACACCAAGGAAATCAACGAAAGAGAAATCTTGACGAGTCCATGGCCTATGGAGTTTGTGTATTAATTCACTCTATATATAGATTATAAACACAATCATTTTCTAATTATATGGGCTGGAGACTTAATTACTATCTTGATGTGTAGTATCTTGTTTGGTTAAGATTGTTAATTACTGCAATAAACACGATTAAATGCACCTTAATTAGCATGTAAATATATATATATATATATATATATATATATATATCTTAATGTTTTTATGAGGAATTACAAAACCATGGCAATACAAGTAGGCTAAATATCTTCAAACGCCAAATTAAGTTTGCTTGCACAATTAAGTAGCTAGAACAAAGATCGATCGATCCCAGTGTAATATAATCATGCAAGTAAACCAATATTATTGCAAAAGGGATACATACATACATACATAGTTTATCAACCCAAAATAATATTTGAACGCAATTCCTTTTCTTTTAGGTTTTGAATGGAGAATATATAGCATATAAACCGATACGAGCATGGTACTATTACAAACCCGTTTGTTAACGAGGTTGCGTCTGCGTTTTATTTAAAATGCAGATGCAATCTGTTTGGTTAATAAAAAAATACAGTTTACTGTGTATGGGTCCCACATAAATTTACATTTGGGATGCAGGAAAAAAAGAAGCAGCAAAATGCTGCTTCTTGCGCACTGTTCATGCTAATTAATTAGCATGAACAGTGTAGCATACACTGTAGTATACACTGTTCCGGTCTGACCGGTTCCGGTTCAAAACTTTAAATGCATTGAACCAGGTCTGACCCAGTAAAATAAAAAATAAAAATTATTTTTTATTTTTTAATTGTGTTTTATTTAAAAAACTAGTATTTAACATTATTCAATGACTCATTGTCGGATGTATTTCATACGTGATGAAATTGTAGATAGTTTAATGGAACAATAAAAAATATTTTATATAAAGTATTATTTATTTCATGATGAAATAATAATAATAATATCTACAATATTTAAATTAAAAACCATTAATATTAATATATATATTTTTAAAATTATTTTATAACCTCAATTTCAAAAACATTATTAACCAAATACATTAAATTACTTTTTGTTTAAACTTAATTTCAACCACAGTTTTAACCAAACATTTATTTTTTCAAACCAACCTCAATTAAAAATATTTTTTATAAAATAATTTTTTTTAAATTACAATCAAAATAGTTATCGTAATACTAAATATACTCTACATCATGAGGTGTACGCATTGCATTGTGTTGCGTTGCAATGCAATGCGTGTTTAACTAACTTGATTATTTCGTACAAAAAGGCCTTATTTGTGAGGCCGAGGGGTCATGGAAATTGACAATTGTGCTCCATATTCTTCCTATGGAGGGTCCATTTGCCTATGCCTTTATATATAATATTGATTTGTTTGGGGTACAGTTGTTTGAAACTGATACTGTAACTGTTTTTTTAATTAAATTTTATTTATTTTTATTTTCAATTAAATTTTTATTATTTTTTAATCGTTTTAATTTTCTAATGTTAAAAATAAATTTAACAAATATAAAAATTATTTTAATATATTTACAAGAAAGAGATACTTTTAAAAAACAATATTTACTATACTATTAAACACAATATATTAGAGTATTTTAGCATGTTCGCCCTTGCTTATTTGATGTTTATATATATTTTTTTGTTTTAAGATATGAAAAAAGATTTTTATTCTCAGTACCTGACTTAATATTTGAATTATTATGATAATTAAAGAGGGAGTACATCCCAATGGGATTTGATATTTAGATTGTAACAACTTATCTCTTGTTTTATAATGATTCAGATGTCAGATTTTATTTTTTTTCCTTCGATGAGAGAAAGCAGTTTCCTCACTGGTTGGATTTGAAAAGGGTATACCCGTCATTTTATCATTGCTGTGACCGTAACGGGTTTGAAAAGGGTATACCCGTCATCTTCATCTATGCCGTGACCTCGAGGGAGGTGGGTGAGGGAATAAAGAGAAGGGGCCTACTTGCTCCCAAAACGACGAACACACACGTCGGGTTTAGGGTAACTGACAAAAATGCCACCTTTAAGAGATGCCCCATTTCCAGATTTCCTAAATCTTCGTGTCTCACTATTTCGGATCAGACGGAGAAATTTAGGAGTAATCGTTTCATGAGTCATTATCTTAGCGAAAGGACAAATGTGACCTTACAAACCCAGTTCTGTTTGTTTCACTGCATCTTCCTTGTTGTCTTCGCTTTACCCCCCCTTTTTTTTTCCTTTCTCCATGTGGTAATGGAACATGAGCTATTTTACTGCCTTTGTTCCTTCAATTAATATTATGATTTTTAATCCCGATTCAAGGATTCAAATAGAATAAAATCAAAATAACTAGATTTTAGTTAAATTAATATATATATTTTTTTATTTTTTTAATTCGAATCGATCCACATACCAGGTTAACAAACCGGTCTAGATTTTAAAACAATGATAAATACCATGCACTGAGATATTCAAACCAAGTTTTCACAGGCATGAGTTTTGGGGTTTCAGCTATTCCATTCATAAATAGGAACTAAAATATCCCCTAAACTTAACTTAATCCTTTCATGATATATAATTAATCACCTTGCTGATATACGTACATAGTTGTTCTCACGATACTGATCGGTATAGAATATCTTCATAGAAACTAACAATGTAACGTGGAAGGATAAGCAGTAGGTGTTTATGCAATGGGCATGCATTTCAGGATATTAGTTGTCCGAAAATAATGTTCAAAAGCCAATCACAACCATCAAATTAAATATCGAAAATAACAATTATATGCTTCAAGAAGTTGAAGCACGAAACTTTAAAATAAGAAACTAAACAAAACTATTGCATCCCATTTAATTAAAAACAAGTCTTCAATAAATTAAGATACTCGAGCATATATTTAGAGCTGCAACAATGGCATCTCAGGGCGGTAGTGGTGAAATAATAGGGTGGTTGAGGGATTATAATAATCGAAGGTGCGAGCTAACGTGGGACAGTTGAGATTTAGTTAAACTGGAGCCTCAAACATTGACAAATGAAGATGCCTGATTCCGTATGGAGGGGGGAAACTCTTTGTCCACAATTCTCAAAGGTGCTGAGGACTAAATTGAGAGAAAAGCAAATCTTTCGAGCAAAAGGATAAATAAATAAATAAAGATTTGGATGCCTCCAAGCGAATGAGCTAAGCCACCTTGTATGGGAAGAAAAATTGGCTTTCGTATGCTAAATTGCGGCTGTGATTTATTTCTTGCCACTCTCCTCTCTCCTCCCCTTTCCTTTTGTTTTTAAGAGTCAAAGGAGTTTGCGTGTGGGTGTTGAAGAGAGTTTTCAGGAGTACTTGAGAGACGTCAAAGGCTGCAATTATTGTCTTGTGAGTAATATATTTTGTTCAGTGGAAAATGTCTTCGAGTGCTGCTTTCGTTTTTATAATAATTAATTTCCAAATCTATTTTTTCCCCTCATACCAATATTATATGCCCCTCTAGTTTGGTTTTGGGTTAGCCATCCTCTCGGACCTCTCCTGCCTTTTCTTTCTTTCTTTCTCGGGTCTTTTATAGTTTTTTTGTGTTGGCTTAATGAACCTTCTTACGATTGCCCTCCTCGGAAGCATTTGAATACCATGGAATTGGACCACACATAGACCTTGCATGTTCTAATGCTGGCATATTGAATTGGGTTTTCGTAAAAAATGTCTGAGGATTTTATACTTGTATAAAGAAAAGAAGTTGTCGATGATGTTGTTGATACTGCATATTTGGATTGTTTTTTAAGTTGTTTGGTGATGTATCAATATATAATTTATATTGTTTTTTAAAATATTTAAAAACTTGAAAATTATACAAACCCACAATTTATATATTGTATTTAATCTTCTCCAAATAGAATAAAAATAATAAAATTTAAATTTATAATTGATTAGTCAACAAGCCTCTTATGTAGCATTGAAAAATCATCTTCATAAAAAAACTTAAATAATTAGAATAGATTTTAAGATATAATCAGAATTAATTTTTATTATTGAATAACATGGCAATATTCACTGCTCGAATGGTGGTTTTAATTGAAAAGAGATGAACTTGCTCTTCAAATGTAAACAGTGCTCAGACATGTATCCTCTTGAAGCATAAAATATAACTAGTTGAACCAAGAACACTATAGGCTCATCTTTTCAAAGACATTATAAGCTAATCTTGTCATTTTAATTATTAACCGAAAAGAGCCGCAACTCGCTCAAGGGATGTGGAAGTGATTAAGAACGAGCTCCTGCTAGTGCTCTAGGCCTTTATACCAATCATTTCTATATCATGCCCCCTCTTCTTTTTTTTTTTTTCCTTTTGGCATCATATGCCATGTTTAGAGTGGAGCCTTCATCACTCCAATTCCCCCCTCAGACACAAAAGAGAAATCGAATGAATAATGCTATCATGGAGTTTAAAGGTGGCTATAAGCAATCATACGATAAACGAATATATAAACTTATGAGCATAAACAATATGTCAATACACGAGTGTTTTGATGATTACAAAAGTAGAGAAACCTCCATCGCGATTGAAATTCAAGAACAAGGGGTTGAGAAATTCAAAGTCGCAATGGATTTCGAAGTTGACCCAAGGGCACAATACATTCTACACGTATATATATTGTCGATTTGTTCAATATTATTGACGCTGTTACCTTTAACTGGTCATTGCTTTTTCGTGGGGGTGTTTTTTGCGCACAATTTCTTCAATTTAACGCTAAAGGGTTTTTGTCAACCCGCCAGAAGCAAGCCATAGAGGAGATTATAAATGATATGCCATGTCAATAAAATGAAGAGAATGGAATAGAATAGAACAGGGAATAGCTGCCTTTCTTCACTAACAGGCAAGACATGGTTTTGGGTGCCCTATCAAGAACATAATTAAAGTCAGACTAGGACCACACAAATTGCATAGAAAAATAGACATCCTCTATGGGTCTATGCCACTTTCGTGAATAAGCTTCAATCAGACTCGTGGCCGCAAGGTCGGGACGCATAGGATAGGGTTCCATCCAATTTAGCAACTGGCCGGCGGGTGCGACCAAGCAAGCAGAAAGGACTATATTCTGAAATTGATCGTTGCTAAATTCTTCATTAACTTGTGATGTTTGATCATTGCTTGAATATCTGCAATTTTGGTTCGACGAACTTTTCTTTATATATGCATTTATAGCGCGCACATGAGAAGTGTTGCATACTCCATTTTATTTAATTCACTGGAAAGGAAAAGTTGTATATCAATAAACTCCTCCCAACTACCAGCCTTCCTAAAATTAAAGCTAGAGATTTCTTTGGTTCAGCAGGGAAAATTAACTTAATCAATGCCACTGCCTTACATTCATTTCGCTGCTAAATTGCACGGGTTATTTCTCTCTTCAATGATATTATTACAAAAGAAATTCAAATTCTTAGTGGCAACTAGTCTTGTACATGGATGGATGAGGTTAAATAAATTAATTTTATTTTAATCCGATGATTAAAAAAAAAAAAAATGATGACAACAAAGAAAAAAAACGGTGATAACTATAACCTGAAAAACAAATAATTTTTTTAAAAATTCATTATTTTTTATACTTAATCAAATATTAAATTATCCCTCAAATGATATTACAATAATAAAAAAAAAACTATTTTAAAAGTAAAAAATATCATTTGACGCTATTTTCAAATTTATTTCTTCTAATAATATTTTTTTTATTGTGCAATTAAGATAATAAAAAAATTATTTGTCTTTATACGTGGTGTTAAGTGTTTTTTTTTTATATTAAAACAAAATTATTGTTGCACTGTTCAGTAAACAGTGCAAATGGGTATGTAGCTATAGTGTTTTTCCAGGGCCTCTTTAGCGCTTGTTAATGCTTGAGTTTTGAGCAAACTGCAAGAAAGAAAGAATAGAAAGACAAGAAAAGAAAAGAAAGTTGTTTAAGCAAAGAAATCTTGGATTACATAGTTCAAGAGACAAGTACAATTTTGTAAGCATGTAAAGATTTCAATGCTCCTGCAAAATATTCCAAGTGACTCAATTGTGAGTGGAAGCCAGTGTCAAAGAACGCCGCAAAGACCAGACCAGCCGCATGGAGCGGTGGCCAGTCGGTTTAAGTAATATCCAAATTCAAGACGCTACACGTATATTTACTAGATAGAAAATTCCAACTTATTTAATGAAATTTAAAAGACTAAATCACCACTCTTCTCGGTTGATTTGATTGAGCGCAGCACACCAGATTCGATGGGACATAAAGAAATCTCTTACACTCCTCTTCAAACGTTGTCGCGTGACAAATCGTACTCGAAACGTACCTTACTTAGTCTATTATCTACTGTTAACAAGTTGTTAATTAAGTTTTAAAGCTTGGAATCTAATGAAGCATCCTGTGAAGCAGCAATATTAACAGTAAGTACCCTTCAAAGAAACTTCCTCAAAAGGCTCTGATCAAGCTAAAGAAGAGGGGTATCTGAACGAACTGGCTGGCTTTATTATCGATCTTAACGTATAAAAGATGTTCATATTCCATGCTACAATTTCCATCTTTATAAGCGAATTATTACATCTGTTAAGCTTTTTCTTTTTCCCATCTTTTCTGGGTTGCTGCTTGGGCAACCACTTTTTCTGGGAAGATGCAGCTGCTGCCCTAATTCATTAATCAAGAAACCGCGCCTTCGTAGAGTGAAATTGGTCTACTCTTAGATAGCCAGACTTAGGCTTTAGGAAAGCCTGGGCTCTTAATCTCAATCCAAAGTCCAGGACTAGCCTGGGACAGAATTCATTCAGGGCCCAATTTGAGCTTCCAGTCCTTCCTTCCTGGCTGGCTGTGTGTCTCTTGTGTTTTTTTCC
>Ga0325410_1006389_pt1 | contig 12934 bp, 7 predicted proteins | sample PopdelMetagenome_16_FD_206182 | JGI IMG/M metagenome (GOLD analysis project Ga0325410, IMG submission 206182) | Populus deltoides microbial communities from Bellville, Georgia, United States - Xylem-PdIQD-R3 | ecosystem: Host-associated > Plants > Phyllosphere > Stem > Wood/Secondary xylem... | reverse complement strand
TCGAGTTTAACCAAGTCATGACGAGTTTAATAACTACAATGGATGACAACGTTAATAAAAATCCTAGATAATATTTAAAACAAACCTAAAAGAGCAAGAAAAAGAACACATGCATCATGAAGTAATTTAAAAATCATTTACCATTGTAATCAAATTAATAATAATTTTAAAGATGTAGTAATTGAAAGATCTCACAATTTAACGTTTGATGTTTTCAATTTTTTTTTTAAAGGACAGGAAAATATTTCATGTGACACAAATTGAGCAATTAATGGGAAATAACTAAATCAAGTGAAAACACACACACGCAAAAAAAAAAAATCCCTTGAATTAATTGAATGAAAAAGAAAAGGAGAACATACCCATAATTTGGGACTATGGCTCTTACCTTTGCCAATTCTCCATAAAAAACTACAATCGGTCTCTATAATATACCCACCTTGAAAAGAAAGAGAGAGCATACCTATAATTTGGAGATAGTTTTATTTTCTTAATTGAATAATTGGTATGTAAAAACAGTTTCTATAAGCGACTTTTTGTTTCCCATCTTCATTCTTCAGTGAAGGATTATATCCCTTTATGGGTTGTGGCTACTGATATTTGTTTGGGAGGAAAAAACACACTGGATTTAGGGTTATGCCTCTTGATAGAATTATGACTCCTGACATGTGTTTGCGTTTAGGGTTATGACTCTTGACATGTGGTTGCGTTTGGGGCTATGACTCTTTTACTTTTGAAATACTTCTCTTTTAACTAAGTTATAAAAGCCCTATAATTACTCAAACTTCCAAGGGATTCTTAATTAATATATTATATAGATAGCAAGTGCACCGTGCCTGCTTGTCCCTAAGGCTCACATTCTCATGGTAGTCTTGGATATGAAAAATTCAGGGTTCCCAATTCTCTTGATTTGATCAGATTCGACAAAGAAATTTGTTTAATTCTAAAACATATAGAATTTTAATTTTTTTATCGAGTTATTACATATAAAGAAAAATGAATTGCCTTTAATGCATTTCATTTTCTTTTTATAAGAAGGGTATTGTTGAGCTTGCTTACGAGTTATCCAAGATTTTGATCCCTCCCGACCAATTTTAAAAACACATCTCTCATATCGGTATTCAAGATTAGATCCCTCCTCGGACCATCTTAAACATGCATCTCTCATATTGGTTTAATGTATTTATAAAAATTTAATAAATTCTTTTTATATGTTTTTTTTTTTTGAATAATCATTGAAAGTATATTAAAAAAGCCATAAAATCAATAACCGAAGCAATATACCGAAACAGGACCAACAGATAAAAAAAAGGAATAGACTTAGAGAAATATAGGAAGAGAATATGGAAAAAAAAGAAAGAGAGAGAAATTAGTGCTGGTTTGCTACAATAGAAATAGAAAGACTAGAAAAGGAAAAGGAAAACTGAAAATGACTGCCTAAGATTTCTTATTGTACCATAATTTGATGTTAATAGCAAATCTTAAAAGATTATTTTCTATATAAATGAAGTTTGAATTCAAAGCATGCAACCAAAAAGCAGCTCGATAAACGATGATAGAGAAACAATCAAACAAGTTTATAGTTTTCCCCTTAAAAATAATATTGTTCCTCAACAACCAAATATCCCAAGTGGTACCGCTGGAGATTAGTCTTCAATATATAACTCTTAAGACTTGAATTCAAAACGTCAAGGAATGGAACAAACATCTCCTTTAACAGCCTTCCAACTCATGAATATATAAGTAGTAACTTAAATTTTGCCCTTATTTTTTGGCACTCTAAAACTTACTTTCTATATTATTGAATTAAAGTTTTATCAAGGATGTTATACGTTGAAGGAGGAAACAACAGCGACAGTCAACTAATGCATAGTTGCATCTTCAAAATCCATTGCCATCGATGTAGCCCTAATCGCATAATCATTTGATAGAGCACTGGAATGTGTCAGACGGTGAGAGTAAAAAACTCCAAACTCTAGTAATCAAAGAACATGATGCTATGAGAGGTTTGCACTCGTGAAATCCCTTCACAATTCTACACTAAGGAGACATGTCATACTCGAACATGACATCATCTCTAAGATATGGGAGTGACAAACGAGATAAACCTTATGTTAGGTAGATGATGCATTGCACGCTTCTCTAAATTGAAGTTCAAACCATGGAGTAACTCATGGCCAATTATTACAAATCTCAAATTTCAGCAGTTCTGAATAATGATTAAGGGTTCACGTCTAATCTTCAAACCAATAAGGAAAACATAGCAACCATGTATGAGTACTAAAATACAACAGTAAAAGAAAACCGCTGAATATGTCTGCAGAGCTTTTCTGAACTTCGAGGCGGTGCACCATCGAATGCCTATTCAAAACTCACCAGACTTATTGGTACATGGAGCTCTTCATCTGCCATTTCCACTCTGCAGAGAATTAAAACATATGTTACAACGTTTGCCATAACCGTAGTTCTTAAATAGACAAGGATAATTATACCATCACCATCTACAACTCGATAACCATAATTGTACTGTAAAATAATTACAATTTTTACCATCTCATCATCATCATTTTCTCTAACTTGATAGCAGAAGACCAAAACCGCATATGCAACGTATGGAGTTTTTTTTTAAAAAAAAAAACTATAGCAAAGGGTCCAAATTTTTTGGGAAAATATTAATAGAACAATAAAAAAATTATTTTAAACAATAGAACAGTTCACTGAGCTGCAATATTGTCATTGATTTCAAATTAAATTTTATTGGTTACGGCACTATTAGTTTAATTTGGTCATGTCATTGATTTCAAATTAAATTTTATTGGTTACGGCACTATTAGTTTAATTTGGTCATGTCAATGATATTACCGTAACTCAATGAATTGTGCTATTTTTATAAATAAGTTTTTTACAATACAATGTCCCTTAGAAAATGTGGGCACCGTGCTAGTTTCTGAAAAAAAAAACTCCAACATATGCATCTTGTAACAAGAACGATGACACTATACCCTACTAGTCTAGCATTGCAAGGTAGAAAAACGTACAGGAAATCCAAATTTCAATATAATATTATGTAAACATAATTTAATATTGTGAGTGTTTACATATTGTGAGTGTCAAGTTAAAGAAATGTCTTTTATTCAACTTGAACCGAACTGAATCGAATTACAACCTAGATTAAAAGGCAATCTAAATCAAAAATAGGCTATAACTTGGCTTTAATGCAAACAAGTTGACATCAATATTAATAAATAAGACCAAATAAAATGCCAAAAACATGAGAAATTAAAAAACATGATAAGCAAGATGCCAACTAATAATCAAAAGAAAGAGTTACCATGCTAGCATCATTAACCACCTAACAAGTCTTTTCACATCCCTCCCCATCACAATAGTATCTACATGTTCGATTTCTTACTTTATCGGCACATCCCGCCTAAAATATTCAGTCCATGATGCTATCAAAATACAAACAAGCAATAAGCTCTCTTGGACCGAGCGCTTAGGGCAATGTTTGTTACGACAAGGGCTTTGAAGAAAATAAACCAAATTGTCGGGGTTCTCAAGCTAGCTTATTTTCATACGAGAACTCGAAAATTAACATAAGAATTTATATTCTCCTCAAAGGAAACAACAGTTCTCAGGCTAGCCTGTTTCTAAGTGTTGAAGGTTGATTTCTAGAGAGGTCATGGCTGGTTATTAGCTAGAACTGGGTGTTGTTGATGATGATTTTATTATTTCATGGCTTGTTTCTAGGAGTTGAAGGTTGATTTCTAGAGAGGCCATGGCTGGTTCCAGCAAGTGGTGAGGAGCGGTCTGGTTCTACACCATATCATTCATTCTCTTCCATTTTATTTTTGGCAAACCAGAGTAGGACTAAGGAGGGGATGATGTTTCAAGATGTTAGTAACATGGACTGAAGATCTCATTTGATATGGAAAAGAAGATGAAATTAAGATGGAAAGAACTAGTAATAATATAAATCAGAAACGAGATAGGAGTTTGGTTTTATGGAAGTATCCCTTGGAAATATAGCTTGGTAGTTTGGTTGTGTGGAGACAATTAAAGCTGCATCCTTTGGTTGTTGTTACTGTTTTGTGGTTTCTCGGTCTTGTTTTTCTTCTTATTTTGATAAATTTGCTAAACTTGAGTTTATGCAGATTTGTATTTTGACGTTTCAGCCATCTTTTGGCGATTTAATGCAATACTTTAGTTATCAAAAAAAATAAAAAAACAGCAATTGCATTTTTTAATTTCAATCTCTTTCATTTTCCTAACTTGAAACAAATCCAAGCATAAGATGTAATAACTACCTAAAATTCATTATCCGAACTAAAACATGTAAGAGTAACTTCAAACAGTAAAGAGAATCCAGAACTTACAGAAGAATTATTACTGTTGATACTGAAATCTGCGCTTTCCAGTGCCTTTGTCACCAGCAGCAGCAGCAGCATCCAATCCATCCAACACCTCCCTCAAATCTGCCTTCTTTAAATTCAGGTCTTTCAATGTAAATTTTCTGTTGGCTAGTATAAATTGCCAGTGATAAACAAGCCACACCTGTTCCTGAAGCAAATGCTCCTTGTCAGTGTGCTTCTTGTGCCAATAAACCACGTTCTGTGGATCTTCGAGCCAGCTCTCGTTCACTCTTGAATTTGAAACCGAATCACGCAATTTTGAGAGTTGTTCGTATCTTATAAAAACCTTCCCTCCGGATCTAAACCCTTCCATCTTAGCACTCATAATCACAACCCTTCTCAATGATTTTGGGCGGTGTTCTAATACTGTCCAATAGAAGTCCATTACCGAAGAACTTAGGAGGGTAACGAATTTTTTTTCTTCGCTCAAACGATGAGACAGCTTAGCCCCTTCTATAGTTGATAACAATCCAACATCAAATGCCATGCATGTATCAGCTTGAGAATCATCACCTGTCCACACAACGTTCATCTTGGTGATGTTTTGACAACAAGGTGGTTGTGGAGTTCGAGAAGGGCAACGACAGAGCTTAATTTCGATAGATTCCAGATTTGAAAACGCATTCATGATAGCAGGGATTGCAGATGATGAAATATGGTTGTGTAGTTTTGAGCTTGAAAAAAAACGACTCCTTTCAGGTGTACAGGAAAATATGAAGGAGAGATGGGCGGTCTTGAAGACAAAGGATGCCCACTTCTTGCTAACAGCTGAGCAGCGAATGAGGGTTTTGGGGTCATCTTCCAATTTTGAAAAGATTTTGGTAGTCAGTTCATCAGGTAATTTCTGAAATTTGTCTGTCAATCTTGGTGATCTCCTCAACGTCAACTCTTGATTGTGGCTTTGTTGGGCTGTTATGAATCTCTTCATTTTCTTTTCTCTTGTTTAAGATGCAGTTGAGAGAGATTGTAGTAGGTAGGGTTTAAGTTTGACAAGAATTGGGTTCCTATGAGAGGGAAATTATATGGGAATGGTGAACAGCACGAGGTTTCATCAGTTGCCATTTATGGTGGACGAGGATTTAATAGCCACAGCAATTTTATTGGTTTACTTCTTTGAAAAGATTTATTCCTTTATCACTGAATAAAACTTCTATTAAAAGATTTGTTTTCATTTGAATGAATCCAAGTTATCCAAACAGATTTCATAACCTGCATGAAGACTGATTAAAGAAAAATTACTGCGTGAACAAGACTCACCATGACTTTTATACCTATCACTCCTGTTACCAGAAAATTAGCAAATAATAACGAAAACTTTGATGGAAAATATTAAATTTGTTGATGAAAAAAAGTGACAAAATATTTTTGTCAATAATTTCCAATGAAAACAACAAAAAAAAATAAACAAAAAAAAAAATGTCAACAATTTCGTCGATAAATTGAAACATCAATAATGCTGACTAAAATATTCAATAGGTAATTGTTGATGAAGAAAAGTAACAAAATATTTTTGTTGATAATTTCCAATGAAAACAACAACAATATAAACAAAATCAATAAAAAAAATATGTCTACAATTTCATCGATAAATTGACACATCAATAACACTGACTAAAATTACATTGAAAAATGTAAATGAATTAACATTCTCTTTCGAAACAGCAGCTCCTCTATCTCAATTAATTAGCAAATCTGATCACCTCATTCACAAATCCAACCACCCAACTCGGCGGCATCGATCTATAAATGTCAGTAGTGTTAGCTTTCCTCTCTTGGTTCTATTTCTTGTGAGCCTCCACTACACCAAGGAAGCAAACCTGTCATTTTTTTTAACTCATTTATGTTTTAGGTTATTTTATTGAGATTTTTTTGTGGTATTTTAATTGACTTGTATATTCAAGTGTTTTACAGCTTTTTCTAGATAATTTTATTGTATTAATACATGATTTATATGTTAGGTTTTGTTTGAAATTTGGGGCGAATTAGTTTTATTTGTTATTTTATGAAATTGAGTTTGATTTTGTAACTTAGGTGTGTTATAATGAAGAGATGATGAGTATTTAATTAATGGATATCAATTATATTTTATCAATTTTATTATGAAGTTGAGAATTTAGAGAAAACTAATTTTTATAGAATTGATAATAATGAGAAATAAATAACTCGTAGTTGCCTTTAGTCAATTCTAACTCATATATTATTATAGTATATTACATAATATAGGCTTGTACATATTTAGGAAAGGTTTATTATTTTTGTGTTGTAATCCCTACAATAACTGTTGTACATCGTCCACCGTGTATAAATAGAAAAGGTTGGTTAACTAATAGATTAAGTTTAATATTATTCTCAACTTGGTATCAGATCTCTTACACTTTAAAACTGTCTTTCCTTCTTTCAATGGACTTTTCTTTTTAGCCACCGATGTGTACTTCTTCTCCCTCTGCTTTGGAAGCTTCCCCTGTTGTTGTCATGAATCTTAAGACTATTTCTTCTCCCTATATTCTGCACTTTCTCTTGCTGATGTTGTGCACTCTTCCCATGCTGCTGCTGTGAATTTTGCCACCATGGATGCATCAATTGTTTCCCCGTCCAATACTTATCAGGTTATTTCTTTGAAACTTACAAACACAAATTATCTTTATTGGTAAATGCAGATGAAACCATATATCCTTGGACAAGGTGTTTTCCACTTTTGTTGATGGCTTTTTGTCATGTCCTCCTCCTCGTGTGGTTGCTGCTGATAGTGTTTCTCTTCAGATTAATAACTCTTTTTGGAAACAACAGGACCAACTTATTCTGAGTGCACTACTTTCTTCTTTTTCAATGGATGTACTGCATCTTGTTGTCGATTGTCAAACCTTGCATTGTGTTTAGCGTACTCTTAAGCAAGCCCTCTTTTCTCCGTTAATTCTCGTAGTATGCAACTTCATGGTTCTTTTCAAGATCTTTGACAAGTGATGATTCAATCACTATATTTATGCAAAAAGCAAAGGCATTATTTGATGAATTAGTTGTTGTTGGCCAGCCAGTTTCGCTAGAGGACTTCAATTTGTATGTGTTTCATGATCTTCAGGGTGAGTTCAAAGACTTGATAACGAGCCTCATGACTAAGGCAGAACCTTTTTCAATGCAGATCTTCATGGTCATCTCTTAACTCATGAGTTCCTTCACAAGACCTCCCTTTAATCCATAGGTGATGTCATCACTACTCCTTTACCGCCCACGCCAATTCACCCCCCCTAATCAACCCATGTTGCCCAACATTATACTTCTAGTTCGTATAACAACAATTACAATTTCAATCATGGCAGAAGACGCTTTCATGGAGGTTGGTGTAACAATTTTAACAACAATCATAATAGGCCTCATAACAGATTTGATTTTTGAAGTTTTAATAGGTCTTCAAACAACGACTGGAGGCAGGGAAATTGACAACAAAACCAAAAGAATCATGGCTCTTCATAGTGGTCTAATGTTAAGCGCCAGTTGTGCCAAACCTTAGGTCACTCAGTCCCTTAATGTGCTGAGCTTCAAAGCCATGAACAACAACCTAGTGCCAATCTTGCATTCAATAATATTTCCTACACTGATGAATATTTTTCCTGAATGCTGATGGAATATTCCGTCCGTGTTTTCTAATTTTCTAGTGGTGTCCTAGTTATAATATCCAGCCCGACCCATGGGGTCATTCTAGTGATCTACTAATCCAGAGCGAGGATAATGGAAAAGTTCATTTTTTTTGCTAAAACGACTTTGTTTTTTGGCTTTTTTTTTAAAAAAAATCAAAGTTTAGTTGGAGCTATTGACTCACGAGCTACCCTCGAGTCAGGTATTGTAACTATGCTACCACTTTGTGAATGTGAGCTCATCCTTAATAATTTCTCCATTTCTTTCTTTGTTTTTTGTAGAAAAATAATTTCTCTATTTCAAGTGTGTAAAATTGGTTCAAATCTGAAATGTGTATGCTTTACCGTTCCTAAAATATCATATATATATATATGGAGAAATTATTGATATATTTGGAGACAAAAAAAAAATATTATAATATAACTCTTTAGTTATTATATTTTTTTCTTATTGGACAAGGATAAATAGAAGAGATTAATCTTATTAATCTTAACAAAGTTACCTATTAAACCAACCTCTACACATCTTATTCCAATGTTAAATCAAATATTAAATTCAAAGTTCTAGGACGAGCCAGAGCAAAACTTGTTCTGTTGTTCATGAACCCGAGCATATCCTGGTACTTCTGTATTGACTTGACCAGATGCTGAAGGTTGGCTGCTTCCAGTAGTTTTCTTGCTTGGCAACTTCTCAGTGACAACAAAATTTTGCGCCAATCCCATTAACTGTAATTTCTGAATGTTTCCTGTTGAAGTTTTTGGCAACTCAGCCATGAATTCCACCCTCATGGGAACCATAAAATGGAGAAGAGTTTTCCTTCACTGAGTTGAATGCACAAGGACTTTCACCCCGTATAGGACTTCAAAATTAATTCCATCTTAGATTTACCTTGGCGCTCATAATCACCAAACTTGTCAATGTTTCAGGCATATTCTCTAACATTAGTGTATAAACCTCCAACAAAGAACGACTACGAGCACTTCTTTTACCAGGTTTTCCTCCGTTCGTTTCAAGAGACAATGAAGCACCGTTTGTTAACAATCCAATCTCCAATGTCATCAACAAAGAACCTGCATAACTGTTAACATCAGAATACACCATCATTGTCTTCAATCTGTAGGTATGATCATTAGAAGTTAGCTGAGGCAGACCTTAACTCCAAGAGATTTAAGGTTTGTAAAACCTTCATAAGATATTGGAATGAAGAATCTGGAGGGGAGAGTATCAAGTCTGGAGACAAGAGACGCCCACTTGTTGCAAATATAGGAACAGTGAATCAGGGTTTCGGTATCATCTTGAAACTTTGAAAAAGATTGGGAGGACTAATTCATCTGGAAGTTTCTGGAATTTGGCAGTAGGTCTTGAAGACCTTCTTAACGTGATTATGGGGTTCTTGGGACTATACGCGTTTTCCTATTTCTTGAAGATGCAAATTGCAGAGAAGCAGAGATCTTTTCTTGTGAGAAGGAATGTGTCACAAAGGATTGGAGTTTAATAGCAATGGCAATTTTATAAGACATGTTAAGCATTACAGCCCAAATCCCTGATATTATCCTCTAATATTAGCGCCCAGCCTGATAAAGATGAGACAAGGCTGCTCCCTGCGGACCTGCGGTAAGTTCAAAGTCAAGCTATCCTATTAGCCAGCAGCCCTGGCTAACAAGTATAAATCCCACATCTCGTTCCGTTCTTAGAGATCATCTAGCGACTTGCACCAGCATGGAATTTTAGGGAACAGCTAATATTTGATAAAGGAAGCTCAAACATCATCTTATAGGCAAAAAAGTGCCATCTTCCCCTGCTTTTGCTGCAATAGCGAGGCAGTAAAACACGGTGTTGCCGAAGCAGTGGCAAGTGATAATTTATCATGTTTTTAGCCTTTGGCAAACAAGATGGTTTATAAGCAGTAAGCAGATTGCTCTAGCATCAGACTGGCAAGTTGACGTTCATGCCTTAAAACTCATCGACTCTTCCTTTATCCGCACCTAGACGGATTATTGCTAATCTTTTAGCCCTCACACAGAATTTTGAGCTTGCTCTCGGTCAGTTTTCCCCTACCGAGACCAGTAAGTTTGCATATCAGTTACACTGTTCAGGTATGCAGATTCCGATGCAAATCGATTTGGAAGCAGATTGTGAACCAATGCTCCACAGGAATAGTATTTCTTCCTCCAATCTGTAAAATTCGTTCGTATATGTATACATATATCGGTGGTTTAGTTCAATGAGATGCTGAATTCTCTATCAAAGTTGAATACCATTCACATCGGAAGTAACAATCTTCCACACCCTTACAATTTATTACACTTCAATCAATGAACTAAATAAAAAAAACATGCTTATAATGTTATTAAGGAAACAACTATTTCATAACACGGTCCATTACACTTCCATCATCAGACTAAATTCAAACACAGTTGTAACAATTAAAGATATACCATTTAACTAAAGCAGTATTTTCTAAGTTTAGACAGTAAAGCAAACCCTATAACTTACCATTATACTCTCGAACTACTGTCAGAAGAAATCTGCATTTTCATGGTTTTTCATCAACATCCTCATCAAAAGCGCGCAGCAACTCATCCACATCTGTCTTCTTTACAATTGATTGCTTCATGTTGCATCTCTCTCCTTCCCATTTATGAATAAGCCACAACTTCTCTCCAAGCCGATAGTTAATCTCCTCATGCTTCTTAAGCCAACATATAAGATTCTGCGGATTCTTCAGCCAGCTCTCGTTCAGTCTTGTACTTGAATTCAAAGTACGAAACTTGGCCAACTGTCCAGATTCCATAAACACATTCCCACCTGATCTATACAACTCCTTATGTTTTGGTATATACCGTTCTAATCCATAACCCAGTAACCCAGCACTCAAAATCACCACACTTCTCAGCGATTTAGGCCGATAACATAATATTACAAGGAAAAAGGACAACATCAGAGGATTCTTGACGTTTAGAATATCCAATGCTTCTGATTCAGGTGATAACATCCCCTCACCATCACTTGACAACAACCCAACCTCAAATGCCATGCACACTTGAGTGTGCATTTCATCGTTCATATCCATTGCCTTCAGCTGGAACTTGAAGCCATGGGTGCGAGCTATTCCAGAATACCAAGGGACCAGTGAAGGGCAAAGGCAGAGCTCGATTTTGAGAGATATCATATTAGCAAACACTTTCATGAGGGCAGGAATTGCTGTTTGTGGAATGTGATAATGTGATTTCCAGCATGGGAGATAATCGCCTGCAGTGCCCGGATACGAGAATCTAAGGGAGACTGAGTCAACTTTGGAGACAAGCCATTGCAAATGCTTGCAAACTGCCGAGCAACAAATAAGGGTTTTAGGGTCTCCTGTTTTTTTCAGGATGGATAAAATCAATTCATCAGGTAATTGAATGAATCTGCATGATACATCCGAAATACAGTCTTTCTTGGTCAATTTGGACACCGACATTTTCTTCGAAAGATGGGATTCAAAGGTTTCAACTGAAATTAAACAGGATAAAGTTTTAGTCAAAAACTAAATATGGTTAGTATGGCTTCAATAACCTCAAAAAAAAAAAAAAGGTAAAGAGTTTTTCCAAACATAAACAAATTAATTGAACAATAATGACTAACTATTACATTGATTATCTAAGATTTATACTTGTCAACAATCTATAAGTTTCTGAATTACTTTTAAAATTAAGAGCAAGAATAGATACACTTGACCCCAGCAACCAAAAAAAAAAAAAAAGATTCAGCTGTAGTGAACAATATTGAAACCCTAACTTGAGATAGAAAATGCAAACCCTAACCTGTGATTAGTAATCTGTGAGCTCTGAGATTAGGGTTTGGATGGGAGAGATCAGAGCATCGGTAAGTTTCGAGCAGGGTGACGACAGAACCAAACAGAGAACCAAACAGACAGAACACAATCTCGTTTGCTTTGCTTACATGGAATGGAAGTCAATCCACACCTACTCACTACCTTAAAAACATGTTAGAAAACACGTGGCAAGCACCCGTTTCACTTGGTTATACAGTTAAATACAATTTAGTCCCTCTAATTTAACAAAACTAAGTAACTATTCTTTATAACCCTGGATTTTTCGAATTATTTTAATTTATTTCTTCCACCAATTGTATGTTTTATGACCGCATTTGAGTTATAATTCAAAAGCTATTTTTTAATGACCTCCTTTTAGCTAATCGAGATTTAATTAAAACTAAATTTTAAATTAAATTAGATAAAAGTTAGCATAAAATAACCATCAAAACCTAGTTTAATTTTTTTTTAATTCCCAAATAACATTTTGACCTTTTAATAAAATATTGAAGCATCAGTGTTTTGAATTGGTTTTCAAGTCAACTTAAATTGGTTTAAGTTGCCCAACCTGATACTAAGACTGGACTAGATTTACTAACATTACAAATATCTTCTTAACAAAAATATGCATAAGTTTAAAGCATGTTTGGTAGAGAAATATTCAAATCAATTTTTTTTTTTTAAATTACAAGTTAAAAGTTGAGGAAGTGTGAAGTAGAAAATTTGAGCTAGTGATCAAAACAAAATTTTGACCCGATTTTGTATCAACTTTTTGATTTTAAGTTTAAAAGGGGTAATTATAATCAAACATATTGATGACTTTTCTTAAATTAAAAAGTTTAAATAAAAATAATAGTATCTTTAATTTGTAAAAATCGTTCATGTAAATTTTGCACATAAACCTGTGTGTGTAGATAGTCTTGGTTTGAATACCTCTGTTACAAGTCCTCATTAGTCAATTTGAAAACCTGTTATAATAGAGATGGCACTTTCCTAAAACGAGAGAATAAAGAAAGAAACTTCCCAACTCAGCACGAGCATGTTGCTTTCATGCTATACTGGGTACGTAGATACT
>Ga0325410_1006387_pt1 | contig 12934 bp, 6 predicted proteins | sample PopdelMetagenome_16_FD_206182 | JGI IMG/M metagenome (GOLD analysis project Ga0325410, IMG submission 206182) | Populus deltoides microbial communities from Bellville, Georgia, United States - Xylem-PdIQD-R3 | ecosystem: Host-associated > Plants > Phyllosphere > Stem > Wood/Secondary xylem... | reverse complement strand
GACTTTTCTTTGACCTTAGATAAATCAACAATTAGAAAACACAACAACATCATAGTTTATATCAGACAAATAAACAATGCAACTGACCTCAAGGAAGGTGTATTAGGGGCTCTAATACTTTTTCTTTACATAATCAGTCATCTTGCCTAAACTCTGAGACTAGTTAGGGTTTCTAACGACCAAAATACGAGGTAGTGACTCTCATCTTCTTTTTTTACTAATAAAGGACAAGAATTCCTTCTACCATTACCGACCCTTCTCGATCCAGGAGTATGATTGTTGTGACGCCGCACACGTGCAATAGTAGATATTGAGAAGGTTGAGTTAACTTCTTATCAATACCAATCTTACAAGAATATACCACCCTGGTTGATCTTGAAGAGGTCCATATCTTATAATTGTGATAATTAGCAATATTTACCTTATGATTATGGATATCATTTCCCCATCGGCTAGTTTCCTATGATCATGCAAATGTTTATGGCTGAAATGAAAGAGGTGGGCGGCTTAACTTGAAGTGGATGATGCTACACCCCAAAAATGCTTGACAAATAAAGGGTAAAATGATTAAATGTTCAACTGAGAGGACTAGAGGTGAAAAATCTAGTTGATGATGAAGAAGCTATTGAATTCCTCAAGTTGATAAATCATAATGAATATAGTATAGTTGATCAATTAGAGAAGAAACTGATCAGGATCTTATAGACAAAATTCATGCCACCAATTATTTATATTTTACAAAAGATGAGTTGGGTCAACAAGGTATAGGGCAAACAAGATGTTTTATATCATAATTGATTACAAAAACTACATGATAATGAAGGTCTTGATTAATAACGATTCAACTTCTAATATTCTCCTAAAATATATATTGGAAAGGCTACTAATGAATGCATCTTATATGAGACCTAGCAAGATGATGGTTTATACCTATAACGATATACCAAGGTAGGTTATTGGAGATATCGACATTATTTTAAAGATGAGTCCTCAACAATTTTAAGTTACTTTGCAAGTGATAGATATTTAACCAAGCAATATTATATTATTGAAAAGACCTTAGATACATTCGGCATGAGTTGTCACATCTTCTTTGAATTAGAGGCTTAAATATATTACAAATAAAAAAATGGTTACCGTAAACACTAAAAAAACCTAATAATAATATAGAATATGGTGGTGTCATACATTGAGTCAAAGGGTTAGAGATGAGGATCTATATATTTTTGAGGTTGTCATTGCAAGCCTAATTTCGGAGAACATGATAAAAAGGATTATTATATTATTTAAAGATGTTAAAATGACTATGAAGTATATGGTCAAACACGAAATACCGCCAACTCTTATCTTGAAGGATAGGTTATCGTAAAGGGTGAACTATATGAAGTTGAGGAACATAAATTAGCTTTTAGATTATGTTTTAAACCTAATACAAAAGACTACTAGAGAATGACAAAGCTAAAAAGATAGAAGAGAATGGCCTGGATTGAGGTGCGTAAGCCTCATAATAAAAAGTTGTATATCCTTCACATCACAACACCTTTCCTCGCCCTACATGCATTGTCAAACCATCAAAAGAATATTTGATTTTGAATAAGTTGTTCCAAGATATAAAAATAGGTACTTTATTGGAGGATGATATTGATAATATGGTGAAGCTTCCTATACTTACATCAATAGATGCAAAGATATTAACTCTCTTATAGTTGACTATCAGTGTACTGAGCGAAGAAATGGATATAACCCAACTTGTGAAGAAGTATCCAGAAGACAAACTTAAGAATTAGCTCACCGAAGAAATCCATGTCAAAGAACCATCTCAACCCAATAACTTAAGCTGTTAGGTGAGGTCCCAGGATATGATTTATATTATTATCTAACACACCCCCTCAAGTGAAAGCCCTTTGGGCTTGAAACTTGCACAGGCCCACATTACCTTGTGCTTAATTTTTTTATTAAATAAATGGGGATGATGAGATTCGAACTTGAGACCACTTGATCATCAAGGCTCTGATACCATGTCAAAGAACCATCTCAACCCAATAACTTAAGCTGTTAGGTGAGGTCCCAGGATAAATTCTTTTCTTTTCTTTTCTTTTCTTTTCTTTGTTACATCCACATTTAGCATACAAATAAAAATTCAAACTAAAAAAATATTACATTATTTTTAAGTAATTCTTATTTGCTTTTTTTTTTTTGAATAAATCCAGTCTATGATAATAGAAGGATTTTTTTATTTGTGAACTTAAGTTTATTCATTTAATATTAATGAAAGATTATGCAGTTTATTGTGCATCTTATTTGCTTTTTTTTCCCCTATCTTTTTATTCACACTACTTGTTTGCTGGAATATTCAAAACAACCACTACCTAAAAACATAAAATAATTATATTAATAATATTTGGCCTAATTCCAATAAAAATTTAATTGCAATGGTTAGGAAGAATGGGATAAGCAAGACATGCATGAATACTCCAAACTAATTAAACAATTTGAGCGACTCATAAAATCAAATCAAAAGGAGTTGGAATTAGTAAATGTAGGTACTGAAGAGAATGAAATACAACTAAAGATTGAGATAGTGATCATTAAAAAAGAAAAAAGAAACTTAATGGCTTTGTTAAAAGAATATGCAAATGTATTTGCATGGTCTTATACATATATATTAGGGTTGGACAGTGGTATCATTATACACAGGCTACCATTAATTATGAATTATAAGCCAACGAAGTAGAAGTTAAAAAAAATAAAGCTAAATATTATAATCAAAGTAAAGAAATGTATACACAAGCAGTGGGAAGTCGGGTTCTTATAAATGGTCAAATACAAAAAATATAAAAAGGTAAGAATATATGTGGACTTTAGAAATCTAAAGAAGAAAACCTTAAGGAAGAGTTTATGCTACCTCATATTGACATACTTGTGGAAAATGCTGCCAAGAATTCCATATACTCGTTCATGGATGCATTTTTAGGGTAAAATAAAATTAAAATGGTAGAGAAAGACAATAAAAAGATCACACTTATCATACCATGAAGGAATTTTTGTTAAAAATTTATGCTTTTCGAATTAAAGAATACATGGGGCAACATATCAATGAAAAATGGTGAATCTGTTCCATAACATGATGTATAAATAAATCAAAGTATATATGGATGAAATGATTGCCAATTCAGAAGAGTAAGAAAATCATGCCTAGATATTAAAAAAGCTCTTTACAAGGTTGAAGAAGTATACGCTCAAGTTGAATCCATCAAAGTGCATATTTAGGTTGAAGTGAAGAAAAATATTGGGGTTCATAATGAGAAATAAATGCATTAAATTCAACCCCAAAATAGACAAAGCAATACAATTTATGCTAAAGCCTAGGACAGAAAAGAAAGTATGAAGCTTTCTAGGGCATTTAAACTATATAGCTCAGTTCATCTCATGATTATCGCCAATATATTGCCTACTTTGTAAGAAAAATTTAGAAGTGTAAATGAAAATTATCAAGGGTCCTTTGATAGAATAAAAATGTATTTGAAAAATCCATCTTTGTTGGTTTCACCAATGCTAGAAAGATCATTAATCATGTATCTTACTATAACAAAAACTATTATGGAATGTGTTTTGGGCTAACATGATGATTCTTAAAGGAAATAACAAGGAATTTACTATTTGAGCAAGAATTTTACTAATTGAGAATCTCAATACTCTTTCCTTGAAAAAATTTTGTTGTGACTTAGTATGGAGTGCATGAAGACATATAAGTATATGCTCTAGTACACAACTTGATTGATATCTAAAATGAACTTGATCAAGTAAATCTTAGAAAAGCCTTATTTGTCTAAGAGAATCATATTATGGCTAGTCATGTTGGAAGAATATGATATGGTTTACATGAATAAAAAGTTGATAAAAAGGAAGTACAATAGCAAATCATTTGGTAGATAATTTAGTTGACCATTATAAATGTATATGGTTTAATTTCCTAGATGAAAATATCTTAGTGGTTGAAGATGAAGAAGAGTCAAATGAAGATATATGGACTCTATACTTTAACGGTGCAGTAAATATATATATATATATGGAAATGGTGTAGGTGTTTTACTTAGTTTATTAATAGAGGAACAATACCTAGTGTCAATCAAATTACAATTTAAGTGCACTAACAATATAGCAAAATACAAGGCATGCATCTATATGCTTGAGGAAACTTTAGAAATGAAGGTGGAAAAGCTTGACGTATATGGTAATTCCTTGTTGATAATCTACTAGGTGAAAGGAAAGTGATAAATAAAAGATGAGAAATTAAATTCATATGAAGAGTATCTCATCAAGTTAATTGAGCAATTTGAGAAAATCAAGTTCACTTATATGAGTTAAATGAAGAATTGATTTGTCAATGCATTTGCCATATTAGCATAACTAATCCAGATGGGTTACAATGAAATGGTACAACCTGTATTCATCAAGATAAAGAATAATCTTGCTTACTAGTGTTTAGTCAATGAGGAAGTAGAAGGGAAACCTTGGTACCATAATATCAGATAGTTCATCATAAGATGTGAATATCTACTCTTGCAAATAAGGTGGACAAAAAGACTTTAGAGAGATTGGAAATAAACTACTTTATAGATGGAGAAATACTATGCAAGAGAGGATTTTATGGAACTCTATTGAGATGCTTAGATGAGAAAGAAACAAAGAAGGTTGTAGATGAAATACATGAAGGTGTTTGTGCTACACACGCCAATAAGCACATGATTATATGACATATAAGATAGTTCATCATAAGATGTGAATACCTTTGCAAATAAGGTGGACAAAAAGACTTTAGAGAGATTAGAAATAAACTACTTTATAGATGGAGAAATTCTATATAAGAGAGGATTTAATGAGACTCTATTGAGATGCTTAGATGAGAAAGAAGCAAAGAAGGTTGTAGTTGAAATACATGAAGGTGTTTGTGCTACACATTCCAATGAGCACATGATTATATGACATATGCAAATGAGTGGATTATATATGATTGGAATATAATAGAGAATTATTATAATGATCATATATGAAAACGTCATAAATGCTAGATTATTACTGATAAGATCCAGGCACCACCGATATCACTTCACAACATGACAACGCATTGGCCAACATTAATCAATAATCATAGGAATATGTTGAAGAATCTCTTAGAAGCAGACCATACACATGAAGTATGTATATACAAGTATCCTAAGGATTAAGTCTAGCTATCAAGGAGATTTACTTACTTTATTAATTTCTTTAATTTGATTTTAAAACTAGAATTTAAAAAACATTATTTTTAAAGCATAAAATTTGTATGAAAGTGTGTTTCTTTAAAATCACTTAATGAATTAATCCATGGATTACAATAAGGAATAACTCATTAAGCACTATTTTTAATTTATGATATTGAGATAACCTCATAAAAATCAAACTGAAATAAATCATGAAGCATAGTTCTCAATAAAACACAATATTAAATAATAAAATTGTGGAAAAAATCAATTATAAAAAGGAAAATAATGAGTCAACTGGATTAACTTGTCAAACCTACAACCCGGTTCATGAGATAGAGACAACATAATAAAAATAAATCCAATATTAAAGGACATGAGACCGACATAACCTTTTAGAAAGAAAATAAAAAAAAACAACTTGATGTAATCGATGTTAAAATACTGAAACTCGCGACCTTGGTCATAAGACCAAGATATCCCTATAGAAAACAAATCAAAACAGATTATGAAACTTAATTCCCAACTGATCCAATATTGAATAACAAAATTAGAAAAGATTTCAATTTAAAAAAAAACACAAAAAAAAACTTGAGTTAACTCGGGTTAACCATTTAAGCACGATTACCGTGTCATAAGACTAAAATAACCTAATAGAAAGCAAATAAAAAAAATCTTGAAGTCTAATTCTTAATTAATCCAATATTAAAGGATTAAATTGGAAAAACAAAAGTTAAATAAGGGGAAAATTCCTTATCCAACTAGGTTAACCCGTCAAATCTGTGATCCATGTCATGAGAGTGGGATAACCCAATAAAAAACAAATCTAACATTAAAGGGTTAAATTAAAAAAAAAATATTAATTGAAAAAGAATCAAAGAAGAAAAAAATAAAAGAAAATGTTCTTTTTAGAGCCACACTAAAACATATGGGAAAGTACTATTCAGATAGTACTTTAGATGGTACTTTCCCCTGCATGTTTTAGTATATTATTAATTAGTTATGATTTCATTAATTAAGTGACTTGTATTTGCACTTAGTGCTTATCCCTAAAATGTTTGTAGAATCAAACTAATATCATTAAAACTAAAACTCCTTGAAAAAGTATTGTAACTCTAGACTTATTGTTACTATTCACTTGAATAGTATAATAACGTTTTTGCCTCTCCACCCAAAAAACTCAAAACAACCTTACAGGGGCATTGAAGTAATTTTCACATTGTTTATTTGTCATTACCAAATAGAGTAGGGATAAATAAGTATTTTCTCATCTTGTTTACACAGTAAAACGATCCAAATACCATTTAAAGCAAGAAAAATTAAACTTGACATCAAAGGATATTTTTATTTTTTTTTACATTGGTTTTTTGGCTATTATAATTGAAGATGGGAACACTTTGGTATTTGCAAAAATATAAAAAAAAATAAACAATAAAAATGCATGGTAAAACTAGAAAAATACCTTTAAAATAAAAACATTTCAGCCTTAAGTCAATAAGCCTTTTTGGCTTTTCACAATGGTTTTTTTTTATAATTACAAAATTAGTTCAGGGGCAATTCCATATATGGCTAAATAAATAAATAAAACAAAAATGTGCTTGTGGCGCCTCTCGATATCAAAAAATGCCTTCCCGCCATATCATAGGAAGCGCCTCTATGTCTTCTTCTTGTTGCTTTTTCGGTTTGGCGTCTGTGGACCTTACTTTTTTTCCTTTATTCTCTCTCTCCTTCCTTAAAAATTATAGTTTGGTCCTCTTAGTTATTGACATTTCAACTTTAACCCTTATTTTTTTGATTTCTAATTTTTGGTTTTGGCCTTTTTGTAAAAGTTTTATTTATTTGCAATTTCATTCTTCAATCTCAATTTACCATATATTATATTCTCTAATGTGGTTCTCACTCTTTGGATTTCTATTTTTTATCCTTGGCCTTGTTGTAAAGTTTTAGTGGTTTTCAATATCATTCTTCAACTCAAATTGATGGTATTATATTTTTCAATTTGGTCCTCACTGTTCTGATTTATATTTATTTTGGCTCTTTTGTAAAAGTTATTATTGTTTTTAATTTCACCTTTTTTTACAACATTGTTTTTATTTTATATGTCAATTTTGATCCTCATTCTTTTTAATTTTTTTGTGTTGTTACTAAATTAATGTTTTTATTTTCAATTTCACCATTAAATTAAATATAAATTTATTTTATATTTTTATTTTGATCCTCATTCTTTTAATTTCTATTTTTTAAATCTTTGTATAATTAAAATTTGTTTTTCAATTTCATCGTTCAACATATGATTGATTGAAAATTGAACTTCATGGTTTTTCCTGATTAGATGCTTTGGTTCTAATGACTCAGGTCAAGAGATTTTTTTTTTTGAAGAAGGGTTATATAATCCTCTTTATTTTTTATTAAATTATTTAAATCTCATTATCTAAGCTGCCGGTTTGGCTCTGCCCTAATTATCAGAGTTATAAATTTGTCATGACTTATTTTTTTATGTCATTTTTTACCTTATTTCGGCACCTGAACATCATTTTTTATAAAAACAAATAATAATAATTCGGCCTCGTGGCAAAGCGCGGGAAACAAGGCTAGTACTATCTAAATTCCACTCCACTCAATCTTAGTTCAAAAACTTCACTTTTGAAGTTAAACTCATATTTTCCCCAATAAGCCTGAGACTTTTTAATTTGTTTTAACTAATTCATAAAAAACTTCTATAAAGCATTCAAGCTCAAAATACATAGTTCATTACATTATTGGTGACATAATTGTTTACTAGTAACTAAAGACCTCTAAGAATAAAATAAAAGGTTTGTGATGACTAATGAAATTATAAAAACTTCAAATCCAATTTGAGTTGTTCATGGATGCGTCTTGAGTTGAAATGTCTAGGTTGGGCTATTCCATGCTCTCCTACAAAAACAAGTCCCCTATTAAAATATGTGACACGGTGTATAACGTGGATAGAAGTTAGGGTTCTCAAGCTCCAAGGTCATAAACCTAAGCTATAGAGAAAACTCTCAGTATTTTATTAAAATTTGAATAATATTCTTTCTCTCAATATAAATCAGACACCCATATTTATATTAGTTCTAAAATGTTTTACAGGAAAGGATTCCTAATTAAAACTAAAATCCTTTATAAAAAAATGATTTCTATTTAAAACTTACATAACTAATAGAATCCATTTAACATAAGAATTTCTAAATAGTAAAGTACTAATTAAATTAAAAGTTCTAATCTAAATAGGAAAAATATCTAAATACAACAAGATAAATAAAGATAATCTTGTATAGTAACTTTGAACCCTTATTTTAAGGCCTTCTAAATCTTTGATCATCATGATATTTTAACCAATATAAAACAGGGTCTTCTGAAACTTCTGTCAAAATTTCATTTTGATCTAACAATTGGATTAAACATTATGCTTGATTTACCAAACTACATCTTGGACTCTTCTTAAAGTCTTCAACACCTAAAAATCTTAATCATTAATGAAATGATGTAATGAACATTATTATTCCTAGATATTAAAGAAATTTTCCCATGTCAATCTCTTCTATTTCTGAAAAACTTGCCTTAGAGTTACCTGTTAGAAATTGAACTTGACCAATCCAAAAGAAAAGATACATCAAATATAACATTGTAGCCAACATATTCACATAGCATGTCATTGACCTGTGAACTTTAAAATTTAATTTATAAAAAGTTTATGTTAAGATCCATATTTAATGTTAATTTTCTATTCCTATAAAGTCCACTTGTAGTTCATTCACACATTCATTTTCTTCACACTTGACCTTATCATCATTTATGACTTCCCATACTTCAACCTTTGTATCTAAAGAAACTTCAAGATAATCTTTCATGATATCCTTAAAAGAATTATTAGAAATTAACATGTCTTGCATATCCTTATTTGCAAGATCTTTAAAATCATTACAAGATACTTTCTTGTCTTCTTCTTCACCTTTCGTGGATGAAACATTGAAAAGTAGAGTGGCATTTGTAACACTGTTATTGTGATGTTGAAATGGTCTACTTTAAAGTAATGACACCTCTTCTATAATTTTCTTTGGGTTATTTTGTTGCGTTTGGAGGTTATAATTTTAGGTTAAATTAAAAGCTGATTTGTGATTTGATTTAGGTGGATTAAAGATAAAATTTGAAAAAGGCTCAATGGTTGGTAGAAAGAGCATCACTGGACAGTGGGTGATGGTGTTTGTGGTTCGTTAAAATGGAAAATGAAAATGAAAGGTATAGATCGAAGATGGAGGCTTCAGTGAGAGTAGTTATTGTTGTTGGCTGAAAATGATGGCTTTGAATATATAAAAAATATAGCAGAAAGGCTGAATGAATGAGGGGTTGCATATGGTGGACTTATGATGGTAATAGTCAAGAAAGTGATGTGATTGGAGTCAAAGTTAGTGTAGTGAAAGAGGAAGGCTAGGTTTATGGTTGTTTGGTGGTAAAGGACAACATTGAAGTGGTGGCTAGGGTTCTTTGTTGAGAGAGAGCTTGATGTTTTGATGGAGGGTGACTGCTGCTAATATAGTTATAGTGGAGGGTGATTGTTATTGGTATGGCTATAGTGGTCGATTTAGTTGGGCAAATGGGGAGTGATGTGGTTGGTTTTTATGGAGAGAGAACAATGGTGGGTCTAGGTGCGTAGTGGTTGGGGCATGAAGGATAGAAGAGTGGAGAATATAGGTTTTTTTTTTAACTTTTTTTTCTCTCTCTCTCTTTTCTCTCTCTCCTCCATTAGTAACTTAAACCTATATTTATAATGCTGCACCCATTTAAAAATAAAAAATCAATTAATTGCAAGATTTTAATTAGAATCATTTTTTATACCAGTAATTAATTAGAAGATTTCTATGAGAATCATTTTGATTCCATGAAGATTTTTATGATAATTTGTTTTATCTAAGTAATTAACTAGAGGATTTTTATGAAAATCCTTTAGTCACATTAATTAATTGGATATTTTATAGAAATTCTTTTTTTATCCCGAAAATTAATTGAAATATTTTATAAGAATCTTTTTTATCACAACAATTAACTAATAGATTTTATGAAAATCTTTTTTATCCCAATATTTAGCTCAAATATTATATATTTTTTATTCTTTTATCATTTTTATCTTAACTTAACACTCAAAATAAAATAAAATAAAAAGAAGTATCAAAAATTAAGAAAATGATGAAAATTGACTAAATCTTATTGAAAATATATTTTTGGCTATTTTTATATTTTTTTTAAAACACATTGGAAAAGTTTTAGGGGTAAAAAATGAATTATGAAATAGATCAATGGTGATAGTTATTCTTGTGGCTAGAACTTATTGAGGCTATAGTTTTTTGCTATTAGAGTTCTCGTTTTGAGTGTCTAGTTTGGTAAAACTCTTCATAGAGAGAATAACTTTTTCAAATAGTTGTATTACAAATGATATGGTGCTTACTTTCATGTACATCATTTTGTCTTGTTCTTTTAAGAAACCGAAGTTGTGTTTGTGCACTTGGTGGTACAAGAAATAGAGTTAGATGTTGTGCTTTTTGTTGAAGGAGTGGAATATTAAGAAGTTGTTGTTATATATTTAGAGCAACATCATTGAACACTTGCATTTGATAGGTAAATTGTTGAAGATTTGAAGGAGCTAGTGTACTTATAGTAGGGAGGTTTGTTACCCTCTTATGTTCAGGTGTTTTTAATTCATCGGCCATTGAAAGAAATTTTGAATGTGGAGTGAAACGAAATTGAACTAACTTTTATTCAAGTCCTCACTAATGACGCTACTAATGAAGTTATAAAAAATTCAACTTCATTAGCCATTGAAAGAAGAAATTTTCATGGTTGTATCGTAGGCTTGAGTGCTTGGGTTGGGTTGTTCCATGCTTTTCTAAAAAATAAATCTCCTATCAAACTAGAAAACCTTCCAGTGTTTAAGTTAGTAAAATATAGAAGGAAAAAAAATGTAGGGAAATAATGTGTGTAGGAGAAGAATGGTGTATCTAGGTAGTGGTTTTAAAATTAGCATGAAAAGTTCATTTTAGTCCCTATATTTTTTATAATATACCTTTTATATCCTTTTAGTTTAGAAAAATTAAATTTTAACTCATAACTTTATTTTCTTTATTTTTTATTCTTTGGTTTAATAGATGATATAGAAAGTCACCAGATTTCAGTAGTAAAGAGAGAAAATATAGGTTAACACTAATTTTGGCAACAAAAAAGCTGATTTTGGTGTCAATGAATTACATCCAATGAAATGAGTTCATTTAAGGATTTCTTTTACCTCTATATGGCTAGAGATACAACATTAGACCTTAGAAAATGTTTTTATTTTAGGTTAATTTTGAGTTTTTGGACCGTTTATTGGGTTATTTGAGACAATAAATAGGGTTATCAAGATCTATAAGGTGTTTTGAGTAAAAAAATATATTTTTAAGCATAAATACTCTTGCCTTGATTTTCTAGCGACCCTCTAATCACCAGTATCTGGGGATACACATGAAGCATCATCCGTATCTTTTTATTAAAAAAATAAATAAAGGGTGGACTCCTCCACCCTCTAATGTTTGAAAAATAAAAAAGAGGTTTTGCCTGCAGGCTAGGCCACTGTTTATGGGTCAAGTCTATAGGTAGACTCAGACACCTATAATGTATTTTTAAAATGTTTTTTTAATGTATTTCTAGCCTTTAAAGTTAAAAATAATGATAAAAATCATCTTTTATTATTTCAACATTTCTTTTTATTTTTCTTAAAAAAACATATTTTCCCCTTTAAATGTTTTTTTCTGGTTCCACTCACTTTTTTTGATACTTTTTAAATGTTTTTATATTTGATACGAAAAGAATTTCACATACCTAATTTTTAGGTAACTAAATGAAATATAATTTAAGAATTTTTTTTTATTAAACTCAAAGGGATGTTTAATAGGTTTACTTGAATTCATTCAATTATTTTTAAAAGAAATTTAATTAATTTTTTCTATTTTCAAATTTCTCTTTTAATGAGCCAAGCATATAGGTAAGTCCAGGTGCCTGACCTTATTATGAATGTTTTTTAGAATATTTTTTGTTTAATGGATTTAAATGTGTTTTTTTTTACTTAAAAAACAATTATGTTTTTAGTCTCACATGCATGTCCTATTTGTTTTTTTTTATAATTTTTTATGTTTGGTAGAAAAATAGTCCCATCCGCCACGTTGTTATGTAATTAAATAAATATAATTTAAGAAATAAAAAATTATTAAATCTAATAGGAAGAATGACCCGTAACACAGGTTTAATAATTTGACTAGCATTCTCTCGAGTTATTTTTAAATTTTTTTAATTAAATATTTTTATTTTCAATTTAATCTTTCAACATTAGATTATCTAAGTTTGAACATCATATATGATGATCGGAATCACAAATTTAAATAATTAACTTGAATTCATCTAAATAAATTCAATATATTATTGTTAAAAAATCAATATATTATCATCTCAATATTTTTAAAAACAAATTTTAATATATCATTATTGTTAAACAAAATCATATGATATATGTTCCATTTTGCATTGATGATCAATTTTTGTTCTTTTAAAAAACACGGTATAATTATGACCACTTTTGTACGGTAAGAAATGAGTGATAAATGGATAATATTGGTACTAACAGCATTGGTTTTCAATAAATAAAT
>Ga0325410_1006384_pt1 | contig 12936 bp, 9 predicted proteins | sample PopdelMetagenome_16_FD_206182 | JGI IMG/M metagenome (GOLD analysis project Ga0325410, IMG submission 206182) | Populus deltoides microbial communities from Bellville, Georgia, United States - Xylem-PdIQD-R3 | ecosystem: Host-associated > Plants > Phyllosphere > Stem > Wood/Secondary xylem... | reverse complement strand
TAGAAAACTATGCATATTAGGTTCATACATAATTATTTTGAAAACAATTGTTAATATCACCATGAGGATGCTGGTATTATTTAAAATCAATGGTTTTATGTGGATTGTTATTTAAATATCATTTAAATAAATTTATTTTAAAGTAACTCAATTACAAAATGTAAAAAACAATGAGATTTTAAAAAATAAAATTAAATGACGTATCATTCATCTATTATTTTTCTGGTCATCAGAGCAGGGTCCAAGTTTTTGAATCTCAGAAACTCATATATCAATATTTTTTCACCAAAAAAAATGATAAAGGACATTCCATGAACCTTTATAACTATGTTTTAAATAATAAAACACATTCTAATGGACCTAAGACCTTTTAATCAGATAAAATTAATTTTTTTTTCTAAACTTTGATCTATTTTTTTAAGATTATAGAAGGTGGAAACCACCTCCATTAAGTTCTTTATTAAAGTTATTAGTGGCTGAAATCTGATTACTTAAAAGCTTTCTCTCACCTTAATTTTCTCTAATCATTAGAAGGTGGAAACCACCTCCATTAAGTTTTTTATTAAAGTTATTGGTGGCTCAAAACTAATTACTTAAAAGCTTTCTCTTATCTTAATTTTCTCTGACCATTTTCTCTTTTATTTTTTGGGACATAAATGAAAAATCTAAAACGTAGATTTTTGTGTTCTTTGAACAATAAATATTTGAAAGAGACTGTTATTTTTGCCGATGTTAATTTTGAATTTTGGTTTTTTTATTTTAAAATAATTTCAAATTCCTCCATGAAAAAATGAGATGCCATTCAATATTGAGACAACTCACAACATCTAGGGCTCGTAGAAGATTAAATTGAAAGAAAAAAAAATTTGATGACCAAAACGGAATGAAATCAAAATTCATGGAAATAAGGCTATAAAAATGCAAATAAATAATGCTATAAATAATAATAAAAATATAAGATGTTGAATAGAAACGTACACCTCCTATTTTAGTTTCTTTTTTTTAATTAATGTCAATATTCGCAAAGCATTTGGCTAAATGATATTATTAATATTGCTTTTCATGCGAATGTAACCAAGGAAAAAAAAAGAAAAAAAAAATGAAACACATCACATGAATTGCATTTATAATAATAATAATAATAATAATAATAATAATTTCTCCTAAATTTCACAAGGAATACATGTGTCCATTGCCCATGCCAAAAACCGCCCCTCCTGCAAAAAATTCACAGAATGCACATTCTCTCCCTGTTTTTATCAGTGTCCACGTGCTGTTCACTCATGTCACGTGACACAAAACTCCTCCTTTCATAAGTTATAACACTGAAACAGACCACTCTCATGGAAAATGTCACGCGCTTAAAGCCCAAGCTCTAACTAAACCCCCGCCTCTAAAACCCTGCAAGAGTCTCCTACCCTTCTCCCTCATCACTAAAACGATGACCCAAAACGACGGCGAACCGGCAGAAGAAGAATGCCCCCCAAAACCCCAAACTTTACAAACCCTTACCGCTACCCATTTATCCAGTTCAATCTCGAACCTCTCCGCCTCCTCTCGCTCTATTCCGTCGAACAAAGACTTCCATTTCTACTACAACTTCGACGAATTCAAGGTCCCGATTCAGGAAATCGCAGCGAAATCTCAGTCGCTACTCGAATCAATCGGGTCTTCCTCTTCAAATGATTTATTCAAAGAGAAATTACAGTTCCCTAGCGATGTTGACATCGACGAGGCTTATGATTGGTTGGTGAATGTGAACGACGAGATTTTTGAGCGTTTTGACACTTCAATTGATGAATTCAAGAGAGTCCGAGAGGAAACGGGTCGGGTTGTGGACGTGGATAATGAGGATGGGTTTCAATTGGTGCTTGGGAAGAAGAATAAGAGGTTAATGAAGGAATCGTTGAGTGATGACTCGGCGAGTTGTGCTGGTGTTGACTCAGGAGTGAAAGTGGCGGATAACAAGAAGGGGATTTTGGGAAATAAGGCGAAGGTCCCGTTTCATATACCTACGATAAGAAGGCCGCAAGAGGAGCATAATATTTTGGTTAATAATTCGAATAGGGGTTTTGAGCATGTTTGGTTGGAGAGAAGCGAAGATGGGTCGAGGGCTATTCATCCACTGGTTAGTGATTTACACATTTTTAGATTTCTAAATTGTGTTATAGGGTTTGATTCACATTGTTAATCTGCTTTTTCACGGTCATTATTATATTTGCAATGTTAGACTTCTGTAAAGCATGCATTCAGAATTGTGTATCTTTAAGGCTTTTCTCAAGTATTATTGACTAAAAATGTTACCAATTACAATATAATGTATGGCAGGGTTAACCCATGTGGTGGTGAGTAGTCAATTGGATAGTAATTGTAAGGAAGGGCTGAAGTGTTAAAAATTAATTTAGATAAATTCATATTTTTGAGCAGTCTGTTGATTGTATTTGGTAAAAATTGTGCAATGTGGCTAGCATCTGCATACATGCTTGAAGAAGTGAAAAATCCACTCCCTCTTTCAGAAAATTTTCTATTCTAATGGTTCTTCTTTTGCAAATGTTTTGGGAAGTTAATTTGATCTCTATGGTTGTTTCCTTATCAAGCACATTGAATGACTTCTGATCAGTTAGCATCTCTAAATATTTTGATTACTATATAAAATGTAATCTTTGTATCGTGTCTGTATTCAAAGAAGTTTTATTGATCTTTACCATCAAAAGCATCTCTTGCTGCAATCTTTACCAATGTTATCCAGATTGCTTTTTGGATCACACAATTCTACACCTTTGCATTCCAAAATTCACCCGACAATTTTACCCTCTAAAAAATTGTACTAGAATGAGAACAGTTGAAACACCAAACTCTTTAAAATCTCTGGCAGTGCATTAACTTATTCTCGTTATATTCTCAATTATTTGGTAATTGAGCTTTGGATATTTGACCAAATGGTTTGAAAAACTTCAACACTGAAGAAATGTCATGGGCTTGATTTGATTATGGACCAAATCAAGTGTTAATTTCATGGCCTTGATCAATAACTTATCTTATATATAATAACTGTGTTTTATTAACCAGCTGATTTTTCTACAAAAATCCTCTTTATATGTGACTTAATATTAAGGAATACTGGAATTCAGTAGTTTTAATATTCATAAAAATATAGATCAAAAGTGTGGACATAAAACTCAAAGACGGGATGGGTGAGGGAAGGATGGAGTTGCACATTTTAACTTATTCTAGTTATATTTATATTTTTAAAACATAATTTAAGTTGTATGTAAAATTTTTCGGTATTTATGATTTGATATTTTAGACACTCCATCAAGCCTTCTTAAGAAAGTAATTTGAACAACCTTGATCTTTACCTTAAGTAGCTCTGAACACCTTAAATATCTAGCTTTTATTTTTAGTTCTTTACAATTATTTGATGTTACTATTTCCTGTAAAATGATTCCCGAGCTGCAGACATAGTGAATGAAGTTAATTTTAATTGATTTACCTGAAACTCAGTCTAATCTGTTCAATATTTACCTCTACCCTTTCTCCACTTTCCTCTTTTTGCTTGGAAAGAGTTCCCAGTTATGTCCTCAGGATTCATTTGTTACTTTACTTTCTAGGTGCGGAACTGCCCCCCATGAGATCTGTTGGGTGCATTGCTTACAAATTGCCCTGGCTTGTCTAGTAACATGCATAAGAGCAGCATACCTTCTAATTTGCTTATTTGGCAATATTCTGTGCCAGAAGGTTTTAATGTCCTTGAAAGGTAATTTCAATGACTGGGAAACCTTTCCTTTGACAGGAGCTGGGTTCTTCTATTTCCCTCCCAGCCTGAGCAACCTTGATTGAGGGATGTGAAGCAATGCTGAATCACCCATAGGTTTTCATCACATCTAGAATTCATAGCTAAGACAGATGCTGACTGTTCTATTCATGAATGAGCTATTTGTTTGCCTTATCCATTTACATAATCAGGTGGCCTTCTGATTATGTGTGTGCTATGCATGGTTATGTATCAATTTGTAATGGATTCTATTTGTCCAACAGAATATATGTTCATGTTACATCATTGACCATGTTTTGGTACATCATAAGGGTTTGAAAGACTGTTGGTTGTATTTGTTTATATATTGATGCTGTCTGGAATTTGTTTACCAATGTGATGTGGTTTGGATCTAGCTATTCATTTGTTATTCTCATTCCACATCAGTAGCTTTTTGCTTACTTCATTCTTGTATTATTTGGTTATGATTTCTGAAGATAGAAGACTCTAATTAGCTTCTTGTTATTCCTCTCTCGTGTGTATAGGAAAAGCTGTCTGTTCTTGATTTTGTGGATAAAAGAATTGGGGATGTTGAGCCTGTGCCACCTTTTCCAACAGAGAGTACTCCATTTAAGCTTGTGGAAGAAGTCAAGGATTTGAAGGAGTTGGCAGCTAAATTGCGTGGTGTAAATGAATTTGCGGTAAAAACTGTGTATTTCAATTGTCATTATTAGTTATAACCTTTGAATAACTAAACTAGAAGTTGTATGAATACCATTTGGTTTCTTTCTTGAGTCCTTAAATGCACAACCTTGTGTTACAGTATTGCTGCTTTCCTCATGTGATTACTTTTTTTGTTATCATAAAATTTTGCAATCACTCTTGAAGGTCCAATTAATGGGCATATATGTTACTTTATAGGATTACTTGTAAACTAACTTCAGTCATAGATGATGGCTTCATTTAATTGTTTTGTATGTCCTTCATGCCAGTTCAATGTTGACGTTTGCTTCTTTGTTTGTTTACAAATTGTGGAGTATAACCTTTTTTGATCCAATGGCTAGGTTGATTTGGAGCACAATCAGTATCGATCTTTTCAAGGATTGACATGCTTGATGCAAATTTCAACTAGAACCGAGGATTTTATTGTTGATACATTAAAACTTCGAATACATGTTGGCCCATATCTTAGGGAAGTTTTCAAGGATCCTGCCAAGAGAAAGGTCTGGTATTGAATTTCTGCTTTCTCCCTCCCTCCCTCCCTCCCTCTCTTTTATGTCAGGTTTGGCATATTTGTGATAGAATTTAATTTAATTAGGTCATGCATGGAGCAGATCGAGACATTGTGTGGCTTCAACGTGACTTTGGCATATATATCTGCAATCTGTTTGACACTGGACAGGTCTTGTACTTTGACTTTATTGCTTCTCTTAACCACTTGATTTTATTTTTCTTGCTACTTAACAGTTCTTTATTTCAACATCATATACAATGACTCTGTAAACTCGTTTTTTCAATGGTTTATCCAGAAAATCTGGGATCATAGTGGGATCATAGCTAGTTGATGGTTTGGGTGTGCCAATCTGGTAGTATGTCGTGTGATCTTGTGCAATTTGATTTTTCTTATACAGTCACCACCTATTTTGTCATTAAATAAATTAGGCCAGCCATTTTTTGTATTATTTAAAATGTAGTTTCTTGTTGTCAATATATGCCTCTATGAATCAAGCAAGGCTAGAGGTCTTACTCTGGAAATTACAGATCAGAAGTCAATTTTCTGTGTCCCTTTAAAACAAAGTGTCAGACCCTTATTCTTGCACATCTTAGCTGATAGATTTACCAGAATTTAATTATTTTATTTTTCATGACCTCAATAATTTCTTCTTTTCTCCTTTCTCGTTGAATGTTCATTAGCATTTAGTGCTTCTTTTGATTAACACTTTTATTTCCATCCCTAGGCCTCGAGAGTGCTGAAGTTGGAAAGAAATAGTTTGGAGTACCTTCTACATCACTTTTGTGGGGTCACTGCCAAGAAAGAGTAGGTCCCCATGTAATCACTTGATCTGCCACTGCTTATGGTTTGATTCATATAACTTTGCACATACTTGTATGCCTAAATTTACCAGAGTACAACGAGTGTTTGTGTTTTTTTTCCTGGTTTGGTGTGTGTAGTTGTTTTTATAAAAATCCCAGTAGAGTTGACTTGTCTGTTCATGGTAGATACCAGAATGCAGAATGGAGACTACGCCCTCTTCCTGATGAGATGATCAGGTGAATTCATATTTTAGAAATTTTGTCTTTTGTTTTCCAAACATGCCACCCAGAGCATATACTGGAGTCTTGAGCAACTATTTCATGCAATCAGTGAACAAGTGTGTTGGTGAATTCAGATTAATTAGATGGATCATTTTTCCCATTTGGAGTCAATGATAGTTTTGGTTTTTGCTAGACTTGAAATATAATCAACTAGTTGGCATAGGTCGCTTTTCCAGCTATGCAATCAAGGATACTTTCCATGCCATGTTATGATACAAGAATGTGTGATATTGAAAGACTACTAAGTAGTATGTTGCATGCAAAACCTCACCACCCCTCATAATGCTAGTGTAGTGTGACAGCTTTCCCACATACAAAGATTTTCTTGTTTTTGCTGTTTTATTCACTCATGTCAAGTGTATATTTCAATCAAAATTGATCAATTTGTATGTCTGATTTTCTATTATACCAGCCAAAAGTGTTCATCTGTTGATCTGTGCTTTTGATACACAGATATCTGTTTCTGGAACAATGATGATTCTGTATTTGTTTATATATATATATATATTGTTTAAGAAATTCTATTTAGATAATTGTAAATGTCAATTTGTCAATAGGAGAATGAGAAAATTGAAAAGGAAATCAGGAGAAAAAAATGGGAGAAATTTTTAAAAAAGGAATAGAGGTGCAGAAAACATATTGGTTAAACTTTTCTATATATTAGAAAAAGAGGAAGAAAAAGACCAGTGGTGGTTGCCGGGACCACAAGTGAGTGGATATGGAAATGGAAGGAAATTTCACTCTTTGAAGAGTAAGATGTTTCAGGCGTTTAATAACACATTGTTGGTATTTTATGAGAAAGTTCCATATAGTGGTAAAGTTTCTTTTGTAATAATCTTCCAGTTGTGTAAGATTGTTCTTCATCATATACAATTTGTTTTCCGGAAACAGGATGAATTATGACTTGCATGGTGCTCTGAAGTCTTTCTAGTTTGCTCATATCTCTTAATGCTGTTTTATCATCATTGTACATCTCTATTATTGATGTTGGTTTAGGTAAATGTAGTCGATGTTTACTCTCTACAGTTATCTAATTGGCGACTTTTTTGGTGACAGATATGCCAGAGAAGATACCCACTATCTGCTGCATATATATGATTTGATGAGGGCATTGTTACTTACAAAGCACAGTGACCATGATAATGGCGATCCACCATTGGTAGAGGTATGGTTTTGATAAAAACAACAGGCATTTTCTAGATTGTTGAACCATATGAAAGAATGAGACGACAGAGACTGGGAGGATGGAATGTGACTATCATCTGTCCTTTCCTCAGTTTTGTGTGGGAGCTAGGTCTTCTATTTTGGTCGGCGTTATTCTTGCTTGGCGATATTTTTTGTATTTTTTTTATTCACACGTCTCTGGACAAGTGAAGACTCATACCAAAAATGGCAGATTGCTAGAATTTCTGTAAATTGAGCATTGGATTTGGCATCACTATTTTATGTGGTTACAAGTCCTTTAATGCTGCAACCTTTATTTCTTCCATGTTATCTTTGATGGAACTGGGAAGGCTTTCTTTCACCTGATTACTGGAGTCGATTATGATTTTAGAAATAGGTTATGGTCATTGTTGACTACAACATTACTATAACGAGTGAGTGATTGTTGATAACAGGTCTACAAACGCAGTTATGATGTATGCATGCAGTTGTATGAGAAGGAGCTTTTCACTGAAAATTCGTATCTCAATATGTATGGGTATGTTACAGACCATTTTACTTTAAGATTATATGTATCATCACATGAACTGTGTAATATTTTGTACAGCAATGCTATTTTTTTCCTTTTTTTTTCTTCTGTTAATTTGGCTGTTTCTGTGCCTTTTTTTCTTTGGTATTTACAATATCTTGAACATAATCCATCAACGCTTAATTTCTATACTTTATTTCTGAGGTGCTGTTATGTCTTGATTTAGGTTGCCTAATGCTGGTTTCAATGCTCAGCAGCTTGCCATTGTTGCAGTAAGTAGTTTCCTTTTTTCATTTACTTAATTTGTCAAATTGAGTGAACTAACACTGCAATAGATACATCTTTGTTGCTGAGTTATAATAGACTCCTGTTTGGTTTAAACTTGGATATTTTACCTACTTCATTTCTTTAATTTCCAGGGGCTTTACGAGTGGAGAGATGCCATTGCCCGTGCAGAAGATGAGAGCACGGGTTATATATTGCCAAACAAAACTCTTCTTGAAATTGGTTAGAATCTTCTCAAATTTGTCATAACTTCAACTTAGTCTGTTTGCATTCTTATGGTAAATGTTGACTCTTAAATCTTCTTTTGTTTGGAAATGGTGAAAGCCAAGGAGATGCCTGTTACGCCTAGCAAATTACGTCGACTGCTGAAATCAAAGCACTCATATATTGAACGACACCTTAGTTCTGTTGTTAGCATCATTAGGCACTCCATGCAAACCTCTGCTGCTTTTGAAGCTGCTGTTCAACATTTAAAGGAGAGATGCATGGAAACAGTAAGACTTGCTACACATATTTGATGATCTCCACATATATATCATAGAGGTGTCTCAGCACTGAATTTAGAATTTATTATGAATCTTAACTTACAAAGATGCCTAAATTAGGAGTTCATGCTAGAAATGGATTTAATAACTATTTAATTGAGGGCCATGTCCCCCTCCCTGGATGATGACAGGCTGAGAATTCAACCTATCTCGTGTGGTGTTGCTTTGACTACAGTTTTGAAGAACAAAACTGTTGATATTCTTGAAAAACGAAAAAAAATAGTGGGTTTTGATGCTCTAGCCAAAGTACTTGGTCTTATGTGTTTAAAGTGAAGCGAACCTATTCACTTGAGATTAACAGAGTTGCACTCTAATTTGAAAAGTTGGGCAAGCAGAATGAGTCCAGGTCAATCTGAATTGACTGCATGGTTGGGCTTGTTTAATAACTGCTTGAAATTCTGATGGTCCTTGGATGTAAAGCTGTAATCATGTTTCCCACTCTGTTGGAGAGTTGCTTTTACTTTTGTCTCCCCTTACTGCCCTGTTTATTTGATAACTGAAAGATATTTTTTTGAAGGCCTCACAAAAAGATACAGAAGTTAATGATGGTTGTGAAGAAAAAAACGTTCATGGTGGCAATGGAATGAATGGCAGTGTGGCTGCTGAAACTTCTGTGCAGCTGAAAAGGGGGCTTCTGAAGCAGGGAAGCAGTATTGTTGAACTTGGCAAAGGTGGGCAAGAAAGCTCTGCCAAGCATCATGGTGAAAATGGTGGAGTGAAGACTGGATCTAGTAGTTATATTTCAGATACATCTCCAGTAGCAAAGGTTGTAGATATTTGATAAGTAGATCGATATTTACCCTTGTTAGAGATCTTTAGACTAACATGTCCACCTTTTTCTGCTCAGGTTGCTGGAGCAACTGTTCAGATTCTAAAGAAGCCAACTGGTGCTTTTGGGGCCCTTCTCAGGGGTGCAGCAGCAAAGAGGAAACTTGGTACTGATAAAAAGGTGAACATTCTACCCTTGACTTTACTTCCTCTTCAACAATCTAGACAGCGTTCACATAACCCAGAACATGGAAATGAATCTTTCACTAGGGTGGTCTGCCTTGTGGTTGAGTTTCTGAGTACATTAATTTTGAAAGGCATTAAAATCAGTATCACACACACTAAATGGAAGGTGCATGAATGGAAATGTTCTTGCCCATCTCTATCTGTTATTTTTCTTTTTCCCACTGAAGAGTTTTTTTTTTTGGTTGGGGTTCTGTTACAAATTCTTTTTGAATTGTCCGCATTATTTAGCATGTTCCTTTCATACCTTTGGTAATTCCACCACTACTCAATTATACCAGGGAACACAATTTGGGTGTCTTAACATGCTTAACTTATCAAGTCATCTTGATGCATCTAACTGCCTTTTATCCTCGTTTAAAACTCCTTTTATTCTATTTTTGACTTCTGGTTGACATTATTTTTACAAATATTTAGGTCGGGGAAGAGGTCAAGTTAGAAAAGATAAGATCCTCAGTGAACCTTCCATTCCATTCATTTATGCCCAGAAATGAACCTCCAAAACCAGTAGTAGAAGAGCCCATTGTTTCAGAAATTTCACATCCTGAAGAATCTTTGGCTGTCCCAGCCACTGGTTCTAGTTTGCAAGATATAATAATGTTGGATGATGATTCGGATATGGAACAAGACACTCGTATTGGAGAACCAGAGAGAGATGATTCCAAGACCACAAATGTCAACAGGGATGACAAATCTTCAGGAACTGCTTTGGAAACAGACAAAGTTGAGGAACCTGTTTCTCTGTCAGATTTGTCTACAAGTTCCCAAAAGCGCTTCCAATCCAGTAATCAAAATAGAAGAACTGCAGAAGGTAAGGAATCTGGAGAATCAAGTAGTTTTTTGAAGCTGAAGCCATTTGATTATACTGCTGCACTCAGATTTGGTGATGGCCCGACAGAAAACTTGAAAGTAGGGAATGACAAAAATCAGAGGGACGTGCGTGTTTCTGTGGGTAAGATAAAAAGTTCTCCAGGAGCCCCAGTACAAAAGGATGATGAGACAGGAGAATTTCGGGAAGGCAGAAGACGTCAGGCCTTTCCCGCAACTGGGAATAGGAGTGCAACATTCCGATGAGTGCGTTAGGGGTCTAGTTGTAGAAAACAATTAAAGATAATATCTTGTCAATGCTCTGAAATTTAAAACAACTTTTCACGTTACCATCCAAACAAGGATCTTAGCATTTTCCTCTTATGGATTCCTCGGATCATAAGCACCTTGTACATTGGTGACAGCTTGTGTTTTCATGGAATTCATTCCGAGTGGTTGGTAGGCTTGTTATACTATAGATTATGTGTGGAAAAGGGATCAAGTTGGATCGGCAGTGATGGTGGTGGTAGGCATGCTTGTGTTGTTTGTGACTGCAGGGGGGATTGAACGGGAAGGTGGGAAGCATTTATCATAGCGGCAGCCCTCTCGTCGCAGTGGAGTGAGATGAATGGTTTCTGTTCAAGGCCTTGCATTGCCGATGAAGGCTGAAACAAAAACTTTCTCATCACGTTTCTTCTAGATTTAGGATGGGTGGAAGGAAGGACCTTTGAAGAATCTTCGTAGACCGACTCAAAAAGCAGAGACTGGCCGCTGCCGATTCCATTATTTGCGTTTTAAAACTCTCTGAAGAGCATTTTTCTTGTCCGGCGTGACTATTTTATGAAATTCCCTTGTACTATATTTGAAAGTCAACCATGAGCAGATGCATGTGAGTCTTGGGTCTTAATAGTCCTGGTGCTCGTTTTCGCTGCTAGTTGGAACTTAACTAGTATATCTGATTTAAATTAATCGTAAAGTAGTTGCCTTGTTTAAATGGTGATTTGGTTTTAAAAAATAATCCATTGCTTTAATCTCTAACTAGGTGCTTTAGCATAAATCTTAAACTTTGGACAAGGATTAAGGTGGTGTTTGACCTCGTAATGTTTCCATTGTAGTTTTGTGTATTTTTGAATTTGTTTTTATTCAAATTATTTTTTTGTGTTTTTGAATAATTTTGAAGTATTGAATTCAAAAATAAATTTTTAAAAATAAAAAATTATTTTAATATATTTTTAAACGAAAAATATTTTGAAAAGTAACATTTATCACTATCTTAAACACTTTCTAAATTATCAAAAAATTGTAGGGGATGAAATGAAAAGATGAAGATACATTGTACTAACTTGGGTTAATATAAGAAATTTACGAGCCAGGTAATGGGCACAAAAAACAATGACATTTTGTTTATTTTCTTTTCATTCTTTTTTTTTTGGTCGGGCCTTAATTGATCTCAGGTTAGATTAAATATGGAACTAAATTGAAGAGTTATAAAAGAATTAGAGATAAAATCTAAGAAATAAATAAATCCTGAAGGATGAAGTTGAAAAAACATGAGCATAAAGAAAGGAAAAAAAACTAAGCAAACCAAAACGAGTATCCTTAACATAAGTTAATTTTTCCAACTCACAACTTGTGAAATCGTAAACCCGGATTCAACTAAGAAGCTCAAATCCAAGCCAATGTAATGTCAAATAATGAAATCGAAAAAAAAAAAACAGTAAAATCTATTTTTTTTCAAAGTAAAACAAATAAAAATCAAAAGAATAAGAATTAAATTTGACATAAAAATAAATAAAATCAAATGTTGATAATGACATTGAAAAAAAAATAGTTAATAAAAGGATTCAAAACAAAACAAATAACAATAAAAAGAATAAGAACTAGATATGATAAATAAAAAAAATTTTAAGCTGGATGAAATTAAAAAAAAAATCAATTTTGTAAATCATTTTAAATAAAACAAATAACAATCAAAATAATAAGAATCAAAATACTATGCATGCAAAAACTTATTTCATTCTAGTTTTAACCGTACTTGTAGTTTTTTTAAAATTTATTTTTAAAAATCTTAATTAAAAATATTTTTTAAAGTGATAACCATAAAAATACTATTACATCAAGTACGGATTGACTTGAATGTATAAGCATGCACATCCCATTTTTTCACTATACTGGGGGTGCTGCATGGACCTTTTTAACTATATAATAAACATATGGATGTCTTTATATCCCTTAATGCTTATTATATACTTTATTTATTAAAAAAAATCATATGAAGCCTTCATTGTATGTCAGGATTGAAAATTTCAGGCGGATAAAAATAAAGGGGCAATGAGGTCAGGTGGCATTATCAAGAGACGCACGCGAAGAGAGAGAGAGAGAGAGAGAGAGAGAGAGATGCGCATTAATAATATCGTGATGTTTCCGAAACCCCAGAAATCAAAATTTATATACAATAAAATAAAACATATTTAAAGTAGTTATATCATGAATTAGTTCTTTTTTTATTTTTATTTTTATTTTTA